>JAABUR0100002352.1_pt1 | contig 29283 bp, 34 predicted proteins | sample 5560091 | NCBI WGS metagenome assembly JAABUR01 (sample SAMN10711879, study PRJNA513375) | rock metagenome | isolation source: Antarctica rocks | place: Antarctica: Victoria Land, University Valley sud
TGCCTCGCCATGAGCGAAGGCCGGGCAACCGCCTACGCGAGCCCGAGGCTCTCGGGTAGCGGTGAGCCCTAGCAGGTCAAGTCCACCGGCGCGCCGACCAGCACTACACCCTCAACTGTGAAGAGCCCGATGAGTCAACTGAAATCACTCAATGCACCGGAGCAAACACGCTGGGCGGTGCCCCTCGCCATTCTCTTGCTGGCTGTCGTGGCGTACCTCGGCTACACGGCGGGCCGTAGTGAGCGTGTCGTCACCGAAGAAGTGGACTGCATGTCAGGGCAGAAGGTCATTGGCTGCACGTTGAGCGACGGTTGGGACATTTCTGTTCCGTTGGACGTGGCGTGGACCGATGCCTCCGGCTTCCATGAGAGCGGCAGGCCAGACTGCTTGCCGCCTACCGGCCCCGGAACGGAAGGCCCGGTGCAAATCTCATGGACCGAGGTCGAAGTCGATGGGATGGGCTGGCGACAGGTGCTCCACGTCGCATGCTCGTACTGACCCGCGCGCGCATCACGCTGAACAGCAATCCTCAGCGGAGGCGTCCAAGCCAGTCCTGGACACTAGGCACACGTTCCACCACGGGTGGAACTAGAAGACGCTCTCGTGCCGGATTTCGCCCACGCCGACGACATGTGCGAGTTCTCCCTGCTGAGCCCGTGCAAGGGCAGCACCCAGTTCAACAAACATGCCTCTCCCATCGTGCTCCGACGCGATGACTAGTACCGCATCGGCCGCTAGGACGGCGCTCAATTCTTCCTCCGCCAGTTCGCCTGACACGTCGAATTGCGAGCCATAGGCCTCCACGAACGATGCGCCCACAGTCCAGTCGAGAGTCAACTCATGCCCAGCAGCGACGACGGTGGACTGCACGGCCCTGACAGTCGCCACATCGGCAAGCGGTCCTGCGACATATATCTTCACGGGACCGACCCTTCCACGACGCGCCGACAGGACGAAGACTCCGCGTCCAGACGCACTCATCTGCCGCTGTCCGGATCGCGCCGGTGCGCCCGCCCCACCTCTACGTTTACATAGGCTGTCGGCATGACCGATGTGACGCCGATGGCGCGTTCCCGACCGATCGAACGGGGCTCCGAGAGGGCAATGCTGGAGAGCATGCTCGATTTCTATCGTGCGACGGTCGTCAACAAGGTGGCCGGTTTGACCGACGCCCAGGCGTTCACTGCGGCGGTCACGCCGTCCACGTTGACGCCGGCCACCGTGGTGAAGCACTTGGCCGGAACGGAGCGGTTCTGGTTCAGCATCGACTTCGCGGCCCTGGACGTGACCTGGCCGTGGCCCGATAACGACCTACACGGCAACTTCCGGATCGAGCCCGGCGATACGCTGGCCACAATCGTGGCCGACTACGGCGAGGAATGCGCGAACTCTCGACGCGCGATCGTGGATGCCGACCTTGACGATTCGGCCCGCGGAGACGGCATGGACTTCACGCTCCGCTTCGCGATGCTCCACATGATCGAGGAGACCGCACGGCACTGCGGTCATCTCGACTTGCTACGCGAGGCGACGGACGGTGCTGTCGGTATGTAGTAGCCGGCAGGCGTCCGGACATGCCGCTATGAGTGCACCTCCCGCCGCCGGACCAGGGTCGGACCAGCAGCACGGTGGATGCTCCGGGACTGGGCCAGCTCGACCGGCCCGGCAAAGACCTGGTCGGGATGATTCCCTCGACCATGAGCAGGACCACCATCGCTGCCAACATTGAGGCAGCCACCGCCAGCAGAAGGGATAACAGCGAGGGTCGGAAGTCATTACATTGCGCAAGGACATGCACTCCCCATCCTCTCGTAGCGTCCGGGCTCGTGATGGATAGTCGATTTCGACTTCCCCGCTCCTAACGGCCTACAGCAAGGACCACCGACGGACTACCTCCGTACACCCCTGGAGCCCTGCCGGCGCGTCTATCGGACGGCGGTGCCGTTGGTAAGACCGGCGCCACCGGCCTTCAGCTGCCTGTCGATCACCTACGTTCGGTACCTACGCGCCGGGAAGACAGGCCGCGGCGGGCGACCACCGCGCACAGTAGTGCAAGAACCAAGCACAACGGTGAGTAGAAGGCGAGATCCCAAGATGCGTTGGTCGAGTCGGAGCCGATGGACGTCAACCCGTACAGGACCCGCAAGAGCAGCACGGCCGCAACCCCCCACGTACCGACCGAGAACATCCAGCCGGGCACCGCGCGTGCTCCCCACATGCCGGCTTGGCCGGTGACGAGAAGCGCCGCGATCCCGAGGAGCACGGTCACCGCCAGGGTTGCTGCTGGCGACGGGAAAGTCGAGGCCGGGGCTCCCCACACCGTTTCCGACAAGGTTTCCTTATCGGTGAAAGGCCAGGTTTCCCCGACTGCCCAGACCGCATGAATTACGCCGATGGCGCCGAAAGCTGAGGCGGCGATGATGGCGGCAGTTCGTGCGAGTGCGGAGCGATCGGTTTGGGTGGCGTCGTCGTTCGTCATAGAAGCGACGCTATGGACCGGCGACGCGTAAGTCATGAGGGCTATCCCTGATTCCGGGATAGCCCTGTAGCCAGGCCAATGAGTTGGCACGAGTATTACGCGGGTGGCAACCACTGTTGTGATCGTCGACGACCACGCCGGCTTCCGGGGGATGGCCTGGCGCATGCTCGAAGACGCCGGGTTCGACGTCGTGGGGGAGGCGTCAGACGGGGAGAGCGCGCTGGTCGCCGTGGCCAGACTTAATCCGCAGCTGGTTCTTCTTGACATCCAGCTGCCTGATATCAATGGATTTGCGGTGGCCAGACGGTTGGCGGAGGTCAGCACCGAGACAGTGGTCGTCCTCACCTCGAGTCGCAGCGCCTCCGATTACGGTTCGCGGCTGGCGCACAGTCCAGCCAGAGGGTTCATTTCGAAGGCGGAGTTGTCCGGGCCGGTGTTGGTGGATCTGCTCGGAGCGGCTTGATGACGAGGCGTGCACAAGTCGCAGTTGTGGCGCTCATGGTTGCTTGCGTCACCGCTGTTCTGCTGCCTCCCCTCCTCAATGGAGAGCAGCCCTCGCTTACACAAGTCGCTTACGAGCTTGGGGTCGGCGTACTTTTCGTGACGGCCGGAACCCTGGGGTGGACGCGACGACCTGAGAGCGCAATTGGAAGATTGCTCACAGTCGCCGGTCTCGCCTGGTTATCTGCGCGAGTGCTCTTAGGCGTCGGTCGGAGCTCGCTCAGCTTCACCGTCGCATTGGTGCTTGTGCTACTTCCGATCGCCTTCCTGGCGCACCTGGCTGTGGCCTTCCCAACCGGCCGTCTAAGTTCCAGGTTCGAGCGACTTGTTGTCGTGGCTTCCTACGTGGTGATTCTGGCTGGGGTGTCCACCATTGACACGTCCGGTTGCCGCAAGTGCCCCCACAACCTGCTTGCCATCGACAACGATGCTGGGTTGGCTCGGGCGGCGCACGATACGGTCATAGTCTCCACTCTCGCGGTCATCGCTGTCTTCTGCGCGGTTCTGGTGGCTCACTGGCGAGGGGGTACCACCGCTGCCAGGTGGGTGTTGGCGCCCGTGCTCCCCACCGCACTCACCTATGCGGGTGTGTCCGGGGCCGAGTTGCTCGGGGAGCTTGGCGTCCCGATCGGCCAGGGCCGGGGCTGGGTCTGGGCGGAACACGTGACGCTTGGGGCCGTTCCGGTGGCCTTCCTGGCTGGTCTGCTGCGGAGCCGGCTGGCTCGCTCCGGGGTTGGCGAGCTCGTGGTGGAGCTCGGAGTCAGGGGCCCAGGCGGCCAGCTTCGAAGCGCCCTGGCGCGGGCGCTTCGTGACCCGAGCGTCGAGGTTGCCTACTGGTCGTCGGAGACATCCAGGTACGTCGACGCCGATGGCTCCCCAGTGACGCTGCCACCTGACCACGGGCCACGCGCCGCGACCGTGATCGAAAGAGGTGGCCAACGGGTCGGGGCGCTGGTCCACGATAGTGCGCTGCGGGAGGAACCAGCGCTCCTCGACGCGGTATGCGCCGCCGCGGGGCTGGCCATGGAGAACGAGCGGCTGCATGCGGAGGTCCTCACCCGACTCCAGGAGGTGCGCGCATCCCGGACGCGGATCATTGAGGCCGCCGACGACGAGCGTAGGCGGGTGGAGCGCAACATTCATGACGGTGCACAACAGCGACTGGTGACCCTTTCGCTGGCCCTCACGATGGCCCGCAACCAAGTCGCGAGACAGCGCGAGTCGATGGACGCGAGGGATGAAGGAGCCGGTATGCGCATCGATTCCCTCCTGTCGGAGGCGTCGAACGAGCTGGGCTCGGCCTTGCAAGAACTGCGTGAGCTGGCGCGAGGGATCCACCCGGCCATCCTTGCCGAGGAAGGGTTAGAAGCAGCGATCGAGGCATTGGCCGACCGATCGCCCGTCCCGGTCGAGATCGTTGTCGAATGCAACGGCCGCCTGCCTGCTTCCGTCGAAGCGGCGGCGTACTACGTCGTGTCGGAGTCGCTGGCCAACGTGGCGAAGTACTCGCATGCTTGCCTTGTGACGGTCACGGTGGGCCGCTGCCAACAGGGGCTGCTCGTTGAGGTAGCCGACGACGGGGTAGGCGGTGCCCTAGGGCGCGCCGGTTCCGGACTCGAGGGGCTGGCTGATCGGGTGGCGGCACTCGAAGGTCGACTCGTGGTCGACAGCCAGCCTGACCACGGCACACGAGTGAGCGCAGAGCTGCCATGCGAGTAGTCGTCGCGGAAGATACAACCCTGCTTCGCGCAGGGCTGGTCCGCCTGTTGGAGGACGCTGGCTTCGAGGTCGTGGCCCAGCACGCGGACGCCGAGCAGCTGCTCGCGTCCGTAGCAGCCCTCCAGCCCGACGTTGTCATCGTCGATATCCGGATGCCGCCCACGCACACGACTGAGGGACTCGAGGCAGCGCTGGCGATCAAGAACTCCTATCCCGATGTGGGTGTGCTGGTGCTGTCGCAGCACCTCGAGTCCAGGCTGGTCAGGAGGCTGCTCGCCAGTGGCAGACCAGGCGTGGGATACCTGCTCAAGGAACGGGTGAGCGACACGGCCGAGTTCACCGATGCTGTACGCCGTGTCGGTGGCGGAGGATCGGCGATTGACCCCGAAGTGGCTAAGGTCCTCCTCGAACGCAAGCGCCGCCGGAACCCCATCGACGAACTGTCCGCAAGGGAGCGCGAGGTCCTTGGTCTCATCGCCGAGGGCCGGTCGAACCAGGCAATCGCCGTCCGACTCTTCATCAACGACAAGACCGTCGAGTCCCACGTTCGAAGCATCTTCACGAAGTTCGGTCTGCTCCCAGAGCCCGACGACCACCGCCGAGTGCTCGCGGTGCTCGCCTACCTCCGCCCCAGCTGAGTGGACAGGTCCGATGAACAAGGCAGTTTGGTCCAGTCGCAGCGACCCCGAGCAGAGCGACAGCCGCCGGCTAACCGGCCGCTCGACCGCTCCTGACCATTCGAGGTCGACGGCGGTGAGGGATCTGCTCGGGGTGTTCGGGTCCGGGCGCCCGACTTGGGGGGACAACCGTCCTGAACTGCGGCAGGTTGGCCGGGAGACTCCGCGGAAGCTAGGGAGAATCGACCGGACGGCTCAGGTTGCAGAGCGCCGCCTAGCTCGCGAAGGCGCTCCATCAGCAGGAGTGAGCAGCTGTTCTCTGCATGCCTGTGCGAACCAGGTTTCCCATTCGTGCGGCGACCAGCCACGCCGATCCACGAGGAGCAGCCACACGTCCGGGTGGTTGAGCATCCAGAGCAGGTCAGTGGCACGTTGGATGTCGAGACCGGCTCGCAGGGCTCCCTTGTCGGCCAGACTTTCGACGATCGTCTTTTGGTTCGCCCAGAAGTCGGTCTGGATCAGCTCCCACAAAGACCCGAGGTCATTGTCACCCGAGGCGGCGTCTCGGATCACCTTGAGCATCGGCCCGATGCGCGTCTTGACGATTCGAGAGTTCTCGGCGGTCACCTCGAGCTGCCGCTGCGGATCAGGCTCGGACAAGACCGCGATGTACCAGCGGCGGTCGCCGACGGGTGCGTCGTCCAGGTCGCCCTTGAGGGAGAGGTCCCATACCGCTCTCAGCAGACCGGCCTTGCTCGCGTACGCGTTGTACACGGTCTTGAGGGAGACTCTCGCACGCGCCGCAACCGCATCCATCGTGGTCGCTGGATAACCGAGCTCGACAAAGAGATCCCGGGCCGCCAAAGCCAGCGCAAGGCGCCGATCAGCGGCTTGGCGCGCGCGTAGGGAGGAGTTGTAGGTGCGAGAACTCTTGACTTCGCCCGTCACCTGCCTAGTATATTCCATATTCGTTACCTGTTATCTGTAACGAATCGCTCGAAGGAGGCGTGAAAGATGTCATCAGAAACCGCTCAACGGCCGACCGCCCATGAGATCCGCAGCCGCGTCCACCAGATGTGGGGTTCAGTTGCCGAATCGTGGGGTGAGCACGCCGACGAGGTCGAGCAACGCTCCGAGCCGGTGACCCGCCTCATGATCGATGCTGTCGCGCCAGCAGCCGGTGACGAGGTGCTCGAGCTTGCTTGCGGCGCGGGCGGCTTGGGCTTGGCCATCGCCGACCGGATGACTGATGGAGGTCGCGTCGTCCTCTCGGACGTTGCACCCGAGATGGTGACGATCGCGGCCGCTCGCGCCGCGCGTCGCGACACAGCTGGCGAGGCGCCTGCAGAGATCAGCACGCAGGTTATCGACCTCGAACAGATTGATTTGCCAGACGCCTCATTCGACGCCGTCGTCTGCCGGGAGGGACTCATGTTCGCACTCGATCCCGCCCAAGCCGTGGGAGAGATCGCCCGTGTCCTACGGCCCGGTGGCCGAGTGGCCCTTGCGGTGTGGGGTCCGCGCAGTCGCAATCCGTGGCTTGGGGTGCTCGCAGACGCAGTGCAAGAGCACACCGGCTCTCCGGTTCCCCCTCCAGGCATCCCAGGTCCGTTCTCCCTGGCTGCCGACGGGGCGCTCGAGAACATACTCAAAGAGGCTGGTTTCGAGCATGTGCGCGTTGAGGAGGTGGACGTGCCGACCCACGACGCATCCTTCCATGACTACTGGCAGCTGCGAACCGAGATGGCAGGCCCACTGAAGAGACTGCTCGCCGCCCTACCCCCCGAGGACCTGGCGACTATCCGGGAGAAGGTACGCGCACGGCTGACGCGGTACCACACCTCAGCCGGCCTGAGGATCCCAGGCCTGGCCTACATCGGCTCCGCCCGCCGACCCAGTGTCGCTGATCCCGAGCGTAACGCCGACTGACTGGGACCCGAGGTGGCAACGATCGACGACGTGGCCTCGCTGGCTGTGGGGCTGCCCGAGGTGACGTCAGGCGAGCGTTATGGCAACCGCGCATGGTCCGTCCTCGGCAAGACGTTCGCGTGGGAGCGGCCCTTCAGCAAGGCCGACCTCAAGCGCTTCGGTGACGAAGTGCCACCGGAGGGGCCGATCCTGGCCGTCCGGGTGGGAGATCTCGCCGAGAAGGAGGCGGTACTCGCCGAACAACACCCGGGCTTCTTCACCATCCCGCACTTCGACGGCTACTCCGCTGTCCTGGTTCAGCTGAAGAATGCCCCGAAACGGGCACTTCGAGAGGCGATCGTCGACGGCTGGCTGACATGTGCGCCGGCCGACCTGACCGACCGCTACCTCAATGGCTGAAGCGCCTCGGGTGCTTCGACCATACCTTTGGATATCTCTGCCAAAGAATCTTCGACGACCGATGAGTTTGAGTCGGCTCGGCGGTCTTACCTGTCGAGTCTGACGAGTAGAACGTCACGGCCAAACCGACAGCAAGGAGGAAACAGCGATGGGTGGTACACGTGTCCTGGTCGGCACCCGCAAGGGTGCCTTCGTCCTCACCTCGGACGAGCGGCGAACGGACTGGAAGGTCGACGGTCCGCACTTCCCGGGGTGGGAGATCTACCACCTCAAAGGCTCGACAGTGAATCCCGACCGGATCTATGCCTCGCAGACCAGCGGCTGGTTCGGCCAGGTGATCCAGCGCTCCGACGACGGCGGCTCGTCCTGGGACGCGGTCGGCAACGACTTCACGTACGACGGCGTCCCCGGCCAGCACCAGTGGTACGACGGGTCACTGCGGCCTTGGGAGTTCACCAGGGTCTGGCATCTCGAGCCCTCCCTGCACGACGCCGAGACGGTCTACGCCGGTGTCGAGGACGCAGCGCTCTTCAAGTCCACCGACGGCGGCACCGAGTGGAAGGAGCTGTCGGGGCTCCGCCAGCACGACACCGGGCCGCAGTGGCAGCCCGGCGCCGGCGGCATGTGCCTGCACACAGTGCTCCAGCACCCGACCGACGCCGACCGGCTCCACGTCGCCATCTCCGCCGCCGGTGCCTTTCGCACGGTCGACGGTGGGAAGACGTGGCAGCCCATCAACAAGCGCCTGCGCTCCGGTGAGATCCCCGACGAGGACTCCGAGGTCGGTCACTGCGTCCACCGCATCGACATGCACCCCGACAAGCCCGACGTGCTCTACATGCAGAAGCACTGGGACGTACTGCGCAGCCAAGACGCAGGCGACAGCTGGCACGAGGTCAGCGGCAACCTCCCGTCCGACTTCGGCTTCCCGATCGCGGTCCACGCCCACGAACCCGAGACCGTCTACGTCGTCCCCATCACGAGCGACTCGCACCATTTCCCGCCCGACGGCAAGCTGCGCGTCTACCGCAGCCGCAGCGGCGGCGACGAGTGGGAGGCGCTGACGAACGGCCTGCCCCAGCAGGACTGCTACGTCAACGTCCTGCGTGGTGCCATGGCGGTCGACCAGCACGAGTCCTGCGGCCTGTACGTCGGCACCACCGGCGGCCAGGTCTACGCGTCAAACGACTCCGGCGACTCCTGGGAGCCGATCGTGCGCGACCTGCCGTCGGTGCTCTCCGTCACCGTTCAGACGCTGCCGTGAGGACGACATGAGTGACTCCGTCCGCGTCGTGCTTCCGGCCCACCTGCGAGCGATGGCCAAGGTCAAGGGCGAGGTGCGGGTCGAAGTACCGGGCGAGGTCACCCAGCGGTCGGTGCTCGATGCCCTGGAGGCGGAGTTCCCGATGCTGCTCGGCACGATTCGCGACCGCGCCACCGCGAAGAGACGGGCGTTCGTGCGCTTCTACGCCTGCGAGGAGGACCTGTCCCACGAGGAGCCGGACGCGCCGCTGCCTGATCGGGTCGTCCACGGTGAGGAGCCATTCCTCGTCGTCGGAGCAATGGCCGGCGGATGATCCTCGCGTACGCCGGCAAGAAGACAGAGATCAACCCGCTCGAAGGTAGCTGAGTCGCGGCTCGTGGTTGACTGGCGCGAAGCACAGCCGCACTCACGTGAGCTCGGCGATGGGCGGACCGCGTACACATGCCACAGACACCGCAGATCTTCACCGAGCCGGCGACCCTGGTCGGTCACCGTGGGATGGGCAAGGGTCTGGTCGACGGCCAGGTCGAGAACAGCCTCGGGTCGTTCTTAGGCGCGCTCGACGCCGGCATCGGTTGGGTCGAGGTCGACATTCGTCGGACCGTTGACGACCAGCTCTTCGTCGTGCACGACGCCGCGTTCGCCGACGGCACCTTCTTGGCGCAGATCACGGGCCGGCAAGCGAGCCGCCATGGCGCGTTGCACATCCACGAGCTGCTGGAGGGGCTACCGGACGGAGCCGGCGTGGTCTTCGACGTCAAGTCGTCGATGGAGGACGCCGGTCGCTCAGCCGCAGCGACGACCGCCGCTCTCGTTGCCCGCGAGGGCACCAGGTTCCTCGGACAGCGTCCCGTCGTCGCCATGTCGTTCGACCCAGCGGCTCTGCGGCACATGCGTGAGCAGCTGCCAGGTCTGCCGTTGGGGTTGTTGACATGGCTGCGTTTTCCCGTCGGACAGGCGGTCGCTGCCGCGGCACACCTCGACGTACAGCTGCTGGCGATTCACGCCGGTTCGTTGTGGCCGCACACTGCGACGGCGCCCGCTGACGTGCCCGCACTGCAACGGGTCGTCGCGCACGTGCACGAGTCGAGCCGGCAGCTGATCGTCTGGTGCCCCACGCAGGAGCAGAGCCTGTCCCTGGTGGCGGCTGACGTGGACGCGCTCGTCGTCGACGACGTGCCTCGCCAGCTGCTGGCCGTCGCCCAAGCCAGCAAGGCGAGGTGAGCTCAGGCCTTGTGCTTGCCCGGGCGGCGCATGAGGAACAGCATCCCGGCACCGACTGCCACCGCGCCGACCAGCACACCAACACCCACCAGGGCAAGCGGGCTGCCCGAGTCAGAGCTGGCAGCCGAGGGCGATATCTGGTCGACGGGGCTCGGGGCGCCACCTGCCTGAGCAGTCTGGGTCGGCCGTACGCGGGGCCCTGACGCCTGCGTCGCGACCGGCGCCCTGCCGCTCGTCCGTGCGGCGAGTGTGACCGGTGTCCTGCTGTCACGGGACGGCCTGAGGGCAGGCGGCCGGGTAGCCTCCAGGGCGGTCGCGCTCGTTTGAGCCGGAACTGTCGTGTCGACCGGCGTGCGGCTGCTGGGGCCGCTCGCTGCCGTCGACGTTGTCGTCGTGGCCGTTGTCGCCGCCCTCGCTGTGCTGGAGGTCGTCGATGGTGTCGCGGTCGCGCTCGTGGTGCTCCCCGTCGAGCTGGTGCTGGTGCTGGCCGTGATGGCAGTACTCGCGGTGGTGGGAGGGCTGGTCGTGGCAGTACTCGCGGTGGTGGGAGGGCTGGTCGTGGCAGTACTCGCGGTGGTGGGAGGGCTGGTCGTGGCAGTACTCGCGGTGGTGGGAGGGCTGGTCGTGGCAGTACTCGCGGTGGTGGTGCTCGCGGTGGTGGTAGAGGCGGTGGTGGTCGTGCCGGTTGGCTCTGTCGTGGTCGACGTCGTGGGGGTCTGGGCCGGGGTCTCCCGCGCGGCGCTCGGCTGCCCGGCAACCTCAAGCTGTCCGGCAACCGCAGTGGGGGCGACCTTGCGGTCAGCCGACGCGGTCAGCGAGGGCAGGCCGAGCCAGACGACGAGCAGGCCGACGACGGCCGCGAGTGCTGCGATCAACCGACCCACGGGAGCTCCTCTCATGCCTGCTCAGCGAACGTCACGATTCTTCGACCCCGACCCATCAACGTTAGCCCATCAGGCGCGCGGCGATGCCCTTGTGAACCTCGGTCGCGCGCTGCTGCTCGCCGGCGTACGAGGTGGTGACGACGAGTGCGCCGGTGAGAGCGGGGATGAGCCACTGCAGGAGCGCCAGCTGCTTCTGCGCTGATGCCACGTCGTCGGGTGTGGTGGACGCCGGGCTCGTGCCGGACTCGGCAGGCACATCGTGGTGCTGGGAGACCTTCTTGCCCAGCACGCGGCTGTAGGCCGTGGCACCGAGTGCGGCGGCGGTGAGGGCAGTCTTCGTGACGGTCATCGCGCCGACGCCTTCTTGCGCGGCCACTCTCGACTTGTTGCTCAGGAGCTGTCCGACGGCGCCGATCAGGTGGGCACCGATCGCAGCCGCGTTGACCGGGGTCCAGCGGTCCCAGCCGGCGTTGGCGACCCGACCGGTGCTGCTGGCGTCACCCGCCTCGGCGGCAGCCGGGTTGAGCGCGACAGCGTTGGCGAGGGTGCCGCCGAACCAGGCGGCGAGCCCGGTGTCGTGCATCGCGCGGGAAACTGTGTTGGCCATTGAGTTATCTCCAGGGGTAGGTAGCGGAACCCATGAGGTACCCGGCCGCTGGAGCGTCTAACTGAGCCGACGCTAAGAAACTTACAGCGCCAGTCGCCGGACGCGTACTAGCTGACCAGCTTTGCCCAGGTATCGGGTCCGACGATTCCGTCGGCGCTCAGCCCGTTGGCGTTCTGGAAGGACACCACGGCCGACTTGGTCGCGCTGCCGAAGGCGCCGTCGACTGTGACGTTGTAGCCCTTGGCTGCCAACGCGTTCTGCGCACCGCGCACCGCGTCGTTGTTCGCACCTTCCGACACGGTCGCGACGAGCCGCTCCCATGTCTGTGCCCCGACGATGCCGTCGGCGGACAGACCGTTGGCGCTCTGGAAGGCGACCACCGCTGACTTGGTCGCGCTGCCGAAGGCGCCGTCCACCGTGACGGACTGTCCCCGGTACCTCAGCAGGTACTGCAACGTGGTGACCCGGAACCCGGAGCTGCCCTGTTGCAGAGTCGGCCAGGTGCGTCCCGGCGGCGGCGGCGTACCGCCGAGCTTGGCTGCGACCGCGCTGCGTAGTGAGGGCAGCTGGGCGTAGAAGGAGTTGCCCGGGCATTCGGTGGACAAGAAGTCGCGGTGTCCGTAGAGCGCCGACGAAGGGATCGCGTACGACTGGCACAGGTAGGCACAGAGGTCGACGAGCTTGTTCCACTGTGCCGATGGTGGGGTCGTCGACGTGTAGGTCCCCTCGTTCTCGATGCCGAGCGCCGTCGAGTTCTGGCCGGTGCAGTGCGAGCCGAGCACGAACGTGGTCTTGCCCGCGAGCGTCTCGAGCGTCCGGTGTCGTCCCTCGGTGATGTAACCGCCACGGCTGACGGTGAAGTGCTGCCCGGTGTCGATCCAGCCGCGGCTGAAGTGCGACTGCTGGATGCTGCGGGACAGCGCGAAGGCATGCGCTTGCGAGTAGTCGGTCGAGTTCGCGGTGGCGGTGTGGTGGATGAGGATCTTCGTCGGACGGTAGTTGTTGATGCTGATCGCGCTGGTCGGCGGTTGGGCGCCCCAGGCGGCACAGCTCGAGATCGTCGGCATCGCGACGGCGCCCAGCGACGGTTGCGCCGTCAGGAGGTCGAACCCGCCCACGGCGGCGACGGCGCCGACGGACACGCCCGCCCGCAGCAGGCCACGGCGTGACAAGGCACGGCCGCCGCTGTCAGGCGGTGAACCGTCATAAACAGCGTCGACGGGTGCGGACAGGGGGCGGTGAGACTCGGCCATGGGTGCGACTCCCTGGTTTGGGTGCGTCCGCGGCCGCTCGAGCCGCAGGCCCAGGAGTGACCTGGGTCACCCTCACCTTGTCGTCTCGGCGGCGAGGCCGTCAACCTCCCACGTTGGTAGTGCGCGCCGGTGTCACGGTGCCACTGACCTCACCCAGGGTGACCCGGGTGCGGTCCGGTCCCGGCGCCCAGCCGGTCATCGTGACGACGTCACCGTCCTCGAGGAAGCCGCGAGACGTGCCGTCCTCGAGTGCCAACGGCACCGTCGCATTCCAGGTGCGTTCAAGCAGGCTGCCGTACGTCTCGGGGGAGCTGCCGCTGACCGTGCCCGACCCGAACAGGTCGCCGGTACGCAGCGTGGCGCCGTTGACCGTCAGGTGCGCGAGCATCTGCGCCGGCGACCAGTACATGTCGCGAAACTCCGGCGCGCTGACCAGCGAGCCGTTGATCCGTACCTCCAGGTGCAGGTCGAGACCGAAGACGTCCCGGTCCCTCTGCCCCTGCAGGTAGGGGAGCACGGGCGGATCCTGGCCCGGAAGCAGCACCTCCGCGTGCGTGAAGGCTTCGAGCGGCACCACCCAGGAGGAGATGCTGGTGGCGAACGACTTGCCGAGGAAAGGTCCGAGCGGCACGTACTCCCAGGCCTGGATGTCACGCGCGCTCCAGTCGTTCAGCAGCACGACGCCGAACAGGTGGTCGCGGGCGTCGCCGACCTTCACCGGCGTACCTGGTGCCGTCCCACCGCTGACGACGAAGCCAACCTCGCACTCGATGTCGAGCTTGCCGGACGGGCCGAACGGTGGCACCCCGTCGGGGCCGGGGCGCTGCTGGCCGTTCGGCCGCACGACGTCGGTGCCGCTGACCACGACGGTGCCGGCCCGTCCGTGATAGCCGATCGGGAGGTGCCGCCAGCTCGGCGGCAGGTCGGGGGAGTCGGGACGGAAGATCTTGCCCACGTTGGCGGCATGCGACTCGCTGGCGTAGAAGTCGACGTAGTCGGCCACCTCGAACGGCAACTGCAGGCGCACGTCAGCGACCCTCCTGAGCTGCGTCTCGACGAGGTCTCGGTAGGTGTCGTCGACGAACAGCTCCCGAACCCATGCCCGCACCTCGCGGCACCGCTGAGGGCCGAGATCCATCAGCGGGTTCAGGGACGGCTCGGCGAAGACAGCGGCGTGCTCGTGGCCCAGCGCCTGCGCGACCTCCGACAGGTCGAGCACGTGGTCACCGATGCGTACGCCGACGCGGCTCGGCACGTCGTCCCACGAGAAGACGCCGTAGGGCAGGGTGGCAAGTCCGTACGCAGCGTCGTCAGGTTGCTCCCACCAGGTCATCCGGCCTCCGTCCGTGGCGATGCTTCGCTGTGGTGAGCCGACTCCGGCGGACCCGGGGCGTCGAGGAGTCCGAGCGTGACGAGGTCACCGATCGGCTCCTCGACCCCACAGCAGCCGAAGGACACGAAGGTTCGCCGCACCGTGCCGACCTGCACCGGACTCCATCCGCGTGCAGTGTCGGCGAGCGCTTTGCCGTCGCGAGACGCGAGCACCTCGACGAGATCTGCGATGAGTGCACCCGCGTGTGCTCGCTCCGTAGCCACCAACAGGTTGAGGAAGCCGTGGTGCTCGAACCTCGTCGTGGAGTCGGTGAAGCGGACGGCGTGGTGAAGTCCCGCGGTGAACTTCAGCGGAGCTCGGAGGCGGACCGCCTCGGCGATGACGGCTGCGACCGTTGCCTCGTCGGGAAAGGCCGCCACCTCGGTGCCACCGGTCCTGAACTTCCCGGCGACGGGGACACCGGCTGCTGCTGCGTGCGCAACCGCGGCCAGCACGTCGAAGCCCGCCGCGTCCGCGGTGATCTCACACGCGAGCGGCGCGTCCGCGTCGGCGACCGGGGGCGGCGGCCGGTCGACCGACTGCTCGAAACCGACCACCCGGACGCCGGGAGGGAGCATAGGCGGCATCCGGTGCGTGCCGATCACCACGACGTGCAGCTGGGGCGAGCCCAGCACGGCGTGTGCTGCGGCCAGCTCGGCCCACCGGTCGTGGTGGACGAGGAGCGGGCCGACGTACGGGTCGAGTCCGCTGCTGCGGTAGCGCAGATGGCTGCGGATCGCCGCGATCGCGGTCGCGCTGCCGGGAGGGAACATGGCGGCATCGTCGACCAGCCGGGCGAACAACGGCACGGCCGGAGGACTCGTTGACACCCCCGCACCGTACTGCTGCAATCGAGGCGAGGAAAATGGGCAGTCCAGTGTCCGCTCGACGGACCACCGGCATCTGATGAGGCGGCACCATGGCGCACTACCAGTCCCGCGGCTCGGTTCCGCCGAAGCGGCACACCCAGCACCGGCCCGACGGTGACACCCTCGTCTTCGAGGAGCTGATGGGGGAGGAGGGCTTCTCGTCGGACTCGTCGTTGCTGTACCACCGCAACCTGCCGTCGCGGATCGTCGCGTCGGAAGTGTGGGAGATCGAAGGGCTCGGGACCACGCCGAACCACCCCTTGAAGCCGCTCCATCTCAAGCTGCACGACCTCTTCAAGACCGATGACGCGACGGCGCTCGCCGACACCGACGTAGTCACGGGGCGTCGACTCGTGCTCGGCAATGCCGACGTGCGCATCTCGTACGTCGTCGCGGGCAAGCCGTCACCGCTCTACCGCAACGGCATCGGCGACGAGTGCTGCTACGTCGAGCGCGGCAACGCCCGGGTCGAGACGGTGTTCGGCGCCTTCGAGGTGGGCCAGGGTGACTACGTCGTCATCCCGCGCGCCACGACGCATCGATGGATCCCCCTCGACGGTGACGAGCCGCTGCGGGTCTACTGCATCGAGGCCAACTCGCACATCACCCCGCCGAAGCGCTACCTGTCGAAGTTCGGCCAGCTGCTCGAGCATGCGCCGTACTGCGAACGCGACCTGCGCACACCCGACGGGCCTTTGCTGGCTGCGGATGTCGGCGAACCGGATGGGGAGACCCAGGTGTTCATCAAGCATCGGGGAAACGGGCCGGGCGGCGTTGTCGGCACTGCCTTCACCTATCCGTTCCACCCGTTCGACGTCGTCGGCTGGGATGGCTGTCTCTATCCCTACGTCTTCAACGTCTCGGACTTCGAGCCGATCACCGGCCGGGTGCACCAGCCGCCTCCGGTGCACCAGGTCTTCGAGGCCTACAACTTCGTCATCTGCAACTTCGTGCCGCGCAAGGTCGACTACCACCCGCTGTCGATCCCGGTGCCGTACTACCACTCCAACGTCGACAGCGATGAGATCATGTTCTATGTCGACGGCGACTACGAGGCTCGCAAGGGCTCAGGCATCGGCAAGGGATCGATCACCGTCCACCCCGGCGGTCACGCACACGGTCCGCAGACAGGTGCCTACGAGAAGTCGATCGGTGTCGAGTACTTCGACGAGCTCGCCGTCATGGTCGACACGTTCCGTCCGCTCGAGCTGGGTGAGGCCGGCGTCGCCAGTGATGACGGCGCCTACGCGTGGTCCTGGGCGCGCAACACCGGCGCGGATCCCGACGCCAGCGGCTGACGAAGTCTCTCGTTGTGGGGCGGGTCGGTATGCTGCGTGGGTCTGGTGCACATCGTCGATCCTCCGTCCAGCTAGCCCCCGAGAAGAGCAGGGAGCCGTCGTGATCGAGTTCCGCAACGTCATCAAGCGGTACGCCGACGGAACGGTCGCCGTTGACGACCTCTCGTTCACAGCACCGACGGGTGAGATCACCGTGCTGGTCGGCCCGTCCGGCTGCGGCAAGACCACGTCGCTGCGGATGATCAACCGCACGATCTCGCTCACCGAGGGCGAGATCGCCATCGACGGCGAGAGCATCACGTCGCAGAACGCCGTCGAGCTCCGGCGCAAGATCGGCTACGTCATCCAGCAAGCGGGTCTCTTCCCGCACCGCACCGTGCTGGAGAACATCGGAACCGTCCCCAGGCTGCTCGGCTGGAACAAGCAGAAGCGGCGTGAGCGCTCCCGGGAGCTGATGGAACGCGTCGGGCTCGACCCCAAGCTTGCCGACCGCTACCCGGCGCAGCTGTCCGGCGGGCAGCAACAGCGCATCGGGGTGGCGCGGGCGCTCGCCGCCGACCCGCCGATCATGCTCATGGATGAGCCGTTCAGTGCGATCGACCCGATCGTGCGGCAGGAGCTTCAGGAGGAGTTCAAGCGGCTGCAGGGCGAGATCGCCAAGACCATCGTCTTCGTCACGCACGACATCGACGAGGCGATCAAGCTCGGCGACCAGGTGGCCGTGCTGCGGGTCGGTGGCACCCTCGCCCAGATCGATTCACCGGCTGACCTCCTGCGGCACCCGGCCGACGACTTCGTGAAGGACTTCGTCGGTCGCGACCGCGGCTACCGGGCGCTGTCGTTCATGCCGGCGGAGTCGATGCCGCTGAAGCCTTGTGACGACGTCAACGGTCATCCGACGTTCAAGAAGACCGACAGCCTACGTTTCGTGCTCGACCAGGCTCTTACGTCCCCGCAAGGGACAACGGTCTGCGTCGACGGCAGTGGCAAGCCGGTCGGGCAGACCACGCAGGCCGAGATCTCGGCGTACGCCACCGAGCGGCTACAGGACTGAGCGGCATGGACATCCTCAGCTGGATCGGCCGCAACCAGGCGTTCATCATGGAGCGCCTGATCGAGCATGTGCAGCTGGCGTTCTGGCCGATCGTGTTCGCGCTCGTGCTGGCGCTGCCGATCGGCTGGGTCGTGGCCCGTGTCGGCTGGGTCACCGGTCCTGGCCTGGCGTTCAGCGGGCTCCTCTACTCGATCCCGTCGCTTGCTCTGTTCATGGCCCTGCCTGGGTTCTTGGGTCTGGGTTTCCTCGACCCGCTCAACGTGGTCATCGCGCTCACCATCTACGCGTTCTCGCTGTTGCTGCGCAGCGTCGTCGACGGCCTCAGCTCGGTGTCGGAGGAGACCAAGATCGCCGCTACCGCTCTCGGCTTCACGCCGTTCGGCCGTTTCCTCCGTGTCGAGCTGCCCAACGCCGCCCCGGTCATCATGACGGGTCTCAGGGTGGCCACCGTCTCCAACATCAGCTTGGTCAGCGTCGGCGCCTTCGTGGGGACCGGCGGCCTCGGGGAGCTGTTCACGCTGGGCATCACCAGCATCGTCGGTCGGAGCTTCCTGCTTGCACCGATCATCGTCGGGCTCGTCTTGTCGGTCGGACTCGCACTGCTGGGCGACGTCCTCATCGTGACCCTCCAGCGCTGGCTCACCCCTTGGGTCAGGGCGCGTGAGGCCACCTCATGATCCTTGCCGCGCCCGGGTCGACCGACCCACTGCCGACCCAGATCTGGGCCTACCTCTCCGACGGCGAGAACTGGAGCGGGCCCGGCGGTCTCGGCAACCTGATCCTGAACCATGTCGAGCAGACCGGGCTCGCGCTGCTCCTGTCTGCGCTGGTCGCGCTGCCGCTCGGCCTCTACATCGGCCACACGAACCGCTTCTCCTTCCTGGCCATCAACCTCGGCAACCTGGCGCGGGCGTTCCCCACTGTTGGTGTGCTGGTTCTGGTGCTCGCGTTGACGAGCATCGGGTTGTTCCCACTCGTCGTAGCGCTGATGCTGCTTGCCGTGCCGCCGATCCTTTCGTCGACGTACGCCGGGATGCGAGCGGTCGACCCCGCGACGCGTGACGCCGCGCAAGGAGTGGGGATGTCGCGGGCCGAGATCGTGCGGCAGGTGGAGATCCCGATGGCGCTGCCGCTGATCCTGTCGGGTCTGCGTTCGGCGACCTTGCAGATCGTGGCGACCGCGACGATCGGAGCCAAGGCCGGGCTCGAGAACCTCGGCACCCCTATGTTCGACGGGCAGGCGATCCGCGACTTCGGGATCGTCGGCGGCGGCGCCGTGCTCGTGACGCTGCTCGCACTCAGCCTCGACAGTGTTTACGCCCTGCTGCAGCGCTACGCCGTGTCGCCCGGGGTGACCCATCGCTTCACTCACCGTCGCCGCACCGCGTCGGTCGGGTCCGCGGGCGCAGCTGTTGGTGTTCAATGATCTACAACGACACGAGACCTCGGAGGTCAGCCTTGAACAGCTTCTCGAAACTCCGCCGCGGCCGCACGGCAGCGGCGACCGTCGTGGTGGCCCTCGGCGCACTCGCCCTGTCCAGCTGCGGCGTCCTCGGCGGGGGTGACGACTCCGAGAGCGGCACGGTTCGCATCGGCTCCGCCAACTTCCCGGAGTCCCAGCTGATCGGCGAGATCTACGCACAGGCGCTCGAAGCCAAAGACGTCAAGGTCAGCCGCAACTTCAACGCCGGTGAGCGAGAGGTGACCGCCCCCGCGCTCGACGGGAGTGAAGGCGACACGTCACTGGACCTGATGCCGGAGTACACCGGCAACCTGATGCTCTACTACGACCCCGAGTCCAAGGAGACCGACCCCCAGGGCATCTACGACAACCTCAAGGAGGTCCTCCCAGACGGTGTCGAGGCGCTCGAGCAGTCCGCGGCGGTCGACCAGGACGTGCTCGTGGTCACCCAGGCCACGGCCGACAAGTACGACCTGCAGTCGATCGAGGACCTCGAAGGCGTCTCGGACCAGCTCGTCGTCGGTGCTGGCCCGGAGTTCAAGAACCGCCTCGCTGGGCTCAAGGGGCTCGAAGACGTCTACGGGCTCGAGTTCAAGCAGTTCAAGACGCTCGACGCCGGCGGTCCGCTGTCGCTGAACGCCCTGCTCGACGACGAGATCCAGGTCTCGCAGTTCTTCAGCACGCAGTCGATCATCCCTGACAACAACCTGGTCGCCCTCGACGACCCCAAGAACATCAGCATCGCCCAGAACATCCTGCCGGTCATCCGCTCCGACGTGAACACGTCCGAGATCACCGACGCCCTGAACGCGGTGTCGGCGAAGCTGACGACCGGGAACGTGACCCAGATGGTCAAGGAAGTTTCAGGCAGCTCCGACTACAAGGGCGTGGCCAAGAAGTTCCTGCAAGACAACGGCCTCGTCTGAGCCACATCGTCCCCGTGCCAGGCCAGCCCGTGCCCAGCGATATCTGGATCACCTGGCTGAACGGCCGCGACATCGAGGACCTCGCCCTCACCGAGGGCGAGGTCCTCGACGCGGTTGACGCCGGGCTGCTGGCGCAAGGCCGGGGAGAGACGGTGATCGAGCCGCGGGTCCACCTGGAGCCCGACCCGCAGTTCAACGGCCACTTCAACGTGCTGCGTGGCTACATCGCGCCGCTCGGCCTGGCCGGTGTGAAGATCGTCGGCGACTACGTCGACAACTACCTGCGGCAGCTGCCGTCAGAGATGGCACTGCTCAACCTGTTCGACCCGCGCACCGGCATGCCCAAGGCGATCATCGACGCGACCGCCATCACCGAGATGCGCACCGGGGCGCTGACCGCACTGGGGGCGCGGTATCTGGCACCGCAGTCACCGCGGGTGCTCGGGCACATCGGCGCGCGCGGGACGGCGTACTGGAACATCCGGCTGCTCGACTATCTCTTCGACTTCGACGAGATCCGCGTGCACTCGCGACGACCGGAGTCCCGCAGCGCGTTCGCCGACCGACTGCGACATGACCTCGGCAAGGCCGTCGTCGCTACCGACGACTGGCAGACGTGCGTGGTCGGCGCCGACATCGTCGTCGAGGCGTCCCGGCTGCCGGAGCCGGCACCCCTGCTCGAGACCGCGTGGATCAAACCCGGCGCCCTCGTCGTCCCTTACGGCACCATGAGCGCCGTCGAGCTCGACCTGCTCGACGGCGCCAGCAAGGTTGTCGTCGACGACTGGGGGCAGTGCCGTCAAGGCCCGTTTGGTGCGCTGCGCCCGCACGTGGACGCCGGCATCCTCACCGAGGAAAGCCTCTACGGTGAGCTGGCTGAGATCGCGGTAGGCGACAAGCCGGGACGTGAGCCGGACGACACGACGATCGTGTTCTGGCACCGCGGGCTGTCGCTGTCCGACATCGCCCTCGGCGCCGCGATCCTCGACAAGGCGGAGTCCCGCAACGCGGGGACCCGGCTGCGCTATGCCTGACCGTCATACTCCTGGGCCTGACCGTCACGCTCATGGGCCTGACCGTCACGCTCTTGGGCCTGACCGTCACGCTCTTGGGCCTGACCGTCACACCGTCGACGACGCAGCCGACGCGGTCGTGCTGCGTGGTGTGGGTGAGGTCCGACCGGAGCACGTGGCTGCTGTCGCCGACGGCGCGCGGCTCGAGCTCGACGACGCTGTCGTCGCACGGCTGTCCGACGAGCGGGCCACCCTCGACGCGGCCATCGCAGGCGGGACTTCCGTCTACGGGGCGACGCACGGCCTCGGCGCTCGCAGCGGTCAGGCCGTGACGACGCCTTCGGCGCACGAGTTCGCAGCGCAGACGGTACGCGGACGCGCCCAGGCGGTCGGGCCACCGCTGGCGGTGGCGACCGTGCGGGCGGCGATCGCCAGCCGACTCTCGACGTTCGCGGCCGGCGGCAGCGGCGTCTCACCGCACATCGCGGCGGCCCTGGCCGCAATGGTCAACGCCCATGTGACGCCGGTGGTCGGCTCGGTGGGCTCGGTCGGGCTGAGCGACCTGTGCCAGTTCGCGCACGTCGGGCTCGTTGCGCTGGGGGAGGGGCGTGCCACGACGGGCAGCTCGACCGACCCGGCCGACGGGGCGACCGCGCTGAAGGAGGCCGGGCTCACGCCGCTGACGCTGGTCGCCAAGGACGGTCTGACGTTGTGTGGCGGCAACCCGATCGCGATCGGCGCCGGCTCGCTGGCTGTGGTGCGCGTCGAGCGTCTCGCCGAGTGGGCGGAAGGGCTGCTGGCACTGTCGCTGCGAGGCTTCGGGGCAAGCGCGCACCCGCTGCACCCCGACGTGCTCGCGCTACGGGGCAGGCCCGCGCTCGACCGTGCAGGACAGGCGCTGCGTGAGCTGACGGCGCCGCCGCCCGGCGTGACGACACCGCAGGTGCCCCGGTTGCAGGACCCGGTGAGCTTCCGGGCGGCAGCCGTCTCGCTCGCCGCCCTCGACCAGGCGGTCGGTCGGCTGCGCGACGAGGTCACCGGCGAGCTCAACGGCTCCGGCGACAACCCGGTCGTCGTGGGCGTCGAGGTGCTGCCGAGCGGCAACTTCCATGCGCCGATGCTGGCGCAGGCGTGTGACGGGCTGGCGATCGCGCTCGCTGCTTACGCGAACTCGGTCGTGGCCCGGTGTCAACGGCTCCTCCAGCCGGGCCTGACCGAGCTGCGGGCCAACCTTGCCGGCGCCGGCACCGACAGCTCGGGCCTGGCTCCCGTGATCAAGGTTGCGCAGTCACTTGTCGTCAGGCTCCAGCGGCAGGCGGCACCGCTGTCGTTCGACGCTCGCGACGGTGCCGAGGCGGTCGAGGACGACTCCTCGAACGCCTCAGCAGCCGCGCTACGGCTGCTCGACATGGCCGAGTCGATGGCCCAGCTGCTGGCGGTCGAGGCCGTGTTCGCCGCCCAGGCAGTCGACCTCCGGGCCGCGGCGCTGTCCCCGCCGCTGACCGACCTGCATCGGCTGATCCGGGAGGCCAGTCCTCATCTCGACGCAGACCGGTCTCTGTCCGCGGAGCTCGCGGCGCTCACCGCCATGATGACCGAGGAGTCCTCGCCCACGAGCCGGAGCTGACCGGCGCTCGGGCTAGTGGTCATCGACGAACTGACAGAGATGACCACTAGGTGCCTGAGGGTGGAGGCGAACACGGCCGTCCAACAGCGCTGACCCAGCAACCGACGTACTAAGGTTTCGATGTGGCTCGCAGCGAGCCGCCGAGTGTTGCGTGGGATCGGAGAGGTGCGTGGCTGAGCGGTCGATCCAGGTCACCGACCGAGTGCTCACGCTGCCCAACGTCTTGAGCATCGCCCGGCTCTTCGGTGTGCCGCTCTTCTTGTGGCTGGTCCTGGTGCCGGAGTACGACGGATGGGCTCTCGTCGTGCTGATGGTGTCGGGTTTCACCGACTGGCTCGACGGCAAGCTCGCGCGCATCCTCGACCAGGCCTCGAAGCTCGGCCAGATCCTCGACCCGGTGGCCGACCGCTGCTACATCCTCGCCGTCGTCATCGGCCTCGCACTGCGCGACATCATCCCATGGTGGCTGGCCATCATCTTGCCGCTGCGCGACATCTTCTTGTTCTCGCTGGTGCCGTTCCTGCGCACCCGCGGTTACAGTGCGCTGCCCGTGCATTTCCTGGGCAAGGCTGCGACGGCCAGCCTGCTGTACGCGTTCCCGCTGCTGCTGCTCGGGGACGGGGAGGGGCGGCTGCAGACGCTTGCCGACGTCTTCGGGTGGGCGTTCACCATCTGGGGAACGGGCCTGTACTGGTGGGCAGGTTTCCTGTACGCCTACCAGGTGACCCGCCTGCTACGTTCACCGCGAGAGGCCGTGGACAGGCCGGCATGACCCAACATGAGCACAAGGCGGTACCGCCGGGGACCCGGACGACAGACCCGGCGTACGTCGGGCTGCTGAACCAGGTGATGACGAACACGCTCGACGAGGACTACCGTGCGGTTGCTGACCGCCGGGGCAGTGAGGGTCGCCCGGCGGCCGTCAGCACACGCGGCTGGCTCATCGCGGTGCTCGTGCTGTTCGGGATCATGGTCGGCACGTCCGCCCTGCAGACCGAGCAGGACCGCCCCCGCGCCACCGCCGAGCGTGCCGCGTTGATCGAGCAGATCAACCGTCGCCAAGCCCGTTACGACGACCTGCGCGACGTCATCGGCGACGTGACGCAGCAGGTGACGCGGCTGCAGTCCGCGGTGGCTGCTGAGGTCGACGGCAACGGCACCCTCGGCTCCCGCATCGCGACGTTGGGCATCGAGGCAGGCACGCTGGCGGCGACCGGTCCCGGCATCGTCATCACGGTCGACGACGCTGCCGACACCTCCTCGACCGTAGGCGGCACCATTCTCGACACCGACCTGCGACAGCTGGTGAACGCCTTGTGGCAGTCGGGCGCCGAGGCGATCGCCATCAACGGACACCGGCTGAGCACGCTGACGTCCATCCGGTACGCCGGGTTGGCGATCACCGTCGACTACCGGTCGCTCACGCCGCCGTACGTCGTCTCCGTCATCGGTGACCCGGACACGCTGCCCGCACGACTGCTCGAGACCGACGGCGGGCGGATGTGGCAAGGTCTCGAAGCCAACTTCGGCATCACCTTCGACGTCACCACGGCGGAGCGGGTGACCGTGCCGGCCGACCCGCGGGACCGGCTGGTCTACGCGCGTCCGGAGAAGGCCCGATGATCGCCGTCTTCGGGCTGCTCCTCGGCATCTTGGCCGGTCTCTTCCTCGAGCCGTCGGTCCCTGAGCCGCTGCAGGCGTACCTTCCGATCGCTGTCGTGGCGGCCCTGGACGCAGTCTTCGGTGGTCTGCGCGCGTTCCTCGACGGCATCTTCGACGACAAGGTCTTCGTGGTGTCGTTCGTGTCCAACGTGGTGATCGCCGGGGTGATCGTCTACCTCGGGGACCAGCTCGGCGTCGGCGGCCAGCTCTCCACGGGCGTCATCGTCGTCCTCGGCATCCGCATCTTCTCCAATGTCGCGGCGATCCGCCGCCATCTCTTCCACGCGTGATGCCGGTGCCAGACTCCCATCCTGACGCCACCCCCACCGCTCCTCGCGAGCGGCTGAGGGCAGTCTTCACGAGCCGCCCGGGCCGAGGGCAGCTCGTGGTGGCGGCGCTGCTGGCGCTGTTGGGCTTTGCGGCAGCGGTGCAGATCCGGCAGACCGACACCGACGGCGACTTCGGCGGGCAAAGCCGCCCGAACCTGGTGTCCCTGATCGACTCGTTGTCCAGCGCGACCGACCGGGCCAACAGCCAGCTCGACGACCTCGAGCAGACGCGCGACGAGCTGTTGACGAGCTCGCAGCGCCGGCAGGCCGCGCTCGAGGAGAGCCGCGACCAGCTCGAGGTGCTCAACATCTTGACCGGGTCGGTTGCCGCTACCGGGCCCGGCATCACCGTCGTCGTCCGCGACGTCGAGGGCGACGATGTGGCCCCAGCGCTGCTCAACGGCATCGAGGAGCTGCGTGTCGCCGGTGCGGAGGCCATCGAGATCAACGACACGGTGCGAGTGGTCGCGTCCACGTCGTTCACCCAGCAAGACGGTCTCGTGTACGTCGACGACGTGCCACTGCGCGCGCCGTACGTGATCGACGCCATCGGTGAGCCGGGCACGTTGAGCGAGGCGATGGTTTTCCGGGGTGGCTTCGTCAGCTCGATCGAGGCGCTCGAGGGGACCGCTGAGATCGAGCGCTCCGACGTGGTGCTGGTGTCGTCATTGCACCAGGTCAAGCCGGATGAGTACGCTCACCCGACCGACCGCTGATGCCCAGCCATGTCGGATAGCCGTGTCGGACCGCCCGAAGGAGCGTGCAGTGCACCCCGATGATCTTCAGTACAGCGCCGAGCACGAATGGGTCCGCGCGGACGGTGACGGCCCGGTCCGCGTCGGCATCACGGACTACGCGCAGGACCAGCTCGGCGACATCGTCTACATCCAGCTGCCGGAGGTAGGTGAGATGGTGCAGGCTGGCTCTGCCGTCGGAGAGCTCGAGTCGACCAAGAGCGTCAGCGATTTGTTCTCTCCGGTGACCGGCACGGTGTCCGCGGTGAACGAAGCCCTGTCATCGAGCCCGGAGCTCTGCAACAGTGACCCCTACGGCGAGGGATGGATCTTCGAGGTCGACGCCACCGACCGCGACCAGCTCGCTGAGCTGATGTCGGCCACGGACTACCAGGCCACGATAACCTCGCAGTAGAGGTCGAGAGTCGCGCGACGGAGTCGCCTGGCCGGAGGAGGAAGCAATGCCGTTCTGCACCGAATGCGGACACCAGAACCCCGAGGGTGCGCGTTTCTGCGCCCAGTGCGGACATCGACTGGTCGCGGCCGAACGACCGTCGGAGTCGACCTCCACGATCAACTTCGGTGGGCCGGAGCGAGGGGAGTCCGAGGCCGAGGCGCAGCTGTCCGACGCCGAGGAGGCCGCGGTCGAGGCGTTGCCCAGCGGCAGCGCGCTCCTGGTGGTGCAACGCGGCCCCAGCGCGGGCAGTCGGTTCCTGCTCGACACCGACGAGGTGGCGGCCGGACGGCACCCCGACAGTGAGATCTTCCTCGACGACGTCACGGTGAGCCGGCGGCACGCCGTCTTCCGGCGTACGTCGGACGGTTACGTCGTCGCCGACGTCGGCAGCCTCAACGGCACCTACGTCAACCGCGACCGCATCGACGAGGTGCTGCTCTCGGGTGGCGACGAGGTCCAGATCGGCAAGTATCGGCTGGTCTACTTCAACAGCCCGGAGGGCGCGCAGTAGTGGTCCCTGCCCGGCCCGTCCGTAGCAGGGCGCGGTGGGGGATCGGTCAGGTGCTTGCACAGCTGCGGGCGGAGTTCCCCACCGCGAGCATCTCGAAGATCCGCTTCCTCGAGACCGAGGGCCTGGTGACGCCGGAACGTTCGGCCTCGGGCTATCGCAAGTTCTCGCGCGCCGACGTCGAGCGGCTGCGCTACGTGCTGGCCGCGCAGCGCGACCACTACCTGCCGCTGAAGGTGATCCGCGAGCACCTGGATGCCATGGACCGGGGGCTGGAGCCTTCCGTGAACGCTGGTGAGCCCGCCCGCGCACCTCGCCGTGCTGCCGATCCTGGTGCCGCCGCCGAGGAGACGCCCAACGACGCACCGGCACTTCGGCTGTCTCGCGTCGAGCTGCTGGCCAACTCCGGACTTCGCGACGAGCAGCTGAGCGAGCTGGTCGGCTACGGCCTGGTGGAGCCGACCCCCGGCACCGACTTCTTCGACGGCGACGCGCTCGAGATCGCCACGATCCTCGCGACGATGGCCGGATACGGGCTGGAGCCGCGGCACGTGCGCGTGTTCAAGACCGCTGCCGAGCGCCAGGTCGGGCTGATCGACCAGGTGACCTCGCCGTACCGGGCGCGGCGTGGCGACGAGTCGCAGGCGCGCGCCGACGATGTGTCCGCCCAGCTGGGCCAGCTGGCGGTCCAGCTGCATGCCGCGCTGGTACGACGAGGGTTGCGGCGCTTGCACTGAAGGGGTCGCACTGAACTGGGTCGGCACTGAACCCGGTTGGCCGGAGTACGCTGGAGTGGTGCGCGAGGTCAATGTCATCGGGGTCCGGGTCGAGATGCCGTCTAACCAGCCCATTGTGCTGCTGCGGGAGATCGACGGCGAACGCTACCTTCCGATCTGGGTGGGCGCGGTGGAAGCCACCGCTATCGCCTTCGCCCAGCAAGGCGTCGTCCCGCCGCGGCCGCTGACGCACGACCTCCTGAAGGACCTGCTCACCGCCACGGGCAACGAGCTCAACGAGGTGCAGATCACCGAAGTGAAGGACGGCATCTTCTATGCCACCTTGGTTCTCGGTGACGGCATCGAGGTGAGTGCTCGTCCGTCGGACTCGATCGCGCTCGCCCTGCGTACCGGTAGCCGGATCGTCTGTGCTGACGAGGTGCTGGACGAGGCGGGCCTGGCAGTCCCGGACGAGCAGGAAGAGGAGGTCGAGAAGTTTCGCGAGTTTCTCGACCAGATCAATCCCGAGGACTTCGACGCCAACAAGGGCTCTGACTGAGCCTGAGGTCTCAACCTCAATGTCTAGTTGAGGGTTACGACACGCCACACCGGAACTGACCAGGGTCGTTGACCGGCTGCGACCTCCCGCCGTACCGTCAACCTCAGAGATCCTCGCCCTGTAACTTCACCGGTGTGTCTTTCGACATCGGTCGCCCGTGGTGAGGCAAATGACCAACGGAGGTCGCAGTGGTGGACACGGACGTGACAGCGTCACAACGCAACGCTGACCTGGCGGCCGAACGCGCGGCCGAGGCAGCCGCCGCGCAGGGACTGCTGTTCGACGACGACGTTGCGCCGCTGCCCGACGACGTCGGTTACCGCGGACCGACGGCCTGCAGCGCGGCCGGCATCACCTACCGCCAGCTCGACTACTGGGCCCGCACCGCACTGGTGGAGCCGACCGTTCGCACGGCGGGTGGATCCGGGACCCAGCGGCTGTACTCGTTCCGCGACATCTTGCTGCTGCGGGTGATCAAGAGCCTGCTCGATGCCGGGGTGTCCCTCCAGCAGATCCGCACCGCGGTCCACCACCTGCGGCGACGCGGCACCGACGACCTGACCCGGGTGACCTTGATGAGTGACGGTGCATCGGTCTACGAGTGCCGCTCTCCCGACGAGATCATCGATCTGTTGCAGGGCGGACAGGGTGTGTTCGGTATTGCCATCGGTGGTGTCTGGCGCGAGCTCGAGGGTTCGCTGGCGCAGCTGCCCAGTGAGCGTGCCGGCGGCGCGTCCGAGGACCACCCCGGCGACGAGCTCGCCGTCCGTCGCGCCCGCCGTACCGGCTGACATCACCGGCTGACCTCACCGGTCGGGCGGACCGGCCGGCTGGGCGTACCGCTGGTAAGGTTGGTGGCTGCTGCAACACCGCGCGCGGGAGAGTCCGATGCGATCGGCGCCGAAGGGGCAACCCTCCCCGGAACCTCTCAGGCCGAAGGACCGCGTAGCCGGTTGGCACTCTGAAGTGACCGCCACGACAGAGGGGGAGGCACTGCTGCTTGTCAGAAGGAGCCTCTCGTGCCCGACCACGCCGCGCCGACCCCCGTCACCCTGAGCGACCTCGAGAGCCGTCACCCGTTCTCCGAGCGACACATCGGCCCGGACTCCGCTGAGCAGCAGACGATGCTGGCGGCCCTGAGCCAGCCCAGTCTCGACGCATTGATGACCGCGGCGCTGCCGCACGACATCGTCGTTGCGAAACCGCTGACACTACCGCGCCCACTGGGGGAGTCCGAGGCCATGCAGGCGCTCGCCGAGCTCGCCGGACGCAACGAGCCGCGGGTGCCGATGATCGGACTGGGCTACCACGGCACGATCACGCCGGCGGTGATCCGGCGCAACGTGCTCGAAGACCCCGCCTGGTACACCGCCTACACGCCTTACCAGCCAGAGATCTCGCAGGGTCGCCTCGAGGCGTTGCTCAACTTCCAGACGATGGTGTCGGACCTGACCGGACTGCCCACCGCCGGTGCCTCCCTGCTTGACGAGGCGACCGCCGCCGCAGAGGCCATGACGCTGGTACGTCGGGCCAACCGCACGAACCGGTCCACCCGCTTCCTCGTCGACGCCGACGCCCTCCCGCAGACGATCAGCGTGATGCAGACCCGGGCTGCCGCGCTCGGTCTCGAGGTGGTCGTCACCGACTTCACCGCACCCGTCGCCAGTGGGCTGATGGACGACGTAGCGGGTGTACTCGTGCAGTACCCGGGTGCGAGCGGCCGTGTCTGGGACCCGCGACACGTCATCGACTACGCCCACCAGGCGGGGGCGTTGGCGATCGTGGCCGCCGACCTGCTGGCGCTCACCGTGCTCGAGGCTC
>JAABUR0100002359.1_pt1 | contig 29214 bp, 30 predicted proteins | sample 5560091 | NCBI WGS metagenome assembly JAABUR01 (sample SAMN10711879, study PRJNA513375) | rock metagenome | isolation source: Antarctica rocks | place: Antarctica: Victoria Land, University Valley sud
ATGCCGGCAGCACGCCTACCGAGCCCGTGGTGGACGCGCATCAGGCACCACCGGCGCGCAGCGGCGCCGCGCAGCCGGGGCCGAGATTCGCGACGACAACCGGGGCCAACTCACTTGACGAAACGCACCCCAGCAACTAGTTCGCCACCACCGCACCGGAATCGACACGGGCCGGCAGCCGCCCGGTGGCCATCGTCAGCACCGGCCGGTCCGGATGGTCGAACACGTCGACCCGGCCGGCCAGCAGGTCGCGATGCGCGGCCAGATACGCCTCCGGACGGCCCACATCGCGCCAGTAGCCGCCGATATCGACGGTGTACACCTTTCCCCGGTCGACCAGTGCCGGCAGCAGGTGCTCACCGAAATCGCCCAGCCCGGAGTCGGCCTGCTCCGGCTCCGGGCCGGTCTCGCCGGCAGCCCGCCGACTGAACTCGACCCGCAACGACCTAGCTCACGCAGCAACTGCGGTGTCTTAGACAAAGATCTCGGTGGCCACCGTGCCGGATGCCGGCGCGCTCGGCTTGTACTGGAACTGCGTCACCCGCCCTCGGCTGTTCGTCACCACCACCGCGTTCTGCTGCGCCTGCGCGCGGGTGACCTCCGCCGTCACCAGCGTGCACTCGGCGCCGGTGTCGCGGTGTGCTCGCAGCACCTGACGCAGGTCGAGGGAGAACACATGGTCGGCGCTCATCACGACCAGCGTGTCCGGACCGAAGGTCTGGATGTCGTCGCTGAGTCGCAGCAGGTTGTCGGCATTGCCCTGCGAGAAGCCGGTCTCGGTGGAGGGAGCCGGCACCCTGTTCCGGCACCAATCGCCGGCAGCCGCCACGGGTGCGGTCCAGATCCCACGGACGGCCGCCGGCCAGGTGCGGATCCAGTGAGCCGGCCTGGTACTGCACACCCACCCAGACATCGGGGATGTTGCTGCTGGCCAGGCTGGACAGGGCGAAGTCGATCAGCCGGTGACTGCCGGCGAACGGCAGCGCCGGCTTGGCGCGTTCCCGGGTGAGCACGTCCATCCGGCTGCCCTGCCCGCCTGCCTGGATCAGTGCCAGCACCCGCTCGCCGCCGTCGTTGTCGGCCGGCGTACTGCGGGTCTCGCCACTTCTGGCCATGAACGTCCCGTTCCTCATCGCCACCGAAATCACCGGGCGCTCTTCTCGGGCACTCACAGCGCGTCCGTCAGCCCTGCGATCCCCGGCCTGTCGTCAGCTGCGCTCCGGGCCGGTCAGAATCGGAGCCAGCGTGTCCAGCACCGCGACGTCCTCGAGGGTGCCGGGCACCGTAGCCTCGACCCGCGCCGGGAAAGTGCGCGTGTCGCAGCCGGCGCCAAAGGCTGGCCCGTCTGCATACCATGTGGTCGTGACCGCCGCGCGCGATGAGCTTCGCCGCCTCGTTGACGATCTGCCCGAGGCCCAGGTATCAGCTGCCCTGGTCGAGGTACAGCGTCTGGCCGCGGCCGCTGAACCGCCGGCGTGGCCACCGCCGTGGTTCGGGGCAGTGAAGTCCGGCCGTCCCGACATATCAGAGCGGGTCGACGAACTGCTGGCTGAGCGATTCGGCCGCTGACGGTGATCGTTTGCGACACGGGACCTCTCGTGGCGGCAGCGATCAGCGACGACGCGCACCACCGCAAGTGCGTCGACCTATTCGCGGCCCTGCATCTGGCTGGCAGGCAGATCCTGGTGCCAGGTTCTGTCGTCGCCGAGGTCGGCTACCTGCTCGCCCGCGAGGGTGGCGCCAGGATCGAATCGCAGTGCTTGACCTCGCTGGTCGATCGAACATTGTGGCCAGTCGAACTCATCAGGGAGGACTACAAGCGCGCTGCGAAGCTCGTCCTCGACTACGAGAGCCTTCCGTTGGGCACCACCGACGCGACGGTGATCGCACTGTGCGAACGGCTCGGGGTCGCTGAAGTCGCCACACTCGATCGCAGACATTTCACGATCGTTCGGCCGCGCCACGTCCAAGCCTTGACGCTTCTTCCCGAATGACTGAACCGAGCGAGGCCGCTCGGAGTGCCGTCTCGGTTCGCCGAGCTGCAGGAATCGCGCACCGACGAGGCCATGCACTATGCGGGCATCCTCCACCGTCAGGTTCGCCCAGGCCCACAGCCGACCGTCGTCGAGCAGCTCGCCGAGCGGATGGTCGACCTGGTCCTTGTCGTCTGCGGCGGGTTCGGTGCTGGTCATATGCGGGCTCCCGATTGGTAGTCGTTGCGGCCCATCGCCCGCTTGTAGTCGGCCCCTGACCTCCTCCTTGCCGCGGGCGCCATTGCAAGCATAATGTAAGCATGCCTCATGTCTTGGTTCGTAACGTCCCTGCCGACGTCCACGCTGCGCTACAGCGCAAGGCCGAGTACCACCACCAGTCCCTGCAGCAGTACCTGGCCGTTGAACTGCGGCATCTCGCCGAGCGACGTTCGATCAGCGAGGTCCTCGATGAGGTCGACCTCCAGCGCGGCGGACGTGTCGGATTCCCTACGGCTGTCACTGATCTGGACGAAGAGCGCTCGCAGCGGTGATCCTCCGGCAGAGCACATCGTGATCGTCGTTGACGCCTCCGTCCTGGCCAACGCCCTCGCCGACGATGAGGAGAACGGCGAAAATGCCCGGCGTGAGCTGCGAACTGCCGGAGAGATTGCCGCTCCCGACCTGGTCGACGTCGAGACCGTGGCGGTGCTGCGCAAGCGCTGGCTGCGTCGCACGCTCACAGAGGAGCGTTTCAGCACCGCCATCGCCCACCTACAACAGCTCGGATTTGAGCGCGTGCCGACGCTGCGACTGGTGCCGCGCGCCTTCGAACTGCGCGCCAACGTCAGCGCCTACGACGCCTGCTACGTCGCGCTGGCCGAGCACCTGGACTGCGAACTGATCACCGCGGACGGACGGCTGGCCCGCGCGACCGGTCCGCTGTGCCCCATTCGGGTCCTGCACTGATGGGACGTGCGTTTACCAACGCTTACTACGCGGAACCCGCACGGAGCACAGGGGCGCCCAATTGCTGGATCGTCGGCTGCGGCGCATCGCCCACCGAGACCTGGGCCGAATGAACCGCGGCGAAGGCGATCGCACCGATGGCGACCACGGTGGCAAGCAGCATCAGAACGGTCAGGGTGAAGCCGCGGCCGGAACTAGGCCGATCTGCCAGGAGTGCTGGGTGCGCCATGATGATCCCGTCCTCTCCGCCGGGAATGTCGTCATCCCGGGCTTGAGAACAACTATTCCGATCGCCGGCGTGCAGCACATCGGCGCACGGTGAGGATTATCCGAGTTCCGGCTGCCACCGCGGTCGTAGCCACCATCGCGCGACCTGCTCCCGTCGCCGATCGAGCAGCGCAGAACGGTCGCCGTGCATTGAGCAGTTGGGCCAGCGCCGAACGGGACGCAGTTCGTGGTGACGTGCGTGGTAACGAGCCAGGCCCGCTCTGAGGCGGCGCGCAGCAGCTACGTTCGTCCGATGGGATCGCCGTTGGTGCTGGGTGTCGACGGGTGCAGCAAGGGCTGGCTCGGTATCGCGATCGGAGCCGCCGTCACGGCTCATTTCGGTACCACCATCGGGGATCTCGTGCAGCTGGTCGAGGACCAGATCGGCCGGCCCGACGTGGTGGCCATCGACATCCCGATCGGCCTGCCCGATGCGACTATCCGCGCCGCCGATCGGCTGGCCCGGACAATGATCGGGCCGCGCCGAATGTCGGTGTTCTTCACTCCGACCCGACAGGCACTGCAGGAGCCCGACTACGCCGCTGCACAGATCGTCAACCGAGAATTGACAGGTGGTGGCTTCTCCCAACAGGCCTGGGCGTTGCGGCCCAAGATCCTCGAGGTCGATGCCTGGGCGCGGAGCACCACCAGCTCGGTGCTGGAGGTACATCCGGAGCTGTCGTTCGCCACCATGGCCGGGGCGCCGCTGCTGACCCGGAAATCGTCCTACGCCGGCTTCCAACAGCGCCAGAACCTGTTGACTGCCAACGGGATCGTCCTGCCGCCGGACCTCGGCATCGCCGGCGACCTCGGTGGTGTCGACGACGTCCTCGACGCCGCAGCAGCGACCTGGTCCGCCCGGCGATATGCGCGCGGTGAGGCGGGATCCGTGCCGGATCCGCCGGAACACCTCAATGACGGGATCGACTGCGCAATCTGGTACTGAGTGCGACATCCGAGGAAGTCGATAGCAGCGAGCCGTCGGTGCGGGGTCACACGGCGACGCCGGTAGGCCAGGATCTCGGACAGGAACGCGCGGGGGCGCGGATGCTGCAGCTGATCGAACATCAAGCTCTTGACCGCACCCCGCCCGAGAGGTTACTAACCCGAATTAGTAACTCTCATCCGGAGGTCAATGATGCCCGCATCGGTTCGGCGATTCACCCTCGCCACCACGGTCGTGCTGTCGGTGTCGCTCGTTACTGCCTGTGGTTCCACGTCGCCGGCACCGGCCGGCGCTGCCGCTCCGGAATCGCCGGCCGGATCGGCATCGTCGGCCGCTGCCGGCACCGGGTGGACGGGTGAACTTTCCGTCTGGCACTACTGGGACGGCAAGAACGCCGACACCTTCACCGTTATGTCCAAGGCGTACGAAAAGGCGCACCCGGGGATCACCCTCAAGGTGGTCAACGTCCCGGGCAGCGACATCCAGACCAAGTTGCAGGCGGCTGCCTCGTCGCGCACCCTGCCGGACATCTCCATCGGCGATCTGGTCAACGTGCCGAAGCTGGCCCAGACCGGCCGGCTGGTCGATCTCAAGCCGTTGATCCCGGCCGCCACCTGGTCCGACATCTACCCGGCCATGCTGAGCTTCGGCACCCATGACGACCAGCAGGTCTCGATCCCGGTGTCGGCCAACACTCTCGGCCTGATGTTCAACAAGGACCTGATCAAGAAGGCCGGACTGGATCCGGCCAAGCCGCCGACCACCTGGGACGAGATGAAGCAGGCGTCCGCTGCCATCGTGGCCAAGACCGGCACGCCGGCCTTCGAGCTGTACACCCAGGCCGGTGACAACGGCGAGGGTCTGACCTGGAACTTCCAGGTGAGCCTGTGGCAGGCGGGCGGGGAGTTCCTGTCGCCGGACAACAGCAAGGCAGCCTTCAATTCGCCGGCCGGCAAGCAGGCACTGCAGTACTGGGTAGATCTGATCAACACCAAGGCCAGCCCCCTCGGGCCCTGGGGTGCGTTCGAGAAGGGCGGCGCGGTGTCGGCGCAGGAGGGTTCCTGGATGGTCGGCATCTGGGCCGGCGATCCACCGTTCGACTTCGGCACCGCCCAGATCCCGGCGCCGGCCAACGGCAAGCCTGCCACCAACATGGGCGGCGAACAGGCAGTGGTGTTCCAGTCCGAGGCCGGCCGACAGCAGGCTGCTGCCGACTTCCTGACCTGGTTCGACGATCCGGCGCAGAGCGCTTCCTGGAGTGAGCAGACCGGATTCCTTCCGGTCCGCAAGTCCGTCGCCGAAGGCACCGAGTACCAGGCATACATCGCCAAGACCTCACCGCGCAGTCAGCCGTTCGTGGACGCGTTGGCCACCGCCCACGCCCGCCCGAACACTCCGAAGTACCCGGACGCATCGTTGGCCTTCGCGAAGCAGATCGAAAAAGCCTTGTACGGCAAGGCATCCGTAGATGAGGCGCTCGCTTCCGCCGAGAAGGATGTCAACGCTGTGCTCGCCGCTTCGTCGTGACCCAGCTGATCACCGTGTCAGAGGCCGAGGTCGCCGCAACTACTGAACCGGTTGCGGCACCCGGAAAGCGGCGGCGACGAGTGCGGCCCGAGCACCGGCGGGGTGACGGTGTCGTCGCGCTGCTGATGCTGTTGCCGGCGTTGCTGATCGTCGGGGTGTTCGTGATCTACCCGATCGTCGGGACCGGCTATCTGAGCCTGACGTCTTGGGACGGCTACAGCGAGGTCAAGGAGTGGATCGGGCTGGGCAACTACACCAAGCTCGTTCAGGATCCCGAATTCCTGAACTCGCTGTGGATCACCATCCTGTACGGCCTGGGTGTCTGTGTGCTCGGTGTCGTCAGTGGACTGGGGTTGGCCCTGCTGCTGAACGGTTCCTATCGGGGCCGGGGAATCTATCGGGCGATCTTCTTCCTTCCGGTGGTGACCTCGTCGATCGCTGCCGCCACCGTCTGGAGGTTCGTCTTCGATGACTCCGGGATCGTCAACCGGGTACTGGAGTTCGTGCATCTTCCGACAGTGAACTGGTTCGGCGATCCACAGTTGGCGCTGGTCAGTCTCACCCTGTTGACGGTGTGGAAGAGCCTGGGGCTGAACGTGATTCTGTACCTGACCGCATTGCAGACGTTGCCCGCCGCGTTGTACGAGGCGGCGGCGATCGACGGCGCCACTCGCTGGCAGCAGTTGCGCAAGCTCACCGTTCCACTGCTGGCACCGATGACGTTCTTCGTGGTCGTCGAGGGTCTGATCACCAGTTTCCAGAGCTTCGACCTGGTGTATGCGCTGACCGGCGGCGGCCCCTTGGGCGGCACCGAGACCCTCGGGTTCCTGACCTATCGGGAAGCATTCCGGATGTCGCACTTCGGTTACGGGGCGGCGGTCGCGTACGCGGCGTTCGCTCTGGTACTCGGTATCACTCTGATCCAGTGGCGGATCGGAGGACGCGAGAAATGGGCGTCCTGACTGTCGGCCGGTCGCCGGGCCGGACGAACCGCTGGGCCGGTCTGACCGCCCGTCACCTGTTGCTGGCGGCACTGTCCGCGGTGGTGGTGGCTCCCTTCGCCTGGATGCTGACGACCTCGCTCAAAGGATTCTCGGACGTCTATCACCCGCCATACCTGTGGCCGCAGGATTTCCTCTGGTCGAACTACTCGCAGGCCTGGTCGGCAGCACCGTTCGACCGGTACTACCTGAACTCGATCGTGATGACCGCCGGAATCGTGATCGGACACCTGGTGATCGACACGATGGCGGCCTTCGTCTTCGCCCGGCTGCGGTTCCGGTTGCGCAACACCGTCTTCTTGATTCTGGTGGCCACCATGCTGGTGCCGCAGTTCGTGACGATCCTGCCGGCCTACGACCTGGTGATCAGGCTCGGCTGGTTCGATTCGTACGCGGCACTGATCGTGCCCCGGCTGGCAGATGTGTTCGGCATCGTGGTGTTGCGCGCATTCATGACGTCGATCCCGTCCGAGCTCGACGATGCTGCCCGGCTGGATGGGGCAGGACCGGTGCGGGTCCTCACCTCCGTGGTGTTGCCGTTGTGCCGGCCGGCACTGGCGACGGTCGCAATGTTCAGTTTCCTGTTCGCCTGGAACGATTTCCTGTGGCCGCTGCTAGTCACCTCCGATGACCGCCGGCGGACGATCCAACTCGGACTGTCGGCGTTCACCGGCAAGTACGGCACCTACCCGCAACTGTTGATGGCCGGAACGGTCACCGCTGCGGTGCCGGCCATGGTCATCTTCCTGTTCGTCCAGCGCGCCTTCATCCGTGGCGTCGCCAGCACCGGAATCAAGTAGGAGACACCCAATGACAGAATCCCCGCCGGTGCACCGACCGGACTGGGTGAACGACGCCGTCTTCTATCAGATCTTCCCCGACCGCTACGCCCGCAGCGCATCGGCGTCGACGGACGTCGCCGCGTGGGACTCGGCACCCACCAGGGAGAATTTCCTGGGTGGCGATCTGCGCGGGATCGTCGAGCGGCTCGACCACCTGGTCGACCTCGGCATCACCGCGGTATACCTCACGCCGATCTTCGCTGCCGGCACCAACCATCGCTACGACACTATCGATTACACCAGGATCGACCCGCGACTCGGCGACGATGCCGATTTCGATCTGCTGCTGGACAACGCCCATCGCCGCGGTATCCGGGTGGTGCTGGACGCCGTCATGCACCACTGCGGCGACGGACACTGGGCCTTCCAGAACGTCGAACTGAACGGCCGGAACTCTCCGTACGCCGACTGGTTCGTCGTCGACAGCTTTCCGATCCGCACCTCTCCGGAACTGAACTACCGGACCTGCTCCGGGTGCTGGTATCTGCCGAAGTTGAACGTCGACAACCCTGCTCTGCGGGATCACCTGCTCGGGGCAGCCCGGTCGTGGACCGAGCGGGGCATCGACGGCTGGCGACTGGATGTCCCGTACATGATGGAGAACTCCGGATTCTGGCGGGACTTCCGACGCACCGTTCGCGAAGTGAATGCCGACGCCTACATCGTCGCAGAGGTCTGGGACGAACCGGGGGAGTGGACGACCGGTGAGACGTCGGACGCCGCGATGAACTACCAGCTCCGGGATGCCTTGCTGGCCTTCTTCGTCGATCGCCGGACCGGCTCGACGGCTCTGGCGGAGCGGTGCACGACGCTGTCCGCGGATGTCGGCGATGCCGCCGGACACATGCTGAACCTGTTGGCCAGCCACGACACGGCCCGACTGCGCACCAGTTGCGGCGGTGAGCCGGCGCTGGCCTCATCGGCCACCGGTGTGCTGCTCGCCCTGCGCGGGGCGCCGATGATCTACTACGGCGACGAGGTCGGGCTGGTCGGCTTCAACGATCCCGAATGCCGCGGGTCGATGCCCTGGGACGCGGGCGACTGGGACTGCGACATGCTCACTCGCATCAGGACTTTCATCCAGCTGAGGCGGGACAACATTGCGCTGCGACGCGGTGAGCAGGTGCTGCAGGCCCCGCACGACGAGGTGCTGCGGATCGTTCGGACTCATCCGGAGCAGACGTTGGTGGTGCTGGCCAACCGTGCCGGCTTCCCGGTGACGGTTCCGGTACACCGGGCCGGGCGTGATCTGATCACTGGGTCGCGGATCGCCGCCGGCGTCGCGGAGATTCCGCCACGTGGCATCATCGTGATGGAACAGGATCACCTCAAATGAGCAGACCCACCGCCCGTGACGTAGCGGAAGCGACCGGAGTGTCCCGCACCTCGGTGTCGTTCGCCTTCAACGATCCCAGCAAGATCTCCGCGGAGACCCGGAAGCGGATCATGGACGAGGCGTTGCGGGTCGGCTACACACCGAATCCGATCGCTCGGATGTTGACCAAGGGCACCACCAACACCTTCGGTCTGCTGCTGCCGCAGCCAATCCCGGAGATCCTCGAGAACCCTTACTACAACCTGTTTCTGCGCGGCATCGGGCAGGTCTGTCAGCGGGAGGGTCTCACTCTGTTGCTGACTCCACCGCTGCGCGGGTCGCTGTTGACGGCCATCCCGTACGCCGCCGTCGACGGATTCATCGTCACCGGGTTGGACGTCGACCGCGGTGAGGTGGCGGCGCTGGAACGCCGCGGAGTGCCGTTCGTGCTGGTCGACTCCGATGCGCCGGAGGGCGTACCGAGCGTGGACGTCGACGACCGCGGCGGAATGGCCAGCCTGATGGACCACATCTTGCAACTCGGCCATCGGCGCATCGCGATCCTGTCGTTCGAGTCTGGCCCCGACCAACCCACCGTCGGGTATCGCGGCCCGTTGGCCCGCCGGATCGCCGGCATGCAGGAAGCGCTGGACGACTACGGGCTGAAGCTGTCCTCGGAGGGCATCCAGCTGATCGAGGTGCCATGCACCAGGGCAGCCGGCTACACCACGACTCGGGACCTTCTCGGACAGCCGGATCGTTCGACAGCGATCGTCGCGCTGAGCGATATCATTGCCCTCGGAGCGCTCGATGCGGCCCGGGACGCGGAGATCTCGGTGCCCGGGGAGCTGAGCATCGCCGGGTTCGACGATCAGCCAGAGGCGTCGTACTGCCGGCCGCAACTCACCACCGTCCGGCAGTCGATCGAGGCCAAGGGCAGGGTGGCCGCGGACTTCCTGGCCGCCGCCCTGAACGGCGACGTCCAACACCCGCATCAGGTGCTGCACACCGCGTTGATCGTCCGAGAGTCCACCACCTTCGCCCCGACCTGAGCTACCTGCGCTCCACCTCACCCGGGGCTACCGCACTCGAAAGAATCCGCGGTCGGCGACAATGGATCGAATGAGCCGCCGACCCCGCCGCCGCGCCTATGGCGCGCCGCACCCGGAGCTGGCCGCCGACAGTGTGCTGGGCGGGCCGCGTCGCGTGGACGCCAGGGCCGACGGATCGATCTGGCAGGTTCGCGCGGTGCGCGGTTCGGACAAGTCCTATCGATGTCCAGGTTGCGACCAGCTGATTCTGCAGGGAGTGGTGCATCTGGTGGTGTGGGACGACGAGCATCTTTTCGGAGCCGAGAGTGCCGTCGCCGACCGACGACACTGGCACTCATCCTGTTGGCAGGCAAGGGATCGGCGGCGCCCGCGATAGCCGAAGTTTCGGCCAGCGATGCGCTCAGGGAAGTTCTCAGCCGGTAAGCTCCGCGGTGCGCTCCAGCACTGCTCGGCCGTCCTCGGCGGTGCGCCAGCCGAGGCCGCAGGCTGCGGCGATCTCGACCCGGCGGCCGAGGAGGTCGTCGGTGATGGTGCGGATCTGCCGCTGGTGGGCCAACGGCTGGGCCTCGTGGGCGAAGCCGGCGGCGAACCCCCGTGCCCGGAAGCTTCATCGTGGCCAGTGGGGCGTAGAAGGCGTGGTCGGTGGTCGCCGGACGTTCGCCGCCGCGAACGGTGCATGCACCAGGTCCAGGGAACGGCCGGCCGGCCATTGCCGAACGATCTCGTTGGTCCGCAGCACCAGCGGGCCGACGTCGGACATGGTGCCCAACGCCCGGTTGTTCATGTCGCCCAGACACAGGTGCACCGCAAACCGGGTGCCGTCGGCCGCGGCCACCGCGATGCCGGTCACGTTGCGCGCCAACCGTTTTGCCAGCACCGGCCGCAGCGGGCCGGGTGCCTTGGCCAGCAGTACCAGCTCGGCCGACACCTCGATCTGGAAGATCGTGTTCGGTCCGGTGATCCTGCTGACGTCCCGGATCTCACCCAGGGCGGCCTCGGTGAAGGCCCGCCGGTTCTTCAAGCCGGGCCGCGGTCCGAGGGTGATCATGGCGACGTCGAACGCCCCGGGCACGCCCTCCTGGAACGACAGGTCCTCGCGGCCGGCCGCCGACACCGCGTGTTGGAACATCGGAAAGCTGTCCCGCACCGCGTCGACGTGACCGAAATCGAGTGCGGCGCCATACAGCGTCTCCTCCCTCTTGACCTGCATCCGGGGGATCTGGTCGTAGTCCGACCAGTCGCCCTGCTGCGTCACCTCCAGAGCGGGATGGCTGCGTAGGCCCTCGATCACCGGGATCACCCAGTTCCCCGCTCGCCGGTCTCACCGTCGGGCAGCGAGGTGAGGTGGAGACCGAGGATGTCCAGCGCGGTCGTCATCGCCTCGCTCGGCGATTCCCCCGGGAGGTCGCCGGCGACCTGCGTGGGGTCCATGATGTGCTTGATGCGGCAGCGGCCTGGACAGCGCGGCGATAGCGCGCGGCGTGGCGAAATCCGGGCCGGAACGACCGGAGCGATTCAGCGATGGGATCGACTGCGCGATCTGGTTCTGAAGGATTCGAGTACGGACTCGGCTGCATGTTCGCAGCTATACCCAGTTATACCTACGCGATAGTATAACTATGTATCACATCCTGGTGTCGTGCGCCGGGCCAGCGGATCAGCGCGGCGGGGGTGGCGGACAGCCCGTTGGCCAGGTAGGCGGTCAGGGTCTGCAGCAGTTCAGGCCCGGTCGAGCATCGGCGCCACCCTGGCCCGCAGCGCCTCCGCCACATCGGGACTGCGAACCAGCGATCAGCGACGGCCCGCGCCAACGAGAGCGCGTTCCGGTCAGCTCGACGGAGCGCAGTCGAGACGTTCGATGAAGGTGTTCTTGCGTCGGTGGGTCTGACGCAACTGCTCTACGCGTTGTTCGTGGGTTTCGGTTCGCCCTTCGCGTCGACTGATCTCGCCAAGGTCGCGCAGCAGGGCAACGGCAACGTCGTAGTCCGCCTGTGTACGGGCCGCGATCAGTTCGTCGACGTGTAGCCATGCCTGTTGCTGCCGGTCAGCGAGTGCGGCCAATCGCTTCTCGCGTGCCGCTGCGGTGCCACGTTCGCGGTCTGCTTCCTGCCGCTCGCGCTGCTGCCGTGCCTGGTGTCGCCGGTCGTCTCGACGCGCCTGCGCCAGTGCCAGCAACTTCCCGACGGTTCGTCGGGGCTCGTCAGGATCTGCGGGCGTCATCGTCTGTCGGAACTGACCGCGGAGCTCCTCCTGCACCCGCTGGCCATCACCCCGGGCGACACGCAGCAGCAACGCATCCTTCTCCGGCCGGGGTCGCGAAGCCTGGCCCCGCCGCACGAGTAGCGTCCGGAGGATGGACTACAGAACCCTAGGCAACAGCGGTGCCGTGGTATCGGAGTTTGCACTCGGCACGATGACGTTCGGCGCCGAAGCCGACGAAGAGGTTTCGCACTCGATCCTCGACGCGTACGTGGAGGCGGGCGGCACCTTCGTCGACACCGCCGACGTGTACAGCTCCGGAGAGTCGGAAGCGATCATCGGCCGCTGGCTGGCGGCGCATCCGACGGACGCAGCGCAGGTGGTGATCGCGACCAAGGGCCGCTTCCCGATGGGCGACGGGCCGAACGATCTGGGAACGTCTCGCCGTCACCTGCTGTCGGCGCTCGATGCCTCGCTGGAACGGCTCGGCGTAGAGCACATCGACCTGTACCAGATGCACGCCTGGGATGCGGTGACGCCGCTGGACGAGACGCTGCGCTTCCTGGATGACGCCGTGCGGGCCGGAAAGATCTCCTACTACGGCTTCTCGAACTACCTCGGCTGGCAGCTGACGAAGGCGGTGGCGCGGGCGGCGGCGCTCGGCTTCACCCCGCCGGTGACGCTGCAGCCGCAGTACAGCCTGCTGGTGCGCGACATCGAGCACGAGATCGTGCCCGCCTCGCTGGATGCCGGGATCGGGTTGTTGCCGTGGTCACCGCTGGCCGGTGGCTGGCTCAGCGGCAAGTATGTCCGCGACCAGCCGCCGACGGGGGCGACCCGTCTCGGCGAGGACCCGAAGCGGGGCATGGAGGCATGGGAGGCGCGGAACGCGGACGAGCGGACCTGGATCGTGTTGGATGCGGTTGCCTCCGCGACGACCCACCAGGTGAGCGCGTCGCAGGTTGCCCTGGCCTGGTTGTCGGCGCAGCCGGCCGTGTCGTCGGTGATCCTCGGCGCCCGCACCGATACGCAGCTGAAGGACAACCTCGGCGCAGTGGAGCTGGATCTCACTGCCGACGAATTGGGAGAGCTGACCGACGCCAGCGCGCCCCGAATCGACGACTACCCCTACGGCACAGCCGGTGTGGCGCAACGACATCGCAGCATCGCCGGCGGCCGCTGAAGAGGAACAGGTCACCCGGAGTCCAACCGCCGCCGAGTTCGTTGCGCTCCGCAAGACCGAGAACGTGGCTTGTTCTGTCCGGCGCCCGTAGGCGACCTGCTGCAGCGCCCCGGATGCGGCCGAGCACGAACAATCGTTCCAGCGTCCCGTAGCCGGGTCGGTCGTTCGACTCGCCGTAGAGGGAAAGAACGTGATTCGGCCGCGACAGGCCGTCGAAGCCGACCTCCGCATAGGCCCGCATGCGGGCCCCGAGGTCGTTCTGGCCCTCGGATCATCACCTGAACCATGTCGCGCAGACCGAGTCCGGCCAGCAGCCGGCGATCATCTTGCACCGGTAGTGCGGTTCTGGAAGGTAGCAATCGAGTCACGCCGGTCAGCATCATTCGATGCTAAAATTGATGCATCGGGGTCATCCCGCTGAAAGATCGGATCCCTATGCGCACCACACTGAACCTCGATGACGCGTTGATCGCGAAATCCGCTGAGCTCACCGGCACTACCGAGAAGTCGCAGCTCGTCCGTCTGGGACTGCTGGCACTGATCGCCCAGGAAAGTGCCCGCCGACTGGCCAGCCTCGGGGGCTCCGACCCGACCGCCGCCGCACCGCCGCGGTGTCGGATGTCCTGAGTGGCAACGGTTCTGGTCGACACAGCAGTGTGGATCGACCACCTGCACGTCGGGGTCCCGGACCTGGTGGCACTGCTTCAACAGGCACGGGTGTGCACGCACCCGATGATCATCGGCGAATTGGCATTGGGAACTCTCGGGCGCCGCGACCAGGTGATAACCCTGCTGTCCGACCTGACCGAAGCGACTGAAGCAACACACGGTGAGGTTTTGCAGCTGATCGACTCACAACAGTTGTCGGGCAAGGGCTTGAGTCTGGTCGACGTGCACCTGCTGGCGGCGACCCTCCTCACTCCCGACACGATGCTCTGGACCCGCGACAAGCGCCTGCGCGCTGCCGCGGCCGATGCCGGAGTGGCGATGGCCTGAGCGGGACGCGTGTCGGCGGCTCATCCGGCTTCTGGCGGGCGACGGATCTCGAGTTCGTTGCGGTCCTCGATCACCTGCTCGCCGTGGTGCCGACGCACTACCCGTGCCCACCACAGCCCGTCGTCGCGCCGAGTGCTCTCCCAAGTCAGCGAACCGGACACCCAGGCCGCGCGCACACTCACCTCGCAGGGCTCCCCGGTCGTCGGAATCGCCGGCTCTGGGCGGTAAACCGATCGGTGCCCGGTCCAACCACTGTGGCGTGCAACAGAATTCGCACGGCTCCCGTTCGCCGGGACTGATCGCGGCCCAGGCGGTCGGCTCGGGCCAGATAGCTCGCCAATTCACACTCGATGACGTCGACAGTCAGATCAACGAACTACTCGCCCGGGCCAGCAGCCTCGAACGAATAGCAGACGAGCCCCCGACTACCTGTCGCCCGCACGGGGCCATCGACCATGATCAGCAAACGGGGGTTTACTTGCCGTCGCTACCTGCACGGCAATCGTTACATCGTTCGCCGGCCGCTGGATCGCAGTTCGAGATCGTCAGGGATTCGCGTTTGCGAGATCTTGTCGCGACCACACCGACCAATGGACCGTCTCCGTCCCGGCATCATGGGATCCGCTGTCGATCATCCAAGTCGCGGCAGGGTCGGGCCGTCGGCTGCATAATCGGTCACTATTCGGCGGTCGACGACTCGGCCGCCACTCTCATCGCCGAACAAGCCGGCGCCACGGTCACCCCAGAGAGGTGCGAGCACAGGCCAACCGTTCGACGGTGGCCCGATCGTCGCCGACGCCCGTGTTCACAACGTCCCGCTCACCACCTGGCGAAACGCCGTCGACGACCGCTGACCGCGCTCGGATCGGGCCGGGGACCGCAGAGGCAATGCTGGTATACCGACGTCACCGGGCGGGTCCGGCGATCGTGCGATTTACATCACCACACCGGTGGGCCGTGGCCAGACCAGCTCAACGTTGCGGTCGGCGGCGGCGCCGCGGAGGCCGTCGACAGACGGATCCGGGCGGGCGTTCTCCTGCGGGTCGTTGGCCGCAAGCTCGCGGGACAACGATGCCAGCGCGAGGGAGGAGTCGAGCTTGCCGTTCCATGCAGCGGGAGCGGCGCTATCGACGACCGTTCCGAAGATGGACAGCGTCTGATCACCGTTGTCCACAATCTCAATGGTGCGGGCTTGTTGCGGCCAATCGATGTGCGAGGCGGTGGTGACCTCCCAGAAGCCGCCGCCTCCAGAGCGGAGCCGAGGAGTCACGGCGTTCTCATGGGTGTGCCCATTGACCCAGAGGATCACCTGCGGATTGGCCAACAAGGTATCCAGCACCGCCGGCCCCAACACCCGAGGAGACAGATCACCGCCGGTGCCGACCAGGAAGTTGTTCATGGTGTCCCCGGTGTGATGGCTGACGATGACGGTGAGCCGAGAGGGCTGCTGGGCCAGGGTGAGCAGGAGCCACGCGTATTGTCCGGCGTCCAATGAGCCGTCAGCTTCACCGTTCTCGTTGACCGTATCCAACACGATGAACCGGACGGGTTGAACAGTAACGCCTTTGCTACTGGGTCCGGTGACATCACGCACGTAGTACGCGGTGCCAGCCGTTCGATTCGCGGCGGTGAACCCGTGCCCGGCCGGGCTGCCGATGGTGGTGAAATGGGCGGCGACCACATCGGCGCGGGAAACGAGCCGGCGGGCTGGGTCGGGGCTGACCAGCCGCGCCGGCACGGTGGCCAGGGCAGTGTGGGCGGACACGCCGCCGGCTTGGATCTGGCTGACGAACGTGGAGAGGTCGACGCCGGGCGGGAGGCCCAGCGGTTTGATCGAGCCCACGGCCAGCGCATTCAGGACCGGCAGAACCGGGAAGTTTCCGGTGACAAGGCCGTCGTGGTTACCGTGCACGGCCAACCAGGGCAACCTCAATCCGGCCGGGGTGAACGGCGCGATCGCGGCTTTGAGGAGGCCCGGGACGGCCGGAAAACCGTAGCTGGACCGGTAGACGTCAGTGCCTGCGGTCGCACCGGCGGGTGTGCCCTCGGGATGCCAGTAGTGCGGGTCGTAGCTCGCGGCATTGCCGTCGGCGACACCCTCGAACACTCCGATCCGGCCGCTGTCCGGGGTGAGGCGGCGTCCGTCCAGGACGTCGATCATCCAGCGCAACTCGTTGTACTGGCAGTTGTCGGTGGCATCACCGGTACTGACGGCGAATTGGAGGGCCGCGCCGGTGGCGGGTGCGGTCGACAGGGCGTTGACCGCCCGGACAATGGCGTCGGCGACCTGCACGGTCAACATCTCCTGCGGACGGTACGACGCTTGGAATGGTACCTGTGGCGTGCTGTCGGAGATTCGGTCGAGAAACTCGAATCGGGCCGGAGACTGGGTGTCCTGCACATGGATGTCGGTCAACTGCACGAAGGCGGCGAGGGGCCGCCTGGTCGAGCGACGCCCGGCGGACGGCGTTCCACCGAGGTCCGACCTCAGTGTGTAGAGCTCTCCCGGTCCTGTGACATGCCGGCGAAAACCGGAAGTGGTCGGTGCGCCGCGAAGCAGCGTGCGGGACAGCGTCGTTCCGGCTGTCGTGGTCGCCGGCACTGCAGTGGCAGCAGTGGAAGCGGCGAGCGCAGGCTCGTTGCCCATCCCGAGCTCGGTAGCAGCCGCAGCTGCCAGCACTGATCCGGCGCCCAACCGCAGCGCTGTTCGACGGTTGACTCCCCGCCCGCGAAAACCGTTGTCCACCGTCGATAGCCCCAGTCCCATTTTGCAGTACACCGGGCACCCGCCCCGCTTGGTCAACCTGACACACCACGGTGTTGTCCACCTGAACAGCAGGACAACACTGCGGCGTGGCCGGCGCCCGACCCGCTGTCAGCCGCCGCGCGACCGGCTCGGGTCAGGGCAGGATCGCGATGAGTTCAGTACTCGGGTGATCTGAGTGGGTTGACGGAGCCGCGCTCGCCACCCTCCCGCGAGCATCGGTGCTCGACGGACTGGGGCTGCCGCGAGGGTGACGTTGAGGTGGTCCCTGCATGCGAACAGCAACCGTCGTTGCATCCTGCGCAACCAGTTGCGTAATCGAGACATAGTTGCCATTCACCGCGGCAGATCACCTTGCTACGTTCTGCCGCAGTTCACCGAACGGATACCTGCACAACGCACGCTGCAACAGCGCAACGCCGTCGAGGGCTCTCATTCCGAAAGGCCCTCGTCGCTCTCCGAACTGCCACCACCAACAGGATCGTCACCAGGAGGATGAAGTGCGAGTTCCCACCACACCGCGCAGGATCAGTGCGCCCCGCCGGGTCGGCGCCGTCGCCGGCCTTGCAGTCCTTACCCTGACGGCCGCGGCCTGTGGTTCGAGCAGCACGCCGGCGGTCGGTTCCTCCAGCAGCTCGTCCGCCACCAGTGCCTCGAGCAGCAGCAGCGCCGCCGTCAGCGCGGCGGTTCCGGCTTCCAGTTCAGCAGCCCCGGGGTCCAGCCAGGCCGCGTCGTCGTCGGCTCCGATGTCGAGCAGTGCTCCGATGTCGAGCAGTGCTCCCATGTCGAGCAGTGCTCCGATGTCCAGTGCAGCAGCCGGCCCCTCGTCCTCAGCGGGCAGTTCCGGCGCGGCCAGCACCACGGATGCGGCCAAGGCAACCTCCGCCGCAGATCTCGGTGGGATGGATGCGCTTGTCGCCGCCGCCAACAAAGAAGCTGCTCTGAACGTCATCGCGCTGCCGCCGGACTGGGCGAACTACGCCGAGGTGATCGCCGCGTTCCAGAAGAAGTACCCCGGCATCAAGCTCGAACAGCAGGCCCCGAACGCCTCCAGCGCCGACGAGATCGCCGCGGCCAAGACCAATGCCAACACCAAGGCCGCTCCCGACGTGTTCGACCTCGGCACGCCCGTGACGCTGGCCAATCTCGCGCAGTTCGCTCCGTACAAGGTCGCCTCCTGGGCCGATATCCCGGACGTCAACAAAGAGGCCACCGGCCTCTGGTACAACGACTACACCGGGACCATGTCGGTCGGATACGACTCCAGCACCTTCGGCGAGGTGACCGACATCAAGTCGTTCACCGACTCGAAGTACAAGGGCGTGGTGGCTCTGAACGGTGACCCGACAAAGGCAGGCGCCGCTTACAACGGTCTGCTGGCTGCGAACCTGGCCGTCGGCGGCACGCTCGACGACCTGTCGAAGGGCATCGACTACTTCAAGGGCCTGGCCGATGCCGGCAGCCTCTACAAGGGCGACGCAACGCCGTCCACCATTCAGTCCGGTGAGGTGGGCGTGGTCTTCGATTGGTCCTACAACCAGCCCGGCTACAAGAAGGCTGTTGACAAGCAGGGCGGGTCCTGGAAGGTCTTCGTGCCCAAGGGAGCCGCTGTCGGTGCCTACTACAACCAGGCCATCAACAAGGAAGCCCCCCATCCCGCCGCGGCCCGGCTCTGGGAAGAGTTCCTCTACACGGCCGAGGCCCAGAACCTGTGGCTCAAGGGTGGTGCCAACCCGGTACTGCAGGCCGCGCTGGTGAAGGCCGGCACCATCGACAAGGCCGCGCTGGAAGCGCTGCCGTCGGCGGAGACCCCGCAGGTCCAGACCGCGGCGCAGATCAAGGCCGGCTCGGCCTACGTCGGCCAGAACTGGTCCAAGGTCACCGGCTGATTCCGCGGTCACCGGTCACCGAGTCATCAGTCGCTCGCCCATCACCAGATGACGAGACAGACCGTCGCACCGGCCGCTGCTCCTGCGAGCGGCGGCCCGGGTCGGCTGCGCAGGCTGGCCATCGCCGCACCCACCCTGCCGTTCTTCCTGTATGTCGCGCTCTTCCTGCTCTTCCCGACGGTGCTTGTCGTCGTCGGTGCCTTCCAGAGCCAGTCGGGGGCCCTGACCTTTCACAACCTGTCGGTGCTGGGCACCCCCGCGGTGCGCAGCGCGACCCTGTGGTCGCTCTCGCTGTCGCTGCTCTCCGCGCTGACCGGCGCCATCGTCGGTGGTCTGCTGGCATATGCGCTGGCCACGGCGAGTCCGAACGGTCTGCTGCGGCGATCGGTGATCTCGATCTGCTCGGTGCTGGCGCAGTTCGGAGGTGTGCTGCTGGCCTTTGCGTTCATCGCCGTCATCGGTCGCACCGGCATGGTGACCACCTGGATCAAGAATGTGACCGGAACTCCTTTCGACACCACCTGGCTGTACGACTTCAAAGGTCTGGCCCTGGTCTACGCCTACTTCCAGATCCCGCTGATGGTCATCGTCTTCCTGCCCGCGCTGGACGGCATCCGACCGCAGTGGCGGGAGGCAACCGAGAGCCTCGGCGGTTCGACGTGGGTCTACTGGCGCAGTGTGGCCGGCCCGATCCTGTTGCCCGCCTTCATCTCTTCCACGCTGTTGCTGTTCGCGAACGCCTTCTCCGCCTATGCAACCGCAGCCGCCCTGATCAGTCAGTCGGATCCGCTGCTGGCCACCCAGATCCGCGGCGCGCTCACCAACGAGGTTAGTGTCGACAACACCAACAAGGCACAGGTTCTCGCCCTGCTGATGGTGGTCGTGGTGGCGATCGTCATGGCGCTCTACGCCTGGCTTTCCAAGAGGGCATCGAGGTGGCTGGGATGACGGCGACAGATCCGACCGCACATGCGGCGGCGCCCGAGCGGGCCGGTCGGCCGACGCCGTCTGCCGGTGGGCGCCCGAAGAAGCTCCGCGCCGGCAACCGGCGCAAGCAGGCGATATTCCGCTGGGTCGTCGTCACCGTCGTGCTGATCTTCTTCGCACTACCGTTGATCGCGCTGCTGGACTTTTCCACCAGACTCCGCAACGGTTCTCGCAACTGGGATTCCTGGCAACCGATCATCCATCTCGCGACGGCCACCGATGCGGCCAGCCAGGAGATCCGGGCCGGCTTGGTCAATTCGCTGTACCTGGTGGTGCTGACCATTGCGATCATGCTTGTCAATCTGGTTCCCACGATGGTCTGGGTCCGGTTGCGGGTTCCGAAGTTGCGCCGCGCGATGGAATTCATCTCGCTGCTGCCGCTGACCATTCCGGCGGTCGTGCTCGTGGTCGGCCTGGCGCCGATCTACCGGAAGATCTCGAACATTCTCTCCATCAATTCCATCTGGTTATGCTTCGTCTACGCGATTCTGGTGCTGCCCTTCGCCTATCGCTCGCTCGATGCCGGGCTCGAGGGGATCGACACCAAGACCCTCTCCGAGGCAGCCCGTTCGCTGGGTGCCTCGTGGGGCCAGGTGCTGTTCCGGATCGTGCTGCCGAACATAAAATCCGCTCTGATCAGCGCGTGTTTCATCTCGGTGGCTCTGGTCTTCGGCGAATACACGATCGCGTCCTTACTCGGCCGGAAGAATTTGCAGACGGCGGTATTCATCGTCGGCCAGGGCGACGCGAAGACCGCGGCGGGACTGGCGCTCGTCGCTCTGCTGTTCGTGTTCGTGTTGCTGTTAGCCCTGTCGTTCGTGGGTAATTCCCGGCGCAGAGCCAAGAAGGTAACCGGTACACCGACGGTCGGGTCTGCTCCGGGCGGACCGGCGCCGGTCGGCCCGGCCGGAATTGCACCGTTGGCCGGCGTCGAATCGAACATGGCCGAGCCAATCACCGCTTCCTCCACGACCGGGACGAGAACGACATGACGATTGCGGAATCCAAAGTAGGCGCAGGACCCCGGAGCAGCACCGGAGCGGCTGCCCGCAACGGAGTACGGGTCCAACTGCAGGGTCTTCGACGGTCCTTCGGTGACGTGCACGCGCTCGACGACATGAGCCTGGACATCGCGCCCGGGGAACTGGTGGTGCTGCTGGGACCGTCCGGGTGTGGCAAGACCACTGCGCTGCGAGTACTGGCCGGCCTCGAGGACGCCGACGCGGGTCGGGTGGTGGTCAACGGTATTGATGTTTCAGGTGTTTCGACAGCCAAGAGGGACATGGGCATGGTGTTCCAGGCCTACTCGCTCTTTCCCCACATGACGGCCAGGGACAACGTGGCCTTCGGGCTCCGCCTGCGCGGCAAAGGTTCTGCCGACCGGAAGCGACGCGCCCAGGAGTATCTGGAGCTGGTGGGGCTGGACGACCACGCCGACCGCTACGCGAACCAGATGTCGGGTGGGCAGCAGCAGCGGGTCGCACTGGCCCGAGCGCTCGCCATCTCGCCACAGGTGCTGCTGCTCGATGAACCGTTGTCCGCGCTGGATGCGAAGGTGCGGGTGCAGCTTCGCGACGAGATCCGACGGATCCAACTCGAGGTTGGCATCACCACGCTGTTCGTCACGCATGATCAGGAGGAGGCGCTGGCGGTCGCCGACCGGGTCGGCGTCATGCGGGCCGGCCGGATCGAACAGATCGACAAGCCGGACGTCATCTATCGGGCGCCCACCTCCGCCTTCGTGGCGGAATTCATCGGGTTGACCAACAAGCTACCCGGGGTCGCTTCGGGGGACACCGTATCCGTGCTGGGCAACTCCGTGCCGCTCCTTCCGGGCTCGCCCTCTTCGGGGCCTGTAGTTGCGTTGGTCCGGCCGGAAGCCGTCCGGATGACCGCGACCCGGAGCAACGGCACCACAGTGGGCTCGATGGGCACGACCACCGCTGCTACAGCCACCGTGGTGGCGACCAGTTTTCTCGGCGCCCACGGGCGGGTGCAGGCCAGACTCGCGGACGGCGCGCTCCTGCTGGCGCAGATGTCGGTGGGGGAGACGGTCGCCCTGTCCGTCGGCGACGTGGTCGAAGTGAAGATCGCGCCGAGCCCGGTGCTCGCCACCGTCCGAGCCAACTGACCGTTCCTGGCGGGACTGGACTCCGCCGGTCCGCGGTCGGGCAGGATGAGCAGCATGACGACTACGAATGCCGGCGAGACCGCTGACCTCCTCGATCTCGCGGAGCGGATGGCCAGGGCGGCGGGTGCCGAGCTGATGAGCCGGTACGGGAACATCCAGGGCCTGGGAACGAAGTCGTCGGCGACGGACCCGGTATCGGACGCGGACAGGGCCGCCGAGGCGCTCGTTGCGGCGATGCTGCTGGAGCAGCGGCCGCAGCGCGACGGCCCGATGCTCTTGCACGGCCTCCAAGGGCGCCATGGACAGCCGCTGATGTCGGTCCCGCGTTCTCGCGTTGAATGCCCAGACCCTCAGCTCCTGCGTCAGAGCTATGAGCGCTTCCGGGCCGGCCGCGGCGCTGGCTGAGCCAGTGGTGGTGCCGCAACTGACTGCGGTTCCGCGAACTCCATGGCCACGAGCACGAGGGGTCCAGGTCGGCCGGATCGTGGATGGTCGGCAGCCAGTCGGGTGGGCAGCACGCTGGACCTTCGTCGACACCGCCAAGCCCGGCCGCATGGCTTGAAATGGCCCACCACGGCCGTCAATCAGCGGCTCGTTGAGGCTGCGCTGCTTTCGCGGGCAATCAGTTCGTATGTGACTTTGACGTCATGGGGTTGGACGGTGGAGCCGTTCACTCGGTCGAGCAACATGGTGAGGGCCGTGTCGGCGATGTCGGCCTTGTCGGGGCGGATCGAGGTGATCGTCGGTATGCAGAATCTGGTTTCGTCAATGTCGTCGAATCCGACGATCTTCATCTGTCCGGGGACCGAGACACCCAGTTCGTGCAGTTCCCGCAGGGCTCCAGCGGCCAACTCGTCGCTGAAACAGAAGATAGCGTCCGGGGGCTCGGCCAGCTGCAGCAGTTGTCGGATCGCCGGAGCTGCGTCGCCTCGTGCGTACTGGGGCGTTCGGGCGTACAGGGCGTCATCGGCGGGAAGGTCGGCGTCGCGTAACGCAGCTCGGTATCCTTTGAATCGCAGCCGGGAGGTCATGTCGCCCCTGCTGGTGTTGCCGCCGAGGGCGGCGATGCGGCGGCAGCCGATGTCGATCAGGTGCCGGGTGGCACTTCTTGATGCGCCGACGTTATCGATGCCGACGTGGTCGTGCGTCGTCTTGGCGGTCCGCTCACCCAGCAGCACTACCGGGATGTCCACGGGCAAGTTGGCCAGCGCGGAGCCGTTCAGACCCTCGGCACTCAGCAGTACCCCGTCGACCCAACCCGACCGGGCGGCCTCGTCCAGCAAGGCGAGTTCACGGTCGGCGTGGCCGCCGGTTTCGTCGATCATCACGGTGCAGCCGAGGTGGCTGGCGCGTTCGACGACCTCGTGGGCGATTTCGCCGAAGTAGGGCACGGCGATCTTGGGCAGCAGCAGGGTGATGATGCCGGTTCGTCCCTGCTTGAGTCCTCGGGCCATCAGGTTGGGTTTGTAGTCGAGTTCGTCCAGCGCCGCCTGCACTTTCGCCCGCATGGTGGCCGACACGTAATGGTAGTCGTTGACGACATTGGACACGGTGCGAGTCGAGACTCCGGCGTGCGCAGCAACATCGCGCATCGTGACTGCCACGCACTTTCACCCTTTCAATGCGTAGACGTCCGCTTGATCGTCGGCCGTGAGCTATCCCGTCCAGCCGAAGGTGGAGTCCGGCGCGCCGTCTGCGCCGTCTTTGCTGCCGGTGACGATCTGGTGCAGCGCCTGGATGGGGAGCTTCGGAGTGCCGTCGGCGAACAGCAGACCGTTGGTTTCCTGTCCAGTGTCCATCAGCTGGGTATAGCAGAAACCGGCGACCACCGGGCTGGCCCGCAACGCCCCGAACAACTGCAGCAACACGGTGGCGTATTCAGAGTCCGAGCTCACTTCGGTGTAACCCCAGGCGTTGCGCTCGGTAGCCAGGGAAACGCCGCCGAACTCGGTGATCATCAGCGGGGCGTCGCCGGCCTGAAACTTCTGCAGCTGCGAATTCCGCAGGATCGGGCGGCGGCCCTGTGCGCCGACTCCCATGTGGAAGTCGTGGATCAGGGCGTCCTTGTCGGTGTAACGGGCCCGCAAGATCTCCGGATCGGTGGTGTAGTCGTGCAGGCCTAGGATGTCGCTGTCGACGTGCTCCCAGCCGTCGTTGGAGATGACCGGCCGGGTGGGGTCCAGGGCCCGGGTGAGGTTGGCCAGCGCCTGTGTGTACTGTTGCGCCGCGGTGCTGGAGGCGATGTCCGGTACGCCCCAGCTTTCGTTGATCGGAACCCAGGCCATGACGGCGGGATGACTGCGGTCACGCCGGACCAGCTCCGACCACTCACCGACCAGCAGTTCGATGGCGGTCGGGGAAAATTCGTACGCGGCGGCGGTCTCGGCCCAGACCAACAGGCCCAGCCGGTCGGTCCAATACAGGAACCGGGGATCCTCGGCCTTCTGATGGGCCCGGACCGCGTTGAAGCCCATGGACTTGATCAGCTCGACTTCGCGGCGTAACTCGCCGGTTCCGGTAGAGGCCCAGTGCGTGTCAGGGCGGTAACCCTGACTCAGCACGGCCCGCACGTAGTAGGGCTGTTCGTTGAGTTGGAAGGAGCCACCGCCAACCCCGACGCTGCGCAGACCGGTGTAACTGGCAACCGAATCGAGCGGGTGACCGGAGTTCCGATCGCGCAGCACCACGTCGATGTCGAGCAGCACCGGGTGCTCCGGGGTCCACAACAGCCTCGCCCGGTCCTGGCCATGGCGCAGCGCGGGGATGTCGACGTCGATGGTGGTTGACTTGCGCCGCACCACCACCGTCTGTTCGGCCAGTATTTCCTGACCGAGGCCGACCGTGACTTCCAGCTGCATCCCCCGGGTCGGCGGCCTGACCAACGAAACCGTCCCGCGAACAACGCCGGCCGGCAGATCAGGAGCCCAGGCCACATCGACAACATGGTGCTCGGGCACCGTCTCCGACCAGACGGGCTGCCAGATCCCGGTGGTCCGCTCGTACCAGATGCCGTGCGGCTCCTCCTGCCAGTCCTGCTTTCCCCGCGGCTGTTCCAGATCCGCCGGATCGTCCTCGGCGCGGACCACCAGCACATGCTCGGTAGCGGCCGGATTCACAGCGTCCGTGACATCGGCACAGAACGGGCTCTGCCCGCCGACATGGCGGGCGACCAACTGCCCGTCACACCACACCTGTGCCCGGTAGTCCACCGCTCCGAAATGGATCAGCACCCGAGACCCAGGCTCGGTGCCGACCGGAACGAGCGTGTCGTGGGGCACCGTGCGGCGGTACCAGACAACCGGATGGAACCCACGATCGCCGATCTGCGAGGCCGGTGACTCCGGCGGATACGGCACCTCTATGCAGCCGGTGAAGGGGTCGGCCGTGCCATTGGCGAACCAGCCGGCACCCATTCCGTCGTCGGCGTCGTCGTAGGCGAAACCCCAACTGCCGTCCAAGCTCGCCCACTGCTGCCGACACATCATCGGCCGCGGGTACGAACCGTCCTGTTGCGTTGCCTTCACCGCTCACCCCTTCTACCTCTTCTACTCGGCATCCGCTGCCGCGTCGATCCAGCTTGACCCAGACCTTGCACCGGTGCAACAGCCGGGTGCTTGCACCCAGGCATCAGCAACAGCATCTCGAAGATCTGACCCCGATCCATGCGTTGGTGCACCAGTCGCAGCCGTTTCACTCCTCTCTTGCTTCGCTGCAAGAAACGTGCCAGAGTTCTGGTCGTGTCAATGACGCCACCAAGGAGGGACAGTCACATGCCGGGATCTTTGTCGCGTCGCAGGTTCCTCATTGCCGGCGGGGGCCTGACCGCCGCCGGCCTGCTCGCCGGCTGCTCGTCCCCGGTCTTGAGCAGCGTGACCGGTGCCCAGCCTGACACGGCCGACGTCATTTTTTGGCACCTGTTCGGTGGCGGCGACGGTGCCAACATGAAAACCATGGTGGGCCAAGTGGAGTCCGCCGACCGCATCTCGGTGGAGTCGACTCTGCTGTCATGGGGCAACCCTTACTACACGAAGCTGGCGTTGTCCGCTTCCAGCGGTCGCCCACCGGACGTGGGCATCGCTCACCTGTCTCGACTACCTCTGCTGGCGCAGGCCGGGTTGCTCCAACCCATCCAAGACGCCGGCGTCGACGCGGCCGGTATTACTCAGGACAAGTTCACCCCGGCTGCTTGGTCCAAGGCCACCGTGAACGGCCAGGTATACGCGGTACCGCTGGACACCCATCCGTTCGTGATGTTCTACAACGTCGACCTGGCCAAGAAGGCCGGGCTGCTCAACGCCACCGGCGACACCCTTAACCCGATCAACGGTCGCGACGATTTCGTCGCCGCGCTCAAGGCGATGAAATCGGTCGGGGGGAAGTACGGGGCGGTATCGGCCAACACCGCCGATCCGGCCACCACCTGGCGCTTCTTCATGACGCTTTATTCCGGGTTGGCTGGACCGATCGTGTCCGAGATGGGCACCCGGGTGACTCTCGATTCCGCCGCTCTGCAGGAGACATTCGCCTTCATGCAGAGCCTGACCGGTTCGCTGGGCCTGATGCCGGCCAACGCCACCGCTACCACGGCGGGCACCCTGTTCGGCCAGGGCAGCGTCGGGTTCCTGTTCGACGGTGTGTGGCAGATACCCACTTACCGGGGTACCACGCTACCCAACGGCCGGCCGCTTACGTTCAATGTCGTTCCGTTCCCGGCCATTCTGGGCCCGAAACCGCACGCCTATGCCGACTCGCACGCCCTGGTCATTCCCCGTAGCGCCGGCCGATCCGCGCAACGCACCGCCAACGCCGTCACCTTCATCAAGGGTCTGCTGACCGACAGTGTGACCTGGTCCGGCGGCGGCCACGTGCCGGCGTGGCTTCCGGTGCAGAAAGGCCAGGCGTTCATCACCGAGAAGCCGCAGAGCAACTACACCCAGGCGGCCTTCAACGCCGTCTACGACCCGCCGGGCTGGTACACCGGCGCCGGCTCCGACTTCCAGAACGCGATGGGCTCGGTGATCACGAGCGTGCTGGGCGGTCAGATCACCCCCCAGGCCGGTGTGACCGCCATGACCGACGCCCTGAGGACCTTCTCCACCGCACGTCCACCGGTGCAATAGGAGCGGAGCGCACAGATGACCACCACAATTGCAGCCACACCCGTCGAAGGCAGCTCCACGGCCCCTCCCACCTCGGCAGCGACCGCCCGGTCTGACGCCCGGCGCGCAGGCTCGTTGTTCTCCACGCCATTCCTGGTCGTTTACGTCCTGTTCCTCATCGGTCCGGTCCTGATCGGGCTGGTGATCAGCTTCTTCAACACGGCGACCGTCAGTTCCGGGGTCGGCGGGTGGGTTGGACTCTCCAACTACGGCGACGTTCTGACCAGTCGGGACTTCTGGGCGTCCATGTGGCACACCACGGTCTTCACGTTGTTGACCACTCCGCTGCTGGTGGTGCTGCCGCTGCTGTTCGCCATACTCGCCGCCCGGGTACGGAGAAACCGTTGGTTTTTCCGGCTGGCTTTCTTCGCACCCTACGTGGTGCCGTCGGCCGCGGTCAGTTTGATCTTCGCGTTCATGTACACCCCGGAGACAGGCCTGATCACCAAGGCCTTCAACCTGTTAGGGCTGGACGCACCGAACTTTCTCGGCAGCACCGGCGGCGCCTGGTTCGGCGTCACGCTGCTCACCCTGTGGTGGACGTTCGGCCTGAACTTCATCCTCTACACCGCCGCCATTCAGGACATCTCCGATGACGTGTACGAGGCGTCGTCCATTGATGGGGCCTCACCCTGGCAGCAGATCACCCGCATCACGGTGCCGCTGCTGCGGCCAACCATCGGGCTGGTCCTCATCCTGCAAATTCTGGCCTCACTCAAGGTGTTCGACCAGATCTACATCCTCCTGGCCGGAGGACCGGGCAACAAAACTCGGCCGGTCATCGAGTACATCTACGACACCGGATTCACTTCCTATCGTGGCGGGTATGCCTCGGCCGCGACGATGGTCTACCTCGTCGTCCTGGTCGTCATCTCCGCGGTGTGGGTGCTGCTCCGGCGCGCCGGCACCACCGACACCAACGCGTAACGGAAAGGCGCAACCATGACCGCGACGCTCACCCACGGCGCAACACCGATCAGACCACGCGAGACGAAACTCGAACGCGGAAGCGCCGCCAAGGTCTTCAACCGCCTCGCGGCCACCTGCCTGACGTTGTTCGGTCTGATCTGGCTGGTCCCGTTCCTGTGGGCGGTGGTCACCTCGCTACGGCCGGACAATGAGATCACCGCCAACCCCGTCAGTTGGTGGTCCAATCATTGGACGTTCCAGGCCTACAGCACCACCCTAAAGGACAACCCAATCGGCTGGTGGTATCTGAATAGTTTCATCATCTCCACCCTGTCGGTGATTTTCACCGTCATCGTGTGCTCGATGATCGGATTCGCGCTCGCGCACCTGAAGTTCCGTGGCCGCGGCGCCGTCGCCGCCGCGGTCCTCATCGGCCTGATGGTGCCGACCCAGGCGACCGTGCTACCGCAATTCATCGAATTCCGGGCCATCCACTTGCTGGGCACATACTGGGCGCTGATCCTTCCGGCCATCGCCGCGCCTATCGCGGTATTCGTATTCCAATCCTTCCTGCGAGGAATACCGCAGCCCCTGATCGAAGCGGCTCGGCTGGACGGTGCCAGTTGGTGGCTCATCTACCGCCGGATCTGCATGCCGCTGTGCCGCCCGGCGGTCTCTGCCGTCGCTATCCTGACCTTCGTCACCACCTGGAATGCGTTCCTGTGGCCCCTGCTGGTGTTGACCCAAACCAAGTCCCAAACAATCCCCGTCGGTCTCTCCGGCCTGGTCGGTGGCTCCGCCAACCTGTACGCCGAAGTCATGGCCTCCTCGGTCCTGGGTATCTTGCCCCTGCTGGCCGTCTTCCTGCTCTTCCAACGGCAAATCGTCCAGGGCGTCGCCCAAACCGGCATCAAGTAACGGGCGTCGCACCCGATAGTCCGGCTCGCCCGCTGCTCGCCTGAGCGTTGGGTCGCGTTTTCAGGCTCTTCACAATCCACGGTGTAGTCGGGGTCTGAAGCCGCCGGTCTCGAGCAGTGATCTGGCGATGTAGTGGGTGAGGTTTCGGAAGCCGAGGGCGGAGCCCCGGAGGTGCTCCAGGCGGCCGTTG
>JAABUR0100002362.1_pt1 | contig 29199 bp, 35 predicted proteins | sample 5560091 | NCBI WGS metagenome assembly JAABUR01 (sample SAMN10711879, study PRJNA513375) | rock metagenome | isolation source: Antarctica rocks | place: Antarctica: Victoria Land, University Valley sud
GCCTCAAGCGCCGCCGCTCCGGCGGCGACGAGCTGCTGGCCTACAAGCGCGGCCGGCGCTGGGTGGACGTCAAGTCCGCCGATGTGAACGCCTACCTCAAGGACGCCACCGGCGGCGACTTCTCGGCAAAGGACTTCCGCACCTGGAACGCGACGGTCCTGGCCGCGCTCGCGCTGGCCGCCTCGGGGCCCGCCGCGACCGGCTCGAAGACCGCCCGCAAGCGGGCCCAGAAGCGCGCGGTCGACGAGGTCTCCCGCTATCTGGGCAACACACCGGCGGTGTGTCGCGCCTCCTACATCGATCCCCGGGTCTTCGACCGCTTCGACGGAGGCCTGACCATCGGCGGGGTGTTCCCCGACCTCGTGGAGGGAGAGGGGGGCTGGCCCGAGATCCAGCCCGAAATCGAGCAGGGCGTCCTGGACCTGATCCACGAGGACGAGCAGTCCGAGCGCCTGGAGAAGGTGGCGTAGGCGATTTTGGGTGCGGTGCTCGCCGGACACGATCCGGCTGCGCTCCTCCCCCGGCGATTCTGGGTGCGGTGCTACCCGGCCCTGGCGTCGTTCAGCTGATTCAGGGCCCGCCGCAGAAGGCGCGAGACGTGCATCTGGGAGACACCGATCCGGTTGGCGATCTCCGATTGGGTCAGGTCATCGATGAAGCGCAGCTTGAGGATCTGCTGCTCGCGCTCGGGGAGCGCCTTAAAGGCCGGAGCGATCGCCTGGCCCAGCTCCACCACCTCGTAGCTGCCGTCCTCGGACCCGAGCGTGTCCCCCAGCGTGCGCTCGCCCTCTCCCTCCACGCCCGGCTGGGGAGCGTCGAGGGCGGCCGGCGAGTAGGCGCTCGCGGCATCGAGGGCCTCGAGCACCTGCTCCAGCGACAGGCCGGTATGCTCGGCGAGATCCTTGGGTGTGGGCGAGCGGCCCAGATGCCCGCCGAGGCTCTCGCTGGCCTGGTTGACGATCAGCACGCGCTCCTGCACCGACCGCGGCACGTGCAGGCCCCACCCCTTGTCGCGAAAGTGGCGCTTGAGCTCGCCCATGATGTTGGGTACGGCGTAGCGCACGAAGGGCCCGCGGTCGAGGTCGAAGCGATCGATGGCCTTCAGCAGACCGAGGTAGGCCACCTGCTCGAGGTCGTCGAGCGACTCACCCGTGTGGCGGTAGCGGCCCGCCAGGCGCCGGGCCAGCGGCATGAAGCGGCGGGCCATCTCGTCGCGCGCGGCCACGTCCCCCTTCGCGTAGCGCAGGAGCAGATCCTCCTCGGACGCGGCGGGTGTGATCTCGGGCGAGGACATCTCGTACGCCTACGGCGCACACCAGCCACGAGGCGCACGAGGCGTACCCGCGCGCCCAGCGTGTACGAGCCGTTGACGGCCGAGACGACGCTACCAGGGTACGACCAGGCGTCCCACCGGGTCCGTCTCGGGCGGAACCTCCGGGGGGTCGATCTGCGGCTCCACCGGGGGACTGGGCTCGGGCACGCTCGGGCCATCGGGGTCCGGCCCGGGCGGATCGATCGGCGAGTCGGGGATCTCGGGCCCGACGGGCTCGGGATCGGGGCCCACCGGGGGCTGGGGCTCGGGCACTTCCAACGTAGGCATTCCCATGTCCGGGAGCTACCCGCGCGGTCCGCGCACAAACGCCGGCCGGGGTTTCGCGCAGCGGCACCGGGGTAGCAGGTGATCGCTGTGGCACTGGTGGCGATCCTCGATATCGACGGGACCCTGGTGGACACCAACTACCAGCACGCGATCGCCTGGTACCGCGCCTTCCGCGAGCACGACGTGACGCTGCCCGTCTGGCGCGTGCACCGCGCTATCGGGATGGGTGGAGACCAGCTCGTGGGCGCCCTGGCGGGCGACGACTTCGAGGACGAGCACGGTGATGACGTCCGCGCGTCCGAGAAGGATCTCTACCGCGAGCTCATCGACGAGGTGGCTCCCCTGCCCGGCGCCATCGATCTGGTCCACCGCCTGGACGAGCTGGGCCACTCGGTGGTGCTGGCCAGCTCCGCCAAGGAGGACGAGGTCGAGCACTACCTCGACTTGCTCGGCGTACGCGACGTGGCCGACGCCTGGACCAGCTCCCAGGACGTGGAGCAGACCAAGCCCGCCCCGGACCTGGTGCAGTCAGCGCTGGAGAAGTCAGAGCAGCGAGACGACGGCGCCGTGATGCTCGGCGACTCGGTCTACGACTGCCAGGCCGCCGCGAGGGCCGACGTGCCCTCGCTCGGCGTGCTGACCGGCGGCTTCTCCCGGGAGGAGCTCGAGGAGGCGGGGGCCAAGGCGGTGTACGAGTCGCCGGCGGAGATCCTCGACGGCCTCGAGGACACCCCCTTCGCCTGAGGCACGCCCTCGGCCCGCCCGCGGAGCCCGACGCGTTCGCCGTTTACGGAATGGGCATGGATGCCCATTCCGTCGAAAGCATCTGCCGTTTACGAGATGGGCATGGATGCCCATCTCGTCGAAGGCATATATCAGTCCTGGCCGGCGTTGGCGGGATTGCCCGTGGCCTGCTGGGAGCCCTTCTCCTCGCCGGCGGCACCGGCGTTCTCCTCGGCTTCCTTGCGGGCGGCTCCGCCCGAGTCGTCCTCGGGCACCTGGTCCGCGGGGCCCTCCTCGGGCAGCTGGTCGGATTCCTCTCCCTGGCCTTCGCTCATCATGCCTCGTGCTCCTCTTCTGTCTCGGTGTCCTGGGCGTTGTCGGCGTCGCCGTAGACCGCGGTGGACTCGTTGGACTCCACCTCGGGGGTGAAGCGGTCCTGCTCGGGGCTGCCTCCCGGGTCCTCGTGCGACGCGTTTCGCTGCAGTTGCTCCTCGGCCAGCTCGAAGCCCTCGGCCTCGCCCTCGCCGCTCTCCACGCGCGGGCGCTCGGCCGGATCGATATCCGGATCCGGAGTGGGGCCCCCGATTCCGGCGGCTTCCCGCGCCGCCTCCTGCGCCTCCTCCTCGGCGCGTATCTGTCCTTCGCCGCGCTCGGTCATCGTGGGCTCTCGAGCCCGCGCTTGAACCCCTCGAACAGGCGCCGATGGCCCTCCTCGTCGCGCAGAATGGCGATCACCATGTCCTCGGTCACCGGATCGGTGTCCGCACAGAACTCGATGACCTTGTTGTAGTGCTCGATGGCCCCGGTCTCGGCGGCGATGACTCCGTCGACCACGTGGGCGATGTCGAGCTGGTCCTCCGGGGGCTGCAGGAAGGTCTGGCTCGCGCTGAACTCCTGCGAGCCCGGCACGACTCCGTAGAGCTCCTTGATCCGGGCCGCGAACTGCTGCGCGTGACCCAGCTCCTCCTGGATGTCCTCGTCGAGGCTCTCCGCGATCTCGCGTGCCAGGAGTCCGTCCGGGTTGACCGAGTTGGCGATGTAGCTCATCACCGTCTCGATCTCCATCCAGTAGGCCTCCTTGAGCATCTCGAGGATCTTCTCGCGGTCCCCGCGGGCGCCCTCGCTGAGGATGCCCTCGCTGCTGGTCGTAGTAGCCATCTGTCCGTTCCTTTCTCGGTAGTCAGTTATCTAGGCCGCGCCGAAGGCCCCGCACTCGGCCAGGCGCTGCAGCGCCTGGGCCTCGATCTTTCGCACGCCCTCCGACGACAGGCCCAGCCGCCGCCCCGCCTCGCGGAGGGGTTTGGGCTCACCGCCGTCGAGGCCGAAGCGCATGCCGATCACCTGGCGCTCGCGCTCGGGCAGATCCAGCACGGCTCCGCGCACGGCGTCGCTCTCCATCTGGTCGCCGACCTGCTCGTCGGGGCCCTGGGCGTCGCTGGGCAACAGCTCCCCCAGGCTGCTGGACCCCTCGTCCCCGACGGGTCGCTCGAGGGATGTGGATGCGCGCGGCGCCTCCCGCACCTCCTGCACCTGTCGCGGCTCGAGCTCGGCGGCCACGGCCAGCTCCTCATAGGTGGGCTCGCGCCCCAGCTCGGTGGCCAGGGGACCCTCGACGCGGGCGATCCGCCGTTCGTGCTGGCCGATGTGCACCGGCACCCGGATGGTGCGGGCCTTGTTGGCCAGGCCGCGCTGGATCGCCTGGCGGATCCAGAAGGTGGCGTAGGTGGAGAACTTGAAGCCCTTGCGGTAGTCGAACTTCTCGGCCGCCCGGATGAGGCCGAGCATGCCCTCCTGGATCAGGTCGCTCAACGGAAGCTCATGACCCTGGTAGCGCTTGGCCACCGAGACCACCAGCCGCAGGTTGGAGTTGATCATCCGCTCCTTGGCGGACAGGTCACCCTGCTCCACCCGCCGAGCCAGATCCCCCTCCTCCTGCTTGGTCAGCAGGGGATAGCGCCTGATGTCACGCATGAAGAGGTCCAGCGCCTCGCCCGTCTCGGCCGCCGTATCCATGCTCTTGTCCTTCCCACGCAGGAAGGGACCAAACCGTGAATCGCGCCCGTATCGGTGCATATCCCGGCCTGACGGGTAAGAGGTGGGCCAATGGCCACGCGACCCGAGCCCGGCGTCCGGGACCCCGCCGGAGCCAACGGGCCGGGCCGGCTCGGGGGCCAGAGGTGGATAGCCACGCTCAAGCGCACCATCCGGGAGTTTCAGGACGACGACATCACCGACCGGGCCGCCGCGCTGACCTACTACTCGGTGCTGGCGCTGTTCCCGGCCCTGATCGCGCTGGTGTCGATCGTGGGGCTCGTGGCCGACCCGCGTACGGTCACCGACTCGCTGGACCAGATCGTGTCCGACCTCGGGCCCGCCTCGGCGTCGGAGACCTTCTCCGGTCCGATCAGGAGCATCACCTCCAACCGCGGCGCGGCCGGGGTGCTGTTCGTGGTCGGCGTGGTGGGCGCGCTCAACGCCGCCTCGAGCTACGTCGGCGCCTTCATCCGGGCCTCCAACGTGATCTACGAGGTCGAGGAGGGCCGGCCCTTCTGGAGGCTGCGCCCACTGCAGCTCGGGGTGACGCTGATCATGTTGATGGCGGTGGCGCTGGTCTTCCTGGCCCTCGTGCTCAGCGGGCCGCTGGCCGAGTCGGTGGGCGAGGCGATCGGCCTGAGCGATGTGGCCGTCACCGTCTACGGGCTGGCCAAGTGGCCGATCCTCGCCGCGCTGGTCTTGACCATGCTCGGGCTCCTGTACTACATCGCGCCCAACGCCCGGATCACCGGCATCCGATGGATCACGCCCGGCAGCGTCCTGGCCCTGGTGCTGTGGGTATTGGCCTCGGCGGCCTTTGCCCTCTTCGTGGCCAACTTCGGCTCCTACGACAAGACCTACGGCACCCTGGGCGGGGTCGTGACCTTCCTCGTCTGGCTCTGGCTCACCAACATCGCCGTCCTCCTGGGGGCGGAGCTGAACGCCGAGCTCGAGCGCTCGCGCGAACTGGAGGCAGGCGTCCCGGGAGCGGAGGAGAGCTTGCAGCTCCCCCATCGCGAGGCACCGGACGACTGAGATCCTCGTGCGGTGCTCGGCGGAGCGCCCGCGACCCGCCTCGAGGGCGAGTCGCGGGTAGGAGGGAAACACTCCGCGCTACGTCTTGCGGTCGCGGCTGCCGTTAACGGGCCGGGCATGGATGCCCGGCCCGTCGAGGGCATCTAGCCCTTGATGAAGGGCTTCGCCTTCTCGAGCACCTGCGACTTCTCGATGCCCTTGTCGAACGGCGTCTCGGCGATCTTCTGCCCGTTGAGCAACCGGATCACACCGGCGTGGCGCCCCTCGACCTGCACGATGGAGCCGGCCGCGGCCAGCACCTCCTTCGACTTGATGCTGGGGGCGGCGCCGTTGTAGGCACCGACGCCCAGATCCTCGAAGACCTGCGCGGTCATCAGGAACGACTTCTGGTTGGCGAACGCCTCGCCGAAGTCGACACCCGGCTGAGCGACCGGCTTGCCACCGAGCTTCTTGATGGTGGCGGTGATGGCGCTCACGTGCTCCGCCTCGTTGTCGCGCAGCGTGGTGGCGAGCTTCATCGTGTCGCCGTCCAGGCCCTTGACCTGCTTGAGGGCCTGCGTGTAGAACGCGGTCTCCAGGTACTCGAGCGTGAGGGCGAAGTTCAGCACGCCGACGTCGCCGCCGCCGCCCTGCGCAAACGCCTGGTTCACGAACGGAGCAACGGTGGACAGGCCGTAGACCGAACCCGCCGCGATCGCGCTCTTGAGCATGAACGACTCACGCGTCATCCCCTTGACCTCGATGTTCGCGAGCTCGGGGGCCGTCATGTTTTCTTTGGACATTCTCTGTCTCCTTTTCCTGGTCGTCCGACTCAGGCCGCGATGAAGGGCTTGATGGCCTTCAACACGGTCGCCATGTCGGCAGGCTTGGCGAACGCGCCGTCGGGCACGATCGACTTGCCGGTGACCTGATTCAGGACGGCCGCGTGACGAGCCTCCACCGTGTGGATCGAGAGGGCGGCGGCAAGGACTTCCTTGCTCTTGATCTTGCCGGCCTGACCCAGGTACGCCGAGGCGCCCAGGTTCTCGACCACGGCAGCGGTTGCGAGGATCTTCTTCTCGCCGCCGGCCAGCACGGAGTCGAACTTGCCCTTGGGCTTGGGTGCGGGCTTGCCTCCGAGCTGCTCGACCGTCGCGGTCAGCGCCTGGACATGCTCCATCTCGTCCTGGGCGAAGGTCTTGGCGACTTCGACTATGGCCTTGGTCTTGACCTCGCCGGAATCGATGACCTGCTGGTAGAAGTCGGACTCGAGGTACTCGAGCGTCAACGCGTAGTTGACGATCGCCAGGTCGCCCTTGTCAGCCTTGGGCTTCTTCTCGGCGGAGCCGGAGCCGGAACCTTCCTCCTTCTTCTCGTCCTCACCGCACGCGGCGAGGAAGATGGCGAGCGCTCCCGCGGCACCGGTGCCGCCTGCGAGCTTCAGAAACTGCCCGCGCGAGCTCTGGTCGTCAATCACAGGCTCTTCGGGAGCCAGTTTGTTCGACATCGAAAATCCCTTCTGTAGGGGTTGGGGAAAAGGGATGGCCGTGTTTAGAAACCAGCCCTTGAAATAACTCCTGCGCCGCTCTTGGCGGACCGGATCAGTGCCTGGCGCGCCGCCACTGGTGGCGACCGGTCTGGTACAGCGCCGCGCATGGTATACACGAGCCGTCCGGGATTCCCTGCAATGAGCCTCTTCGACGTCGAGATAGCCGATGGAGCCCTAGGGCCCGTGATCGTCCTTTCGGGCGAAATCGACCTTGCCGCCGCGGAGGTCCTCGATGAGCGGATCCGCGCCGGCCTCGACGCGCAGGCTTCGACGGTCGTGGTCGACCTGCGCGAGGTGGCGTTCATGGACTCGAGCGGGCTGCGGCTGGTCCTCCGGCTCGATCACGACGTGCGCGAGCGCGCAGGGCGCCTGGTCGTGGTGCGCGGGGGCCGCCGGGTCGCCCGGGTGATGGAGCTCACCGGCGCCGACCGTCAACTGGAGACGGTCGACGACCCCGCCGAGATCCAGTGACGCCTTCGACTCGTGTGCCGTCCTTGGCGCGCGAGTAGATGGCGGCGACTGGCTGACCGGTTCTCCTACCCGCGGGGGTCGATGCGCAGTGCAAGGTGCTCCAGGCCGTCCTCGTAGTCGGTGCGGAACTCGTCGGCGAGCTTCTCGACCACCGAGCCCACCACCGGCACCTCGCTGTCGGCGATCACCGCGCCCGCCCCGCCGGCCTCCAGCGGGCCGACGCGCAGCTCGAAGCCCGCGTCCACCCCTTCGATTCTCACATGCACGCGGTCGCCGACCAGGTGCCGCAGGGCGTTGCGGGCCACCAGCTCGGCAAGCAGGAGGCCCTCCATCACGCGCTCGGTGGACATGTCCAGCTGGGCGGCCACCACGGCCACCAGCCGGCGCAGGATCCGCTCGGCGGGCTCTATGCCGGGCGCCCCGTCGACCACCGGATGGTCCGAGCAGCCCAGGGGCAGGGCCATCCTGATGTCGGTGCCCTCGCCGGGCTCGAACTCGACGTGGGTGGCGATGCTCTCGATCAGGGGCAGCCCGAAGCCGCGTCCGTTGGCGCTGGCCCTCACCTCCTGCGGCATTCCCACTCCGCGATCCGCCACGCTGACCCTCATCACCGAGCTATCGGGAACGAAGGTCACCACGACCTCGCCGCCCCCGCCGCCGTAGGCGTGCTCGACGGCGTTCGCGCAGGCCTCGGTCACCGCGAGCTCGGCGTCCTCGAGGGCCTCGATGTCCGCGTCCACGGTCTCGCCCAGCGAGCGCAGCGCCTGCCGCACCAGCGGCAGCGTGTCCTGGTCCGCCGGCATGTTCAGCGTCAATTCGGGTCGCAAGATCCCGATCTCGATGTCGATCACGGTGTTCGCTCGTGGCACTCGGGTGTGACGTGCTCGCACCCGGCGTCGACGCCGACGGACAGGGTCATGCCGCCGGACTACCCATCGCCGCGTCGGCGAAAACGGACCAGCGTCTACTTAGCTCATTCGCCCGCGGCTCGAGAGAGCTCGCGCACCGACCGTCGCAGCAGCCGCGAGACATGCATCTGGGAGATCCCGACCCGCCCGGCGATCTCCGACTGGGTCAGATCCTCCACGAAGCGCAGGCGCAGGATCTGCTGCTCACGCTCGGGGAGGTCGTGAAACGCCGGCCCGATCGCCTGGACGAGCTCCACCATCTCGAAGCCGGCGTCCTCCGCACCGACTGAGTCGCCCAGCGTGCGTCCGACGTCGTCGTCGAGGGCCATGGGCGCGTCCAGGGCGCGCGGCGAGTAGGCATCCGAGGCCTCCAGCGCCTCCAGGACCTCGTCGAGGCTGAGCCCGGTCTGGTGGGCTATGTCCTTGGGAGTGGGCGAGCGGCCCAGGCGCCCGGACAGCGTCTCGGAGGCCGCGTTCACCGTGATCCATCGCTCCTGCAGGGCGCGCGGCACGCGCATGCCCCACCCCTTGTCCCGGAAGTGGCGCTTGAGCTCGCCGCGGATGCTGGGGACGGCGTAGCCGACGAACGACCCGAGATCGGGGTCGTAGCGGTCGATCGCCTTGAGCAACCCTACGAAGGCCACCTGCTCCAGGTCCTCCCTGGCCTCACCGGAGTTGCGGTGGCGGGCGGCGAGCCGCCTGGCCATCGGCATGTAGCGCTCGGCCAGGGTGTCGCGGACGCCGACCTCGCCCTGGGCGCAGCGCGCGAGGAGCTCCTGCTCATCGTCCCCGGCCGTGAACCGGGCCCGGCATCGCGCCGGAACGGCTAGGCGTGGTGCAGGGGCGGGGGTGGCAGACACTGGGGACCCTCTGCTTCTGGCAACGACACGATCCCCTTATAGAGAGGCGCGCGCGGGTGCGCAAGGCCAACGCCGCCTCGGGCGCGTTTGCCTCTAGCGTTGGCGCGATGGAGTGGCCGGCCGACGCCCGAGAGAAGGTACCGGAGGGCGAGCGACCGTTGCGCCCTCATCACCCCGCGAGGTTTGAGGCGCCTCGCTTCGGGTCATTGCGTGACGCGCAATGGCAACGGTCGACAAGACAGCCGAGGCCGGGGGGTTCTGCCCCCACTGCCAGCTGCTGGTGGAGGCCGGGGCCGGGACGCCGTGGCCCGCCTCGCCGGTCCGCTGCCCCCACTGCCACCTGCTGATCGGCGCCCGGCGAGGCCTGTCCGAGCCCTCCAGCGAGCCCGGCGCCAAGGGCACCGCCGCCGGCGTGTTCAGCCGCCGGGCCAAGCGCGACGACAGCGACGGGGACGCGGCGTCGCCGGAGGCCGTCCTGGCCGCGATCCGGGCCGTAGCCAAGGGCCGGGGCGAACGGCCCGACCGCCTGCTGATGGTGGACTACCAGCAGCTGGCGGCACAGGATCCCGGCCTTCCCCCACTGCACGACGTATTCGAGGCCTTCGGGAGCTGGAAGAGCGCCCGGCGCCGGGCCGCGGAGTCAGCAGGCTCCGACGGTCCCGGGACCAAGTAGTTAGGGGATCGAGCCCGCGGGTAACCACGAACGGAGTCCCCCCGAACGAGGAGACGAATCAAACGTGGGCATCATGGACAAGATCAGCGGCCGCGCCAAGAAGGCGGCCGGCGACGTGACAGACGACGCATCCCTGCGCCAGCAGGGCCGCAAGGAAGAGCAGAAGGGCAACGCCCAGGACAACGCGGCGCGCCAGCAGGAGAAGGCGGACGCCGAGTCCGAGCGCGCGGCCAAGCTGGACCGCGAGACCTGAGGTACCAGCCGTGTCCGCAGTACCGCGAGAGGGCGCTTCGGCGCCCTCTCCGCTTTCCGGGCGCCGGGCCGTGGTGACCGGTGCCGCATCGGGCATCGGCCGCGCGACCGCGCTTCGCCTGGCGGCCGACGGCGCGTTGGTCGCCGTGAACCACATCGACACCCCGGGCGACGCCGAGGCGGTGGTCGACGGAGTGGCCGCGGCCGGCTCCTCGGGCGTCGCCGTAGGGGCCGACGTGTCCAAGGAGGCGGACGTGGCGCGCCTGTTCGAGCAGGCCGCCGAGGGCCTGGGCGGGCCGGTGGACCTGCTGGTCAACAACGCCGGGGTGGAGTCGTCCCACGGCTTACAGGACATGCCGCTGGAGGAGTGGGAACGCGTCCTGGGGGTGAACCTCACGGGTCCCTTCCTGTGCTCGCGCGAGTTCGTGCGCCGGCTGCCACAGAGTGCGAGTTCGGCAGTGATCGTCAACGTCTCCAGCGTGCACGAGGTCATCCCGTGGCCGACCTTCTCGCACTACTGCGCCAGCAAGGGAGGGCTCAAGCTCTTCGCCCAGACCATCGCGAAGGAGCTGGCCCCGCGCGGTATCCGCGTGGCGGCGGTGGCCCCCGGGGCGATCCTGACGCCGATCAACCGCCGGCTGGTCGAGGACGAGGACAGCCGCCGCAGGCAGGAGGAGCAGATCCCGCTCGGCCGTCTGGGCGAGCCGGGAGAGATCGCCGCCGCGATCGCCTGGCTGGCCGGCCCGAATGCCGCCTACGTGACGGGCGAGACGCTGTTCGTGGACGGCGGCATGACGCTCTACGAGGGCTTCGCGTGAGCGATGCCCGGGACTACGTGCCTGCGGGCGCGCCTTCCCTGGACGCGCTGAGCGCCGCCGCGCAGGGGTGCCGCGGATGCCATCTGTACGAGCCCGCCGAGCAGGCGGTGTTCGGAGAGGGCCGGCCCGGCGCCCGGCTGGTGCTGGTGGGCGAGCAGCCGGGCGACCGCGAGGACCGCGACGGACGACCGTTCGTAGGACCGGCGGGCCGCGAGCTCGACCGCGGGCTCGAGGTGGCGGGCATCGACCGCGGCGAGGTCTACGTGACCAACGCGGTCAAGCACTTCAAGTTCACCGAGAGGGGCGGGAGGCGCATCCACCCGAGCCCCAACCAGATGGAGATCAAGGCCTGCTGGCCTTGGCTGGACGAGGAGCTGCGGGTGGTCGAGCCCGAGGCGGTGGTGGCCCTGGGCGCGGTGGCCGCCAAAGCGCTGCTGGGATCAAAGTTCCGGGTCACCCGTGAGCGCGGCCGGCTGCTTCGATCCGACATCGCACCGCTGGTCGCCGCAACCATCCATCCCTCGGCGATCCTGCGCCAGCGCGACGACGCGCAGCGGGAAGCCGAGCGCGAGGCGTTCGCGTCGGACCTGGCCGTGGTGGCCCGGGCGCTGGCCGGTTGACTGCCCGCCCGGCGGGGTAGGCGGAATAGATGACCGAGGAAGAAGACAAGGACAAGGACACCACCGGGCCGCGCGACGGCAAGACCCACGAGGCGACCACCCCGCCGGGCCAGGGCGAGCGCGACGAGGAAGCGATCCGCAAGGGCGAGGAGAACCTCGAGCAAGCGGGCGGCGGCCACTGATTCCCTCGAGGATTGCCCTCGACGAACCGGCATTCCTGCCGTTTTCGTAAACGGGATTCCCTCGACGAACGGCGGGGCGCCGTTGGCTCATAGGGCCAGGCGCTCTGGTTGACCAGGGTTTCGGCAGTTGGGTGGTTGGTCCGAGGGCCGGTGACGCTCAAGGCTCCCGCGGCCCGTACTCCTCACGGCAGGGAACGGCTGTGCCGGCTTGCCCGACGTACGTGGTGCGGTTTCCGTGCATCTGGCGTCACGCAGCGCGCCGGCCGCCTTGCGTGACGTCCGATGCACGCGTGCGGCCCGCGACACGGGTATCCGAGCGCCGCCTACCTGCCCCGGTCACGGGTCGCCCCCTGACCGGGGGTTTCGGGCGAACGGGCGCTTCGGCGATTCCCTCGACGAAACCGGCATCCCTGCCGGTTTCGTAAACGGCGCAACGCGTCAGGGCGCCAGCCGCTCCACGATCCACTCTCCGACCGTGTGGCGGAAGCGGAGGCGGTCGTGGAGCCGGTCGGGCCGGCCCTGCCAGAACTCGACCATGTCGGGCCTCACGCACAGGCCGCCCCAATGCCCGGGTCGCGGGACGCTGTCGGGGTACCGGCCGGCGGCCTCTTCGTAGCGGCGCTCGAGCTGCTCGCGCGACTCCACGGGCTGGGACTGGGGGCTTGCCACCGCGCTGATCCGCGAGCCGTGCGGGCGCGAGGCGAAGTACTCGTCGGCCTCTTCGGCGCCGAGGGGCTCCACCGCTCCGTCGACCACCACCTGGCGCTGCAGGGCGATCCAGGGAAAGACCAGCGCGGCCCGGGGGCTGGCCTCGATCTCCTGGCCCTTGCGCGAGCGCAGGTTGGTGAAGAAGGTGAGCCCGCTCTCGTCGAGCCCCTTGAGCAGCACCGTCCGCGCCGAGGGAACGGCGTCCGCGTCGGCCGTGGCCAGCACCATCGCGTTGGGCTCGGCGATGTCCGACTCGACGGCGTCGGCCAGCCACCGCTCCAGCTGCTCCCACCACGACGCCGCCAGGTCGGCCTCGCGCAGGGGGGGCCTGTCGTAGCCCCGGCGCATGCCCGACAGCTCCTCGCTCAACCGAAGAAGATCTCGGCGGTCTCGTAGAGCGCCGGGTCGAGCAGCTTGGGCTCGTGCAGCGCGTCGTCGATCGGCACCCGCTCGATCTCGGTGCCGTGCAGGGCCACCATCCGGCCGAAGTCCCCGTCGGCCACCGCCTCGGCGGCGGCCACGCCGAAGCGGGTGGCCAGGACCCGGTCGTAGGCGGTGGGGGTTCCTCCTCGCTGCACGTGACCGAGGATCGTCATCCGGCTCTCATAGCCCGTGCGCTCCTCGATCTGGCGCTCGAGCTCGACCCCGACGCCCCCCAGACGCGCGTGGCCGAAGGAGTCGGTCTCCCCGGTGCTCGACGGCCCGTCGCGGCCCTTGGGCACGGCGCCCTCGGACACCACGACGATCGAGAAGCTGCGCCCCTTGTCGTGGCGGCGCCTGATTCGATCGCATACCTCCTCCACGTCGAAGGGGCGCTCGGGCACCAGGATCGCGTCGGCTCCGCCGGCCATGCCGCTGTGCACGGCGATCCAGCCGGCGTGGCGGCCCATCACCTCCACCACCATCACGCGATTGTGCGACTCGGCGGTGGTGTGCAGGCGGTCGATGGCGTCGGTGGCGATCTGCACGGCGGTCTGGAAGCCGAAGGTGAAGTCCGTGCCGCCCAGGTCGTTGTCGATCGTCTTGGGTACCCCCACCACGGGCACCCCGTGCTCGGAGTGAAGGCGCCGGGCTACGCCAAGCGTGTCCTCGCCGCCGATCGGGATCAGCGCTTCGATGCCCTCCCGCTCCAGCGTGGCCACGACCTGCTCGGCGCCGCCCTCGTCCTTGAAGGGATTGGTGCGTGAGGTGCCGAGGATCGTGCCGCCGCGGGGGAGGATGCCCGAGGTGGCGTCCAGGGTGAGGTCCACCGTGTCGCCCTCCATCGCGCCCGCCCAGCCGTAGGCGAAGCCGATCAGCTCGAGGTCGTGGCGAGAGATCCCGGCGCGCACCACCCCGCGGATCACCGCGTTGAGTCCGGGGCAGTCGCCGCCGCCGGTGAGGATGCCCACGCGAGTCACCGACGCGAGCCTACCGGCCTTCCTCAGCTCGGACGAGCGAGTGCCTCCTGCAACCCTTGCGCCGCCTTGGCGGCCACCCGCTTGAAGCCGACCTGCATCAGTGGATCGAACAGCTTCAGCGGGCCTTTGAGCGACACGTTGGCGTCGTAGGTCACCGCGCTCGCCGCCCCTCGCTTGGCCACCTCGATCACGTCGTCGCTGGTGAAGCCAGTACTCCGGGCAACCAGGCGGACGCGCGATGGCCGCTCGTACTCGGTGATCTCGTACACCAGCTCAGTGGTGAGGCCGGCGATCTTGAAGTCCAGCGAGAAGCGCGAGCCCACGCCGATCGGACCGCCCTGCTGCAGATCGCGCCCTTCCTGAGCGCCCGGATCCCATTCGTCGGTGTTGGAGAAGCGGGCGAGGTAGTCGAAGGTGGCCTCCTGTGAGCGGGAGGAGGGCACGGTGTCCTTGTAACGGGCCATGTGGGGGCTACGAAGACCGGCGTTGACGGGATCGCCGTTGGCGAGATCGCGGCGTTGTAGCGTCAGCCCCGAGCGGCACGGGTCTGGTGGCCCATCCGGTCTTCAAAACCGGGAGGGCGGGGAAGCCCCCCGCTTGGAAGGTTCGATTCCTTCGCTGCTCGTTGGCCGGCGCAGCACGTGCGCGTCGCCCTCCCGGCGCGTGACGCGGATGCGGTCGGTGTGCTCGAGCACCGCTTGGGCGTACTTGCGCGAGGTGCCCAGCTCGTCGCGCACCGAGGCGATCGTCACCGCGCCCTCGCGGCGGCAGAGGGCGGTCACGCGGTCGACCAGCTCGGCGAGCGCGGGGGCGCAGAAGTGCTGGGCGGGCCCGACCCGCACGGCGCGGCCGTCCGCGACCAGCGCGGCGAGCCCCGCCGCGAGGATCGCGGGGGCGACCCCGAGGGCCTCGGCCAGGCGCACGTCGGGGCGGGGCGCGGCGCCGTCGGCCTCCAGCAACTCGGCGATCCTCGTGGCTACGCCGTCCGCGGGGGGCGCGGGTGGGGTGGGCGCGGGCGCCGCAGGCGGGCGTCGGGCGGGCGGGGGCTCGAGCGCCTCACCGCGCTCGAGGCGCTGCAGTCGCTCGACGACCGCGGCGGACGGGCCGTGCTTGCGCGGACCGACCTCGACCGCCACCGCGCCGCCGATCGTGGCGGGCGGCGCGAGCCGGCGCAGGACCAGCCGGTCGCCGGGCACGCAGACCAGCGGCGTCTCCAGCCGCAGCTGCGCGTAGCCCCCCGCGCCCGCCTCGATCGTCTCGCCGTCCAGGGGGACGAACCTCGCCGGCGCCTCGCGCGTGCCGTGGTGCACCTGGACGCGGGTGCCCCGCTCCAAGGCCGCGGCCCGCTCCTCCAGCGCCACCGCGGCGTCGATCAGGTAGGACTGGGCGAGCCCGGAGCCGGCCGCGCCCACCACATCGCCACGTGACACCTCGTCCCGGCTGACGCCGGCCAGCGCCACGGCCACCCGCTGACCGGCGGCGGCGCGCTTTACCGGCCGATCGTGCACCTGCACCGAGCGCACCCGCGCCCGCCGCCGGGCCGGGAGGATCTCGATCGCATCTCCGGCCGACAGCGAGCCGGCCCACAGCGTCCCCGTGACCACGGTGCCGATGCCGTGCAGCGTGAACGAGCGGTCCACGTGGAAGCGGGTGGGGCCCCGGTCCCCGGCTCGGCCAGGCAGGGAGGAGGCCACCTCCCCGACCGCGCTCAGCAGCTCCGCGAACCCCTGCCCCACGCGCGCCGAAGTGGCCACCACCGGCGCCCCGGGCATCAGCTCGGCCGCCTCCACGGTCGCCCGGGCGGGATCGGCGGCATCGGCCTTGGTCACCGCGACGACCCCCACCCCCACCCCGAGGTGGCGCAGCACCGCCGCGTGCTCGCGGGTCTGGGGCATGACCCCGTCGTCGGCGGCGACGCACATCAGGTACATGTCGATGCCGCTGGCCCCGGCGACCATCGTGCGCACGAAGCGCGCGTGCCCGGGCACGTCGACCAGCGACATCCGGCGCCCGCCGGGCAGGTCAAGGGGGGCAAAGCCCAGGTCGATGGAGATGCCGCGCTCGTGCTCCTCGGCCAGGCGGTCGGTGTCCTTGCCGGTCAGCGCGCGAACCAGAGCGGTCTTGCCGTGATCGACGTGTCCGGCGGTGCCGACCGTGAGCGGCGGCGCGCTCACCGGGCGGCGGCGAGCGCACGCGCCGCCGTGCCGGCGGCCTGGGCGGCCTCGTCGTCGGTCATCGTGCGCGGGTCCAGCAGCACCCGCCCCTCGCGCACGCGGGCGATCACCGGCGGGACGCCCCCGCGCAGCGAGGCACCCAGATCGGCGGCGGCAACCGGAGAGGGGTCGATCGCGCACGCGTATCCGGGCAGCTCGAGCAGCGGCAGCGCTCCGCCCCCCACCCGCCCCGTGGACTCGACCACCTCGGCGGCGCCTCCTTCGGCCCGGACGGCTACGGCCATGGCCTCGGCGCGCCCCGCCAACTCCTCCGCGCCGGCGGCCAGCATGCCCAGCACCGGCACCTCTCTCCGAGCCGTGTCGGGGTCCTGGTAGAGCCGCAGCGTCGCCCCGAGCGCGGCCAGCGAGAGCTTGTCGATCCTCACCGCTCGCGCGAGCGGGTGACGCCGGCAGCGCTCCACCGCCTCGGCCGAGCCGATCAGGATGCCGGCCTGGGGGCCGCCCAGCAGCTTGTCGCCCGAGAAGCAGGTGAGCGCCGCGCCGGCCGCCACCGAGCGACGAACGGGCGGCTCGTCGGCCAGCTCGGGCATGGCCTCGGCCAGCGCCCCGGAGCCGACATCGTCGATCACCGGCACGCCCGCGGTTGCGGCCAGGGCGCACAGTGGCTCGATCTCCACGGCTTCGGTGAAGCCCACCGTGCGGAAGTTCGACTGGTGGGCGCGCAGGATCGCGGCGGTGTCGGGGCCCAGCGCACGCTCGTAGTCCCCAAGCCGCGTGCGGTTGGTGGTGCCGACCTCCACCAGCCGGGCGCCTGACTGCGCGACGATCTCGGGCACGCGGAACGAGCCGCCGATCTCCACCAGCTGCCCGCGCGACACCACGATGTCGCGCCCTGCGCCCAGCGCCGCGCAGGCCAGCAGCGTGGCCGCGGCGCAGTTGTTCACGACCAGCGCCGCCTCGGCGCCCGTGAGCCGGCGCAGCAGCCCCTCCAGGTGATCGTGGCGCGACCCCCGTTTGCCCGCGGCCAGGTCGTACTCCAGGTCTGAGTAGCCGGCGCCGACCTCGGCGAGCGCCTCCAGCGCGGCGCCGGCCAGGGGCGCGCGCCCGAGGTTGGTGTGCACGATCACGCCGGTCGCGTTGATCACCCGGCGGGGGGAGGCGGCGGTCATCGCGGCGGCGGCTTCGCGCGCCTCGGCCTCCAGCTCCGCCCGGTCGGCGGCCTGACCGGCGTCCCCGGTGAGCAGCGAGCGCCGGCGAGCGACGACCTGTCTCGCAGCGGCCACGGCCACCCCGGGGGGAACGCCGTCCAGGGTCTGGGCCAGCCGCTCCACGGAGGGCAGCGCCCGCAGCCGCGGATCGGCGTCGCCTCCGGTCATGCCCCCACGCCGATCCTGCCCGCCTGTCCTTCCTCCAGGGTGCCGATTGGGACTCCCGGGGCACCGGCCCCCGGCGCCGCGGCCACCAGCAGCCCCCCCGAGGTCATGGCGTCGCACAGCAGCCACCGCAGAGGCTCGGGGACGGCATCCGCCCAGCTCACCTGGGGCTCCACCCACTCCCGGTTGCGCCGGGTGCCACCGGCCACGGGCGGCTCCTCGGCGCTCAGCAGCTCCAGCACGCCCTCGATCGCCGGCACCGCGGACGCCCGGATCCGTGCGCTGACGCCGCTGGCAAAGGCCAGCTCGTGCAGGTGCCCGAGCAGGCCGAAGCCGGTCACGTCGGTGGCGGCGGTGGCCCCGCAGGCCACGGCCTGCTCGGAGTCCTGGCGGTTGAGCCGGGTCATGACCGCGGTCGTGCGTTCGATCAGCTCGTGGCCGGCAAGCCCGCGCTTGGCCGCGGTGGTGGCCACGCCACCGCCAACCGGCTTGGTGAGCCACAGCTCGTCGCCCGGGCGCCCGGTGGAGTTGCGCAGCAACCGGTAGGGATGCACCAGGCCGGTCACGGCCAGGCCGTACTTCGGCTCGGGGTCGTCGATCGAGTGGCCTCCGGCGATCACGATCCCGGCCTGCTCGGCCACGCTCTGGCCTCCGGCGAGGATCGTGCGCAGGGTGTCCGAGCCCAGCTCCTCGAGCGAGAAGGCCACCAGGTTCAGGGCCATGACCGGCCGCCCGCCCATCGCGTAGACATCAGACAGGGCGTTGGCGGCGGCGATCCGGCCGAAGTCGAACGGGTCATCGACGATCGGGGTGAAGAAGTCGACGGTGGAGACGATCGCCAGGTCGTCGGCCACCCGGTAGACCGCCGCGTCGTCGGCCGAGGAGGGACCCACCAGCAGCGAGTCGTCACTGCCTCCGGGGAACTCCTCGAGTAGCGCGTGAAGGGCCGTGGGATCGAGCTTGCAGGCACAACCGGCGCCGTGGGAAAGCTCGGTCAGGCGCACCCCGCCCGGGGGAGTGCGAGCGCCGGCCGACTGCCGAGAGAGACTGGCCATGGCCGGTCCCTACCCGCAGTCGGCCGGTTTCAGCCCCTTCGGGCGACTCAGGTTGCCGCGACGACGGGGCCGCCGTTGGCGTGCACCGAGGGGTCGCTCCCATTTTCCTCGGACCCCGAGAATGGGGCGAGCACCTTGTTGCGCAGATCCTCGTTGAGCGCGACGGCGGTGCCGGCGCCGGCCACGGCGATGACCGCGATCACCGGAGCCTTGCTCACCCGCTTGGGCTTCTTGCGCTTGCGCCCGGCGACCTTGAGTGCCTCCTGCACCAGAGCCGCTGCCTTGCCGGCCTCACGCCGGGCCTTGCGGTCCTCGATCAGTGCCCCGATGTCCGGGCGCCCGCGCCGGTCCGAGCTGCGCGTGTAGGCCTTGCGAGCCGCCGCGTAGGCCTCGCGGAGATCGTCGCGCGCCTCCTCGTTGCCGACCAGCGCGCGGCCGTAGAGCACCGCCGTCCCGGCCGGGGTCCGCTCGGCCTTTCGCTTGCCGAGCCTGAGTCCAACCCTGGCGAGGTTGCCCTTGGCCGGGGCCGCCTTCACCGATTTGAATCCGATCGTGGCCGCTTTGCCCTTGGCTGCCATCTGAAGCCTTCCTTTCGTCCGTGTCGTGTCGAGCTATCCGACCCTCCGAGGGCCAAACGGGTTACATGCCCGGGTGATCCGCCCTTGACGGTTTCCGCCACCGCGGGCCGGGGGCAGTCCAGCGCGTCACGTCCCAGCCACCGCGGGTCGACCGCGGCGGACAGTGCCCGAAGGGACCGATGCAGCAGGCCTGAGACGTGCATCTGGGAGATGCCGAAGCGCTCGACGATCTGGGACTGGGTGAGGTCGTCGACGAAGCGCAAACGCACGATCTGCTGCTGACGCTCCGGGAGGCGGGCAAACAAGGAGCTGACGGCCCCGTCGGGCGAGCGCGGGGAGTAGCCGTGCATAGTCTCCAGGGCCTCGAGCACTTCCTCGACGGAGTATCCGGTCTCGCTGACCAGGTCGCCTGGAGTAGGTACGCGGCCCAGGGCGGCCGTGAGCGCCTCGGCGGCCTTGCGAACGCGCAGGGACCGCTCCTGGAGGATACGGGGCACACGCATCGCCCATCCCTTGTCGCGGAAGTGGCGCTTGAGCTCGCCACGGATGCTGGGAACGGCATAGGCGACGAACGAGCCCAGCGTCGGGTCGTAACGGTCTACTGCCTTGAGTAGCCCCACGTAGGCCACCTGCTGAAGATCGTCGCGGGTCTGGCCGGTGTCGCGATAGCTGCTGCCCAAGCGCCGCGCGAGCGGCATGTATCGCTCGACGATAGCTTCGCGGGCCCCAAGGTCGCCATCAGCGACGAAGAAGCGCCTCGTCACTCTCAGACCGCGCGGGACCGAGTGGCAAAGGTCTGGGAGCAGCGATACCAGCCATAAAATCCTGTCCAGGCGTCGACACGGTCGAGCGTTGGATCCCGGGGGACAGCTTCGACCGGCCCCGTCTCCTACGACTGATCACGACACGCCGACCCCTGTAGGGTCGCTCGCGCCAACACCAACGATAGATGCCGGGAGGACGAGCGTCCAGACACAAGGCGCCAGCCCGTGCGCGACCGGGGAGGCTCAGTCCGTGGGTGACACGCCGTCTGAGCTCGGGTTGGGCAGGCCGTCTGACCTCGGGTCGGACTCGAGGATGAAGACCTCGGCCGCGAGGTCGGGCTCGAGGTGGTTGGCACTCATGAAGGCGATCACCTTGCGATCAAGAACCTCCTCCACGGCGGAGCTGAGATCCGCGCCCATCGTGTTCTGGAACTCCCTGCGCAACTCCATCACCAGCGGAGCCTTGCCGTCATCGATGAGGCTCTTCTCGGCCTTCAGCATCGAGTCGCCGAAGACGACCACCACCAAGTCCTCGGCGAGCGTCGTTCTCGCCTTGGTCGGGCCGCGACCGGTGTACTCGCGTAGGAGTCGCACACACCGGCTGGAGATCGGCCTGCGGGGACCCGCGCCGCTGCTCGGTGGCTGGGGACTGCTCGGTAATTGGGGGCATGACGCCCGCCTATTCCGCCGGCTTCTACATACGAGCCGCCCGGAAGGTCGAAGCAGACTTAAAGCACCCGACGATCAGTTGCTGCACACTGCAGCCTAGCGGCTTCGAAACGGCCGCGGAGACCACAAAGGCAAGTGTGATGGGCCCCGTGGTCGCGTCGAGCCGGGGATGGTACGGTCAAGGGCGGCGGCGGCACCGACTCTGAGGCGGTGCCGCAGCGTGTTTTCAAAGTACGGACGCACCGGGTTTCGAAGCCTGGTACGGACTGCTCGCAAAGGTCCGACAGCGAGGAGGTTCGTCCAATGCCCTACGTCCACTGCGCCGAATGCAACACGCGAAGCTTCGCGCTCGCACCCTGGTCCAAGGTTGATCGCTGCCCCGACTGCGAGACGCCGTTGACCGTCCCAGGAGAAGTGGTCGCCGGTGCTCGCGAGCAGCCGCGAGACGACCGGAGCGCTCCGGCGAACCACCGGACGGTGGCGCGCAGGAGCCCCCGGCCACGTCCTGAGGACCAGCAGACCGTAATCTGGCTCACGCACCTGCTGGCCGACCAAGGTCCAAGCAGGCCCAGCAGGCCGGACGTGTCCGCGGCTGACAAGCCCTGAGCTGATCCCGGCCCCCATCGGGCACCCACGGCCGCTGGCGCTGCAGGCCTAGCTTGACTCTTACCGCCCGCCCTTGCGCCCGACCGACCGCGACATCGTGCTGACGAGGCATTGCGGCCCACGTACTGCTAGACCGGATCGCTCGCGTCGTACACCTCGCCGGCCGGTCGGGCCATGACGCGGTCGGCCATCGCTCGCTTGAGCGCGTCGAGACGCTGTTCCTGCGCGGTAGTGCGCTCCTCCGTGCGCGCCAGATCGATGAACTCGTCGGTCACGAACCCCTCGCGAACCACAAGCGTCACACGGCGCTCCCGGTAGCCGAGCCGGAAGACGAAGCGCTCGAGCGCCCGGCCGCGCTCGGGTCGTGCGAGTGTTGGGTCGACGTGGAACCGATCACCGGTGACGCCGCGCGTGACCAGCTCGAAGGCATCTCGCGCGCCCGGTCCCCCGAAGGCGGTCTCCACGACGATCTCGCGGCGCTCGCAGGGACCATCCGGATCGAGCAGTGGGAGGGCGCGCTCGAGAACCTTGAAGGCGTGGGCGACCCCGCCCGGCGACCCCGGGCCGTGGTACCTCATGATGTCGTCGAAGGAGAACACGATGAGCCGGCCGCGATCGACGACCTCGATCGTGCCGGTCATGGAGTCCACCCTCTCACGTAGGTCGCCCGCGAGCGATCTACCCAAGCGGGACTGAGCCTGCTCAGGCCCGGTTCGTGCGCTCGGCCAGCAGCTCGGTGGCTTCCTGCGACGCCGGCCCCGCGCCGTTGCCGCCACCGCCGTTGCCCGTGCCCAGGCCGGCCGCCACCCGGGCCCCCAGGTCCGCATCCACGCTCGCCCAGTAGGCGACCACGCGCTGCTTCATCGGCTCGGTCACGTCCGCCCAGCTGGCGTGCCCGACGACGCCGTCGACCAGCGCCTGGCGGTTGCCGTCGTCCATCACCTCGTTGTAGAGCGTGCGCGGCTGGACGAAGTCGTCGTCCTCTGCGTGCTTCTCGTACGCGTATCGGGCCAGCTCGCCGGCCTCCACGCCCCAGCCCAGGTCGGCGCCCATCTCGGGTCCGGCGGCCACCGGTCCGCCCTTGCTGTTGGGGGCATAGACAGGCTGGTCGCCGGCGTGCCGGTAGGTCATGTGCCCGTCCTTGTTGTACGAGCTCACAGCCGCCTTGGGCGCGTTGATCGGCAGCTGCTCGTGGTTCACGCCCACGCGGTGCAGATGGGTGTCGTGGTAGCTGAAGATGCGGGCCATCAGCATCTTGTCGGGGCTCAGGCCCGTGCCCGGCACCAGGTTGGCCGGCTTGAACGTGGCCTGCTCGACCTCGGCGAAGAAGTTCTCCGGGTTGCGGTCAAGCGTGAGCCGGCCGACGGTGATCGGCGGGTAGTCGGTCTTGGGCCACACCTTGGTCAGGTCGAAGGGGTTGAAGCGGTAGTCCGCCGCATCCTCGTAGGGCATGACCTGCACCTCCAGGCGCCAGGAGGGATGGTCCCCGGCGTCGATCGCGGCCACCAGGTCGCGGCGGTGGTAGTCGGGGTCCTCGCCGGCGATCCGGTCGGCGTCTGCCTCGGCCAGGTTCTCGATTCCCTGCTCGGTCTTGAAGTGGTACTTGACCCAGAAGCGCTCCCCGCCCGCGTTGACCCACGAGTAGGTGTGGCTGGAGAAGCCGTGCTGGTGGCGCCAGCTGGCCGGGATGCCACGGTCGGACATGAGGATCGTGACCTGGTGGGCCGACTCGGGCGACAGCGTCCAGAAATCCCACTGCATCTCGTGCGAATGCATGCCGGTGTCGGGCAAGCGCTTCTGCGAGTGGATGAAGTCCTGGAACTTGGAGGGGTCGCGCACGAAGAAGACCGGCGTGTTGTTGCCGACCATGTCGAAGTTGCCCTGCTCGGTGTAGAACTTGATCGCGAAGCCGCGCGGGTCGCGCACGGTGTCGGCGAAGCCCTGCTCGCCGGCCACGGTGGAGAAGCGCAGGAAGGTGTCGGTGCGCTTGCCCGGTTGCAGGAAGCTCGCCTTCGTGTACTGGCTCACGTCCTCGGTGACCTCGAAGAAGCCGTGGGCCGCGCCGCCCTTGGCGTGCACCACCCGCTCAGGCACGCGCTCGCGGTTGAAGTGCTGCATCTTCTGCACCACGTAGTGGTCGTGCAGGGCGATCGGCCCGCTGGGGCCGACGGTGAGCGAGAACTCGTCGCTCGTGGCGGGGATGCCCGAGTCGGTGGTGGTGCGCTTGGTCTCGTCGCTCATGTCGTCTCTTCTCCTCTGGGCGCCAGGTACGGGGGCTCCCCCATGTCTTACCAGGCCCGCCCGCCCGCGGTGGAAAACTCGGCGTCGGCCGGTCGTCCCGGTGGGGGCGGTCGCCGTATGTTCCGGAGGTGCCCCCTACGGCCGTCATGTGGTTTCGCCGCGATCTGCGCGTTCGCGACCTGCCCGCCCTGGCCGACGCCGCGCGCGCCGAGCGGATAGTGCCGGTCTTCGTCTTCGACGACCGGCTGCTGAGGACCGGCCGCTTCCCCAGCGCCAACCGCACCGCGTTCATGCTGGGCTGCCTGGCCGAGCTGGACGCGGCGCTGCGCGACCGCGGCGCCAGGCTCGTGGTGCGCCACGGCAAGCCGGAGACCCAGATTCCCCGGCTGGCCAACGAGGTCGGCGCCGAAGACGTGCACTTCACGGCCGACGCGTCGCCGTGGTCGCGCCGGCGCGACCAGAAGGTGATCGACTCGCTGGCCGCCGACGGCATCCGCGCCCACGCCTCGCCGGGAGCCTTCATCGTGGAGGACCCATCCGAGATCCTGACCGGCAAGGGCAGGCCCTACACGGTGTTCTCGCCCTTTGCCCGGGCCTGGACGGGGATCGACCGCCGACCCGCCGTACAGGCCCCGCGCGCCCTCGCCCTGCCCCCGGACGTGAAGGCCGGGCGCCTGCCCGCTCTCGCCGACCTCGGAGTGAAGAACGAGCCCGAGCTGGCCTTCGAGCCCGGCGAGGCGGCGGGGCGCAAGGCCATGGCCAACTTCCTGCGCTCGCGGCTGGAGGCGTATGAGGACCGGCGCGACTTCGCCGCCGGGGGCTCCTCGCGCCTCTCTCCCTACCTGCGCTGGGGCTGCATCTCGCCGCTGGAGCTCGAGCGCAAGGCGGCCAAGCGCAGCGGGGAGGGAGCGGTCTCCTACCGCAACGAGCTGGCCTGGCGCGACTTCTACGCGGGGGTGCTGATGCACTTTCCGGAGGTGGTGCATCACGAGTTTCAGGAGCGCTACCGCGTCCTGTCCTGGGCGCGGAGGTCGAAGAAGCTGGACGCCTGGAAGGACGGCGCCACCGGCTACCCCTTCGTGGACGCGGGCATGCGCCAGCTCAAGGCCGAGGGCTGGATGCATAACCGGCTGCGGATGGTGGTGGGCTCGTTCCTGACCAAGGACCTCCACCTGGACTGGCGCCTGGGCGAGGCCCACTTCATGGAGTGGCTGGTGGACGGCGACATGGCCGCCAACAACGGGGGCTGGCAGTGGATCGCCTCGGTCGGCACCGATCCTGCGCCCTACTTCCAGCGGCTGTTCAACCCCACCCGCCAGCAGCGGCGCTTCGACCCCGACGGCGAGTACGTGCGCCGCTGGGTGCCCGAGCTGGCCGAGGTGCCGGATGACAGGCTGGCCGAGCCGTGGAGGATGGACGAGCAACAGCAGCGCGACGCGAGTTGCACGATTGGCGAGGACTACCCGGAGCCGATCGTGGACCACGGCGAGGAGCGACAGGTGGCCCAGGAGCGCTATCGCAGGGCCGCCGGGAGCGGGCGTGGCACCGGGCGCTGACGGCCGCGTGACCGGGTAGGCCACAATGCCGCCATGAGCGCGACCACCGGGGAGGGAACTTCGCTGTTCGACGGCGTGGGCGCACGCCTGGAGGCCGCCGCCCGGGTGGCGGATGTATCGAATGACACGCTGGAGCGCCTGAGGCTGCCGCAGTCGGTGCTCAAGGTCTCCGTTCCCGTGCGCATGGACGACGGCTCGCTGCGCACCTTCCCCGGCTACCGCGTGCGCTACGACGCCACCCGGGGACCGACCAAGGGCGGCATTCGCTTCCACCCGCGCGTGAACACCGACGAGGTGCAGTCGCTCGCCTTCTGGATGACGTTCAAGTGCGCCTGCCTGGACCTGCCCTTTGGCGGCGCCAAGGGCGGGGTGACGGTCGACGCCAAGCAGCTGTCGCTGGCCGAGCTGGAGCGGCTGTCGCGCAAGTACATCGACCAGATCGCCGACGCCATCGGCCCCGACGTGGACATCCCGGCGCCCGACATGTACACCAACGCCATGGTGATGGGCTGGATGGTGGACGAGTACGCCACGATCAAGCGCGCCCGCATACCGGCCGTGATCACCGGCAAGCCGCTCGCGCTGGGTGGAAGCCTAGGCCGCGAGACCGCCACCGCCGATGGCGCCTTCCACGTCCTGAAGACGCTGCGGCCCAAGCTGCTGCAGGCCGGCGGGTCCCCCTCCGGCGACGGCAACGCACCGTCGGTGGCGATCCAGGGCTTCGGCAACGCCGGCGCACGCATGGCCGAGCTGCTCGCCCATGCCGGCTACCGCGTGGTGGCCGCTTCGGACTCCACGCGCGCCGTTCGCTTCGACGAGGGCCTGGACGTGGCGGCGCTGCGCGAGGCCAAGTCCTCCGACGGCGAGCTGCCGGCCGACGCCGGCGAGGAGATCGACCCCGAGGAGCTGCTGGAGCTCGAGGTCGACGTGCTGATCCCGGCTGCCCTGGAGGACGTGATAACACCCGACAACGCCGATCGCGTGCGCGCCCGCTCGATCCTGGAGGTGGCCAACGGCCCGGTGGCCGCCGAGGCCGACGAGACGCTGGCCGCCAACGGCGTGACCGTCATCCCCGACATCCTGGCCAACGCGGGCGGCGTGACCGTGTCCTACTTCGAATGGGTGCAAAACCGCGGCGGCCTGCGCTGGAGCGCCCAGGAGGTGAGCGACCGGCTGGAGGAGCAGATGATCCGCGAGACCGAGAACGTGTGGAAGATCGCCTCAGAGTGCGAGGTGAGCCTGCGCACCGCGGCCTACGCGCTGGGGCTGGAGCGGATCTCCGAGGCGGTCGACGCCACCGGGTCGGCCGAGGCGTACCGCAACGGGCGCTAGGGGCGACACGTTTCGCCCGCTTCAATCGGCACCCAGAAGCCGGAGGGATGGCGCCAGCGGTCGGGTCCGCAGGACGTGACTCAGTGGTGCCGCGCGCGAGCCAAGAGCGCCGCGAGGATCAGACGCGCGACTTGGACGGCCGTCGCAACGCACACTCCTACGAAGACCACGAGCGCCCCATAGATCAGGACGATGGTCACCGAGTCACTCAAGCCGCCGTTCTCGTTAGTCATGCAAGAGGGCGTATCCCCGAACTACGTAGGCACCGCCCGCCACAACCACGCATAGCACAGCTATGGCCATCGATCTCATCACCATCGTCATCATCAGTTAAGTCCCCGAGACGCTGAGGTTTACTCAGCAGGGAACGGCTCTGCCCCGGTTCTCACCCTTCGTCGTAGGCCAGCAGCTCCAGCCGGTTGCCCCACGGGTCATCGGTGTAGAAGCGCCGCCGGTCGGTGAGCCGCTCGTCCCAGCGCACCTCCACGCCGGCGCCCGTCAGGCGGCCGGCGACCGCGTGTAGGTCATCCCCATTCATGCGCAGCCCGGGGTGCGCTTTCTCCGCGGGCTCGAAGTCTTCGTACGCGCCAATGTGCAGCTGCTGCTCGCCCAGCTGGAACCAGACGCCTGGCCGGTTCAACGTCGGCGGCTGGGGAATCTCGGAGAGGCCCAGCAGCTCGCCGTAGAAGCGCCGCGCCTCGGCCTCGCTATCGGGCGGTGCGGCCACCAGCACGTGATCGAGCTCGCGGCGCCCGGCGGAGTCCAGCGCCCGGGTGAAGACGATCCTGTCCTGACCCGGGCCGGCGTAGTCGGCCACGCGCTCCACCGCCATGCCCATCGAGCGGTGAAAGCCGATCGACATCTCGTTGGCCGGCGTGGTGATGGCCTTCAGCGACGTGGCGCCCCGAGCCCGCGCCAGGTGCTCGAACTCCCCCCACAGCCGCGTCGCCAGGCCGTGGCGGCGATAGCCCGTTCGGACGCCGATCAGGTGCACGTAGCCCACGCCTGACTCGGGGACCACGAACCCGAACAGGTAGCCCACCAGCGCCCCCTCCTCCTCGCGCAGCGCCACCGACGTGTCGCCCAGCTCGTGCACGAGCGCCGGATGGTGGGCGGGCCGCAGGTCGCGCTCGCCCCAGAAGCTCGCATGGTCCTCGAGAATCGTCGCGTAGTCCGCCGGCGTGACGCGCCCGGCGTTCACTTCGATCGGCGCTCCTCGGCTAGGCCACCGCCGCCCTCGCCGCTGAGCGCGGTCGGGGGCCACTGTCCAAACCAGTTGTCCCGGGCGCCGTCGACGGTGATCACCGAGCCGGAGGTAAAGTCGCCCGCCGGCGAGGCCAGGTGGGCCACGAGCCAGGCCACCTCCTCGGGGCGGCCCAAACGCCCCAGCGGGATCGTGGAGGCCATTCCCTCCACCATCGGCCTTGGGTACTTGGACATGAACGTGTCGGTGCCGAACTGGCCCGGGGCGATCGCGTTCAGCAGGATGCCGAAGCGCGACCACTCGATCGAGAGCACCTTCATCATGTTCTCCACCGCCGCCCGGGCGGCGGAGGAGTGGGCCATGCCCGGCATCCCGTTGTGGGGCGAGAGCGTTATCGAGAGGATCTTGCCGCCGTTGCCCGACGGGATCATCGCCTTGGTGGCCACCGCGTGGGTCATCAGCCAGGTGCCCTCGACGTTCAGGCGCAGGACCGTGCGAAAGCCCTTCGGCGTGATGTCCTCGGCCGGGGTCAGGTACTGGCCGCCGGCGTTGTTGACCAGCAGGTCGATGCGCCCGTGGCGCTCCAGGGCGCCGTCCACCAGCGAGTCGACCTGGTCCTCCTCGCGTATGTCGCAGAAGGCGGCGTCGAAGGAGCCGGGCGCAGCGAGCGACGCGGTCTCCTCGACAGGCTCGAGGCGCCGCCCGCAGCCCACGACCGTCGCGCCCAGGCGGGTGAGCTCGAGCGCAGTCTCTCTACCCAGCCCGGAGCCCGCCCCACTAACGATCGCCACCTGGCCCGCGAGCAGGCCGTCGCGGAAGACCTGGGAGGGACTGCGCTCTCCCCGCTCCGACCCACCCACGTCTGCGCTCACCGGCCCTTCCACTGCGGCTCGCGCTTCTCCATGAACGCGGTCACGCCTTCCACCACGTCCTCGGTCGAAAGCGCCACCGTGAGGTTGGCGCGCAGGTAGTCCAGCGCCTCGGCGAAGGCCATGTCCTGGGAGCGAAACATGGCGTCCTTGCCCATCTTCATCAGGAGCGGGGACTTCGAAGCCAGCTTGTCGGCCCATTCGTCCACGGCGGCGTCCAGCCCGGCGCGCGGCACGACCTTGTTCACGATCCCCGCCTCGAGCGCCTGCGTCGCGGTCAGGCGCTCGCCCAGCAGGAGCATCTCCGTGGTCTTCTTGCGCGGGACGTCACGGTAGACCAGCGCCATGATCATGAAGGGGAACAGCCCCACGTTGATCTCGGGGGTGCCGAACCCGGCGGTGTCGGCGGCCACGATCAGGTCACACGCCAGCGCCACGCCCAGCGCCCCGGCCAGCACGTGGCCGTTGGCCTTGCAGATCGTCGGCTTGCCCAGCTCGCCGATCAGGCGAAAGAGCGCTGGGAAGCGCTCCGTTCCCAGGTGCTTGTGCACCAGCGGGACGCCGGCTGCGAAGGTCTCGAGGTTGCCTCCGGCGGAGAACACCTGGTCGTGCGAGGAGGTGAGCACCACGCAGCTAACGTCGTCGTCGTCGCGCGCCGCTTCGAAGGCGCCGATCAGCTCGTCCAGGGTCTGGTCTCCCAGCGCATTGCGGGTGGCGGGGTCGTCGAGCGTGATGGTGGCCACGCCTCCCCCCGCCGCGTAGCGCAGCTTCTCGAAGGTCATGTGGTCACCCCCGCGGGTCGTCCCGACCCACGTTCTGAGGCCCTTGTTCGGCGTCCGGCCTCACTTGAACGGCGCCGTTTCACGGCGCCTCCCCGATCACGGCCAGGATCGTGCCCGCGTCCACCTGGTCGCCCTCGGCCACCCGCATCTCCTCCATTGGTCCGGCCACGGGCGCCACGATCTC
>JAABUR0100002366.1_pt1 | contig 29161 bp, 55 predicted proteins | sample 5560091 | NCBI WGS metagenome assembly JAABUR01 (sample SAMN10711879, study PRJNA513375) | rock metagenome | isolation source: Antarctica rocks | place: Antarctica: Victoria Land, University Valley sud
GACCAGGCGCGCCCGCGCCCTGGCGCCAGGGCTCTGGAGCGCGAGAGCGGGTGTCCAGGGTTGAGCCCGGCCGCTGCAGCGCCCTTGTCTCTAATTGTTGCACGCATGCCCCGGGCCCTGTTGCTCTGAGAGGGAAAGAGGGTGTAACTGGGCATGCCCTGCAGGGTCGCTGCAAAGGTTCTGTGAGCTGCTCTTGCACCTGCCTGACGCCGCGGCAGAGTGTCATGGGTCAGAGCGGCCGCGGCACGCCCGCTGCGAGTATGGATGCCTGCCGAATGCTTCCGCGCGCGCGCGCGCATGCCCGGCACTGTCGAGCACGGATAGGGACAACGGGGGGTGCCATCGCCTCATGCTTTTGGAGAGCCAATTGCTGATATACCTGAGCCAGCAGCATGCCCAGGGCAGCACGCGTTGTATCTCCTGCCGTGCCTGACGTATTGCATATCTGGGGTGGCGCGCAGGGCGAGCGCATCACGCAGGGCATCAGCTGCGCAGACGTGGCCGACATCTGCCTCAAGGCGCTGCACAACCCGGTCGCGCGCAACAAGACCTTCGAGGTCTGCTACGAGTACGCGCCAGAGGCCGGCCTGGAGGTGTACGAGCTCGTTGCGCACCTGCCCGACAAGGCCAACAACTACCTGGGCCCCGCGCTCGCCGTGCTGGAGAAGAACACGTAGCGGCGGCACCATAGGGTAGGGTGTATGGCAGGGTTTTGGCCAGCGGCCTACCCTACCGGCGCCCGCCCTGCCCGCTGCCCGCTCGCCCGCTGGGCGCCGTGAAGTCGCGCGGCCGGCGTTGCTGTGGCTTCGCCTGCGCCGAGACTCAGAACTTGCTGTGGGGAGTGTGGCTGAGACAGTATCCAGCGTGTGCATTCGGGACCTGATCGGGGGGAATCGCCCGGGCAGTGCAGACTCTGTGGTGGGTCGGCATGGGGGCTGCGGGCTGACGCAGCTCGTACGAGGCTGGCCTGATCAGGGACGCAGGGGAATGACCCAGGACAATGCAATTTTGTAGCAGCATTGGGGCGGGAGAGTGTGATCGTGTCGTGAGGGATGGAGGGGGACGGCTTTGCAGGCGCGCCTGCGGCTGTTGTGTAAGCACTTTGTGAAGCTAGTGGCAGCGGAGTGGCGAGGATGCAGAATGCTACCCTCTTCAACTACAGTTGCTTCACACCCGCTGCGCATGCAGGCTGGTAGCCGGGACTCGAGAAGCCATGGCCAGCAGCCACGCGCGTCAATGTTACGCTGGCTGGCGGACAGTTTGGAGAAGCCGCGGTCAGCAGCCGCGCGCGTCAAGCTCCTGCACGTCCTCTGGCCACACTTGAGCGGGTCCCACGGGATGTCAAACGGTGGACTGCCTCTTGAGATGCGTGCCATGGCACTGTATTATTTACTATATACCACAAGTGTGCATTCTCTAGTATAACAGGAAAGCCTGAAGTGCGGGCCAGGCACATAGCACAAACTTGGGAGCGCTACAATACTAAGCTAGCACGCCTGGATGCGGTCCCTTCTGGGTACGGTACGACGCATGCGCTTTACCGCATGCTCCTTTACTTCAGACAGCTGGCCAATAAACTTCAAGCGCGACATGGTCCTGCAGCGTCGATGCACGCGCAGGCTGAGCCGCAGCCTAAGGACCAGAACCACAAGGTGCAGCCGCGCCGGCTGCTCTCTCGGGTCTTGTTCGCCAATGACTATCCCGCTGCGGAAAATGTGACTCATGAGCGCCAGTTGCGCAGAGCCGAGTGATGTCGCGACGCATCCACGCTGCCCGACACGGAGAGCAGACTCTATGCACCACCCCCAAAGCAAAATCAGTGCTGTAGGTGGCTCACCAGCAAGCAGAAAACAAGGGCGGGTGGGGTCAGGGTGTGCGCACCAGGTGCTAGCATAGTCACATGCGCTTCAGCCTGCAACCCTCAAAGTAAGAAATCCCGGGGCGGGTACGGTGCGAGATTTGGGCCGCCAGGTGTTAGCCAGACCAAAGGTGCAGCCTTGCTCGCCACCACCTTAAACAGAGGTGTGGGACAATGCGCGCCCAGTACTCGGCAAACCGTGTGTGCAGGCTCGCTTGCCCCTGCAACCAAGCGGGACCCTGTCATTACAACAGGGTTCCGCTTGGGTGGCTCCCGCCCAACAGTGTTGTAGGGGCGGTACGGCGCGCGCCGGCCGCGGGCTAGACCATGTGGGCGGCCCAGCCGATGACGCCCAGGGCGCCGCCCACCGCGACGGCCGCCGGCGCTGGGCAGCTCAGGAAGTCCACCAGGCAGTAGCCGACGATGCCTGCGGGGCGGGCGCGCCCTGTCGGCCCTACCCTAAATCTAGAAGTGGTGCATGCATGGCTCGTGCGCGGCATGCAGAAGTTGCACGGGCGCAGGCACAGGGCAACACACTGTGGCCTGACCCCCAGGCCGCTCTCTGCATGCCACGCAGCCGGCTCGGGCATCATGCCTCACAGCAAGCCATGGCCGGCACACACAGCCCAGGGCAAAGGCGGGTGACAGTGAGTGAGAGGGTGCCCTGGCGGGGGCCCTCGCACAGCCGCGCGCGCAAGGCCCTGCGGGTGTGCGGCTGCACCTGCAGCACCTCCGGCCGCGCCGCGCTGGCGGCGGCCGGACGAGGCCCGCCACGGCACCCTCTTGCTCACTGCGGCACGGCTACGCCCAGTGCTGTGGCCCTGGCGGCGACAGGGCGCGCGCGCACTGATGCCTATGGACGTGGTTGGGATGGGGCTAACGATCGGACAGGGTTAGGGCGGGTGCGGATTAGGTTAGGGCGGCGGGGCGGGCGAGCACCAATGCAGATGGACGTGGTCGGGAAGGGGCTGGCCTTGTAGATCTGCAGCGTCAGCGAGAACACGGCGCCGACGATGAGGCCGACCGCCGCCGCGTTCAGGCCGGGCAGCATGCGGCGGTAGACCTGGAAGTTCCGGAAGCCGCCCCACCACGGCATGACGCCGTAGATGAGCAGGATCCCCGGCGCGAACAGTGCCACCCAGCAGGTGAAGATCCCGACCGCCGCGTTGACGCCGGCGTTCACGGCGATGATCGCGCCTGCGCGTGCGCGCGCGGGCATGACCGGACGCGAAGCGTCGCAGCCCCACAGGCTGCCACCGCAGGCGCGGCGGCCCACCCGTGTGGCCCAGACAGAGGCGCGGTGCGATGACGCTGAGGCGGCGGCTCGGCCGTCATCCATCCCAGCCACCACCAGGGCAGTCCAGGACAGCACGCCGCGGCCGCCGCGCATGCGCGCAGGCCGGCCCGGGCGCGCCGCCGGCCGGGCGGCGCACCCAGGTACGCCGCAAAGTTGAACAGCGGGCCGGGCATGGCCTGCACCAGCGCGAAGCCGGTCAGGAAGTCGGCCTCGGACACCCAGCCGGGCTGCACCACCTCGTTCGCCAGCAGCGGCAGCACCACCTGCGGCCAAGCGCTGCTGTGTGAGTAGGGTAACATCATATTTCCTAGCATAATCCTGTCAGGCACCTCGTCATAACCGTATGAAGCAACTCTGGGCAGCACCACGTGCGCCCAGGCACTGCTGTTTCAGTACGTCACATGATAGTCGAGCATCTCTGGGCAGCAGCGCCTCCGCTCAGGCACTGCTGCTCCTCTAGTTGACCGCTTCGGACAGACACTCAAAAGCTGACGTTATGCCAGCGCGTTGAGCCGCTGGTTGATGTCGCGCAGTGCGGTGCCAGACTGATAATGACATGCAGGTGGTGCGCTTTCGGATGCTGTGCCAGAAGAGCAGCCAAAACACCATTTTTTGGACATCATGAGGAAAGCTTATTCTCTAGCAAAACAGGCATGGCGGCGCCCTGCACAGCAAAGGAAGCCTCCCCTATGCCAATCCCCTAGGCTGTCAAAGGAGGGAGCGGGCCGCCGACCTGGCCGCCGCCAAAGATGATGGACCCGGTGCGGTAGAACGCCTCCCACCAGAACAGCGGCTTGTGGTCCGCGTACGCTAGGCGCCGCCGCAGCACGATCGTCACGACCAGCACCGCCAGCCACACCAGCACGAGGCCCAGCCCGACCACGCGCCCGACGCCCAGCCGCTCCACGCGGTCTGCGTCGGCGACCGTGGACACCTGCGCCGCTTAGGTAGGTTAGGGTCCCGACCCTAGCCTTGCATGGTCGAGGCCCAGCCCCACGACGCGCCCGACGCCCAGCCGCTCCACGCGGTCCGCGTCGGCGACGGTGAATACCTGGAGCCGATGAGGATAGGTTAAATTTTCTAGCCCGACCTTGCGTGGCTGGGTGCTGGAGCGCGGAGTGAGTCAGGACACGATCAGGGTGTGACAGAGCCGTGGATGCGCGGCATCCGTGTCACCTTTCACTCCGTCGACTCCGCCGATGATGCGTGGGAAACACAGCATCGCACGGCTCTGCAGCAGGTGTCAGGCTCAGGCGCTGCGCCCGGGGCCGCAGCGCGGCCGTCTTGCACACACGCGCACCACCGGGAGCGAGGCCAGCAGCCCATGCTGGGCACGGGGCTGCTGTGCAGCTGCTCATGCGCATGCCGGGCGCTCCTCCCCGGCCGCGCACCAGGCCCGTCTATGTGCGAGCGCGCCCGGTCCGGGACACGCACCACCTTGCGGTTGGTGTAGAGCGTGACCAGGCCGCCAGCCAGGATGCAGGCCGGGAACATGTACGTGGCCGGGTAGTAGAACGTGATGACGGCCGCCGCGGCGTTGATGGCCATGGTCACGCGCAGCTTGCAGGTGCCGGCCGTCAGCCCACGCGCCGCGCTGGCCACCAGCGCGACGCCGACTGCGGCCAGGCCTGCGCGGGGGTGGCGACGGGCGGGGTTGGCGACGAAGGGCGCGTCGCGTCGCGCTCGGCCGCCGCCGCCGGCGGGCGAGCGCACGCCGCGCATGCGAGGCAGGCTGCTTGTGGTGCCCGTGACAGCTCACGCACGGCTGTGGAATCGCTACGCTAGCCTGATGCGTGAGGTCTGTCTGATGCAGTGTCCCTGGAGGCCTGCGACCCTGCACCCCCAACCCTGGGTGGCTCAGCCGGCAGCCGGCAGCCCGGGCCGGCACCCGAGGTGAGGCCGTGCAGCCAGGGCGCCGGGTGCTTAAGCACATTGGCGGCGCCCGCGCCGACCAGCGCGGCGATCAGGAAGCCAGGGTACTGGAACAGCACGCCCGTCATCAGCCCGCCCGCGACGCCCTTCTGCACGACGCCCAGCGCGAAGGAGACCTGCCGCGGCGCCGGGCCCACGTCGCCTGCCGGCCCCGGCCCATGTCACGAGGTCCCTAGCACTAAGCCCTGGGGGGCGGTGAGCCTTGCTGCAGGCTCCCTCATCGCCAGCCTGCCCTGGCTCAGGTCACGCAGGCCCTAGCAGTGCCTGTATGGCAGTGAACCTCTGGTCCCCCAGCAAGGCTGCCAAAAGCGCGGATGGGTACACCATACCGCGTGCCTAGCTTCAAACACATTGTCTGTCAGAACGAGCTCACGCCACTAATCCGCCAGCCTGCGGTCCTGTGAGCGCAGCGTAGCGCGGAGTATGCGGCAGGCTGTGCCCCGCGCTGGCGCGCGCCTGCGTGGACGTTGGGCCGGGCAGGCACTGCGCGAGCGCCAGCAGCTCCAGGAACACTGTGCTCGTGACCCACTGCAGCTTCTCCACGAATATCTGCCGCGCGCGGCCCACGCGCAGGCACGTGTAATGAGAGACTACCAGAGCTGAGACTGCCTTGCAGGGCAACCCTCTGTGGTGCTGCCCGCTCGTACAGGCCACCATGTACTGGTTCACAAGTGGTCACACTGTCGGCAGCACACGAAGCAGACACATGATTGTTTTGACTGCAACATGCATATGCCGATAGGCGCCACGCGTCCCGGGCTAGGAGGCTGGCGCCATCACAGCACGCAAGCAACGCTACGCCGCAACCTGGTTGCACTGCAGGACTGAGAAGTTGCAGAGCGCACCTTTTGAAAGAGCGCAATGTGGGCAGTGGGGCCACCAAAGCCAACCCACCTGCGCCGCACACAGCGTGGTTTTCGCTGAGCGTCCGCTCGACTGAACGCTCTCAACTGAGCACGTACAAGGTAGTGACGAGGGCAGGCGCACCCCAGCCATATCCAGCGCAGGAACATGTCGCGGTACGTGACCGTGGGCGTTGATGGTTTGCTGCCGTCCACGCCATCAACAGCCGTCATACTGCACTCTGGCGGTGTGCCTCCGCCGTTTCTACACATGCCACGACCTTGTAAGTGGTGGCGGAGCGCAAGCAAAGCAGTGTGGGCGCCAACGGCCAGAGCAATGCAATTCTGTAAAGGAACAGCGACTGCTTGCGTACTCTCGCGTGCTGGCGGATGGCTCTGCAGCGCCTTTGACAGGCAACGCCGCAGGTGCGGAAGGGGCCTCCACGTCTGGGTGAAGCTTTGCATTTGTGGGGGGTGGCGCCTCCTTCATCGTCCTGCTGCCTGACACTGTTGTGACTCTCGCTCACGAAACTATGCTGTTCCATAGAGGGACCATGATTTCGCCCTCCTGTTTTGTTTGCAGTCAACACCTGGTAACAAAAAGCCAAATGGGCTGCATCCTGGCATCCCGGCCCCTACAGGGGGGGGGCGCCAGGCAGATGCATGGAGGCACCGCCGCAGAGCCCTTGGGTGTACCACACATACATGCGCATGCGCGCCATGGAGCGGGGCACCCATGCGCAGCACAGACACAGTCATTGAGCAGGACACTCAAGCACAAGGTGCGGCATGGCGACAAGGAGCAGCCCTGACACACCTGATGTTCCTTGGCGCCAAGGCCAAGTGCGCAGGCGCGGCGCTGCAGTGTGACCCAGCAACTGACGGACCCCATGTCAGAGCCTTCACGACGCGCAGCACATGTGACAGGTCAAATTGCAGAGCACTGCATTTGCTTACGTGCCTGGCAAGCACACGGCACCTGGGATCACGACAGCGCGTCAAGCAGGGCTGCCGCATTGTACAGGGCGTGCGCGAGCGTCGCGGCGGCCAGGCTGCCGCCTGAGGCGGCCGCCACGGCGCCCAGCGCGCAGCCGAGCGCCCACAGCTGCGCCACGTCCGCGCCCGGCGCGGCGACGTGACTCGCTGCAAACGCGCCGCCGCTCAGCAGCACCTGCAGAGCAGTCGACCTTGGGAGCGCAGACCGCACAAATTTCAAGCATGCTCAGGTGCAGGGAGTGGGCCAGCCCGGACACAGGAGCATGCTGCGCCCTCGCTGGCAGTCCAGGTTCGCATTGTCTGCTCTGAACATGCCCCTGGCGTGTCACTGGGAACCCAGATGTCGCCCCGAGAACCATGCGAGAGGCCGCCGCATGCGCATGTCCCACGCTTTCTGAACCAGTGGGGGTCGTTCGGGGCACCCCGTTTGGTGGCGCATGCGCGCACGGCAGCAGGCAGGGGCATGCGCGCGGCGAGGCAGGGCAGCAGGAAGCCGCGGAAGAGCAGCTCCTCCAGCGCCGGCGCCAGCGCCAGCGAGGCCAGCAGCAGGCCCGGCGCCGCGCCGCCGCCCGGCTGCCGCACCAGCGCCGCCAGCTCGCCTGCGCGTGGCACATGCGGGGCGCGCGCGCTGGAGCTTCGGCGTACAATGTGGGATGAAGGGGGGCCGATGCAGTGACGAAGGGCCACGTTCTGCTTGTAGTCTGGAGGCCCGCTGCTGCAGTGTGTGCGTGGGTCCTCAGCATGGCCCAGTATCAATCTGATCAGCATGCTTGTCAGGTGCCAGATGATGTGCGGCCTGACGTCACAGACTCGCTTGGCACACACAGCTGCAGCTGACTTATCAGCCAGAGCAGGCACTGCATCCACAGCGCTTTCCTGGATCAAGGCGCCCCACTTAGCACGCACGAAGACGCTATTGGATGTTCTCTGCTCCCGAGGCCCTGACACGGTTGAAAGCATTTGCGTGTGCACATTTGCATGTGCACATGCGACTCGCTGCTCATGAAGCTGGCGCACGCGTGTTCGCAGCAGGGGCGTCGACGAGCGCTGACGCCAGCATGGCGCAGCCCAGGGCGGCTGCCGTGCCGGCCACCCCGGCGCGCGCCGCATCCGCCGACCACTGGTACCTCAGCCTGCGCGGGGCGCAAGGTGGCTCCAGCACATTGGTGCTGGACTACACTGGTAGTGCTCACATGCAGAAGCTGCTCACGTGTAGCTGCCGACTAAGCACAACGCATGGCCACTAGCATCCAGACTATGCAGCGCATGAGCACTTTGCCATGCAGCGACAGGGTGGGCTGATTCGCGTGCTGACAATCCCCCAGGCTTTTCATCGCCATGTGGTGTCAGCGCTGCAACATGTGTGCCATTATGTCTGGAGGTAATTGCTGCACACACGCCAGGTTCAGAGAGCCAGCATGCTGCAGAGCAGGAAGAGAAAAACCTGGAGAAGAGTGGCTCCTAGTACACCGCACATGCCCCCTTCGTGGCAGGGTGGCTGAGGACTGGACCAGGGCGGCTACCAGGGAGGCTGGTTCTGGACACCGCAGCGTGAGCACAACTCGCGCAGCAGGTGCCGCACAGCAGCCAGCTGCGCGAGCTCGACCAGCACAGCCGCGCTCCCTTTGTCCACGTGCAGCCACCGGGCCAACAAGGGGACCGCTGCGCACAGCCACGCACGGGGTATGCTTATCAAAGAGCCAGATGCCTTTGCAAGGCGACCTTCACACATATGCCCAGCCTTCCTGTGAGGTGAGTGACGCAGCGTTTACTGTCGCACAAGCAAGCCAACTGCCTTGTCGCCTGTACCAAAGACAGTAGAAGCACAGGCTGGGGGCCGCACCGCCAGCATTGGCCGGCAGGATGACGCACCACGCTTGTACAGAGGTCTTTGCGGTGTCCCTGGAAGACAAAGGCGCAACACCTGGTGTGAGGTGTTGTGACGCTACGTTTGCCAGCCAAATGCGCCACTTGGCGGGTGTGGTTACCAGTCATCCCACGGCACCCGCCAAGATGTATAAGAATGCCTGCTGCCTTTCTGAGCTTCCTGCCGCGGGTTGCAATAACACACAGTGCTCCTGCGCTTGCAGCAGCCATAAAGGTGCTCAGTGGACCGGGTGGGGCAGCAGCGGAAGCTATGCTTGCTGTTGCGCACCTTGTGCGTTTGTGAATACGACTCGCTGCCAGTAGCGGTGAGTATATCGGCTTATATTGAACACTTGCTTTTCCAGGAGCGGTGTGCACTGCCATACGCGCAGCTGCACTCCAGTGTGGTGGCAACAACGAGCTATAGGCCTCACCGCAGCAACATCTTGAGACGGACCTTGGCTGTACTTGATACCACAGCATTACACTGTCGCCCAAACATTGGTTGAGCGTTGCACTGACAATAGCTGGGTGTACACGCCAAGCTCAGCAGAAAGGGTCATGCATGAGGCTGATTGCCAGCCAAAGCAGAACTCCAACAAAATTGTCTTGGAGCAGGTTGATACTTCGAAAGCACATACTTCCGCACGCAGAAAGGCCGCATAGCTGCCAAGTGCCATCCTGCGCACACGGACACACAGAGCTGGCACAGCGGCTGCACATGGCACACTATCCTGAGCAGACGCCCAGGCCGCTGGCGCTAATGATATGACTCCGGTCAACCCTTAGCTACGCGGCGCAGTGCAGCCACTCGCCCCGCACTCGCACATTCCCCTTTCTAGGGCGCGCATACGCAGCTTTCCCAGGGAGATGCACGTATGTGGCTGCTTATGCTGCCAGCACGGACACAGAGTGGCCAGCATAAAGCTGACAACGCCGCAAGCGCGCAGCCGTCAGCGCGCCGCCGCTGCAGCGGGAGCACCATCTATGCGGGTCAGCACGCGGCATCAGAACCCCGCAGGGTCGATGGCCTGCCGGAGGCGCCGGGCGCTCCCGGCAGCGTCATGCTGCGCAGCAGCGTGCCGCCCGCGGCAGGCGCGGCGGGCGACGGTGTAAAGCCACGGCTGGGGCTCCCGCCGCCGCCGCCGGTCAGCGCGCTCGCCCCAGACAGGCGCGGCATCAGCTCCGCCTCGTGCTCCTCGTCCAGCGGCCGGAAGCGCTGGCCGCCAGACCCTAACCCATGCCCCAGGTTCCAAGCCCCAGACGACGCGGAGCCCCATTCACCGCCGTCGAGCCCGCCGCCCGCGCCGGCAGCGCGCCGCGCCCCGCGTGCGCGCCACCACCCGCGCGCCGCCACAAACACCATGCCGGCGAGCAACGCCGCGACCGCCACGCCCGCCACCGCCAGCACCAGAGTCTCAGGCGCAGGCCTGCACGCATGGGCAGCGTGTGGGGCGCGCTCCGTGTCGTACGCGGCCCCAACCCATCAAGCGCAACCATCGACAACGTGCCAGGACCACAACTTTTGCACTTTTGAGCCGACCCTGCATCCAATGCTCACACACCCTCACCCTGCACGAGGCCTCTGCAGCACAGTGCGCTCGCTTCGTGTAGGGCGTGCGCACATGACCCAGCGCGGCGCGCCGCCGGCGGTCAGAGCACCAGCTTGCGCGCGTGATGCTTGTTCTGTGAGTGGTGGCTTTTGACATTGCGGCTCCGATGACAGCGGTGGCCTATCCTGCGCAAGCGCGCCCGGTCAGGCCAGCAGCACACAGCGATTGCGCAATAATTTTGCGGCAAGCAACATGCATGCTGTCACCTTTCCCCCTGCCCACGCCGCGCTCGCTCCCCTTCCCGCTGCAGCAGGGTGTGGGGGCACCTGGCGCGCGAGGAGGCGACTGGTCCGCAGGTCTCCGCCTACAAGGGACACACGCGCTGGAAAGCCCCACAGCACGCCAACAGGCAGGCAGGCGCCGGCGGACGCACTCGTGACCGCGCGCCCGCCGCGCAAGACGTTGCGTCTGCAGGTGGGCGAGGAGCGCCCCCCGCGCACAGCAGACCCCCACCCATGCTGCAGCTGCCTAAGTAAAAAAGGGGGTCAGAGACGGGCGCGCACTGCTCAATGAACTCGTGCCCCGCGCCGCCGGCAGGCACCGGGCAGGGCGCGTGCGCGGCACCGATGTCCTGGCACGCGGCCGCGCCCAGGCCGACGCGGCGCGCGCGCCGGTCGTACTGCACGAGCACGTTGCGAAACGAGATGCCGCCCAGCAGCGTGCCGGCCGCGCCGTTGTCGAACACGCCCAGGCAGTACGCGCCCGCCTCGCCCGTGTGCATGAACAGGTAGTTCAGCGGGCCCGTGCGCAAGTGCATGGCCTGCGCGCGAGCGGGGCAAGCGGGTCATCAATGCCTGCATCCGCGCCCAGGCGCCAGCCGACACCAGGAGCGCGCGCTGGCCAGGCCCTCGCAGCCACGCCGGCGGCGTCGGCGCATGTCGCGCCAGGCAGGCTTGCGTCGCGCTAAGACACGCCGGCAGGCAGACACGTGCTGCCGTGACTTGGGCGCACGCCGGGGCACCCTGCGCGAGCTGGCTGTCTGGCAATTCCAGGCGCTGGAGACCCACCCTATTCCCCTACCCCACCCTGATGCTTCAAGCGCAGGCAGCACAAACCTGCGCAAACTGCAGCTCCAGGACCGGGAAGACGTGCTCCATGTCCAGCGCCAGCGAGTTGCCGCGGTCCACGTTCGGCCCGCCGCCAAAGCACACGTCCGGGAACTGCGCGCGCGGCGCTGCTGGTCTGCCAACCGCCTGAGCGGTCAAGGACGGGGCCGCGCCCAGATGCTGTTTGGCAACGGATGCGGCCGTGCTTGCCACCCACAAGCGTTCCTGTGCAACGACAACCAGAGGCTTTGTGCGACCCCAGCAGGCACGAGCGCTCAAGCAGTGGCGTTCGCCCAGACTTTCACCAAAGAGCTGTGCCTGCACCATCTGGCAGCCTCCATCACTCACGCACACACGTAGATAAAAGCAGGCGCCTCGCAGCCGGCGCCGCGCGCGTGCCTTGGGGTCGGGCCCCTTGGTGACGTGCAGGCCGTGCGCGAGCGCGTAGCGCGTCACCGCCTCGCGAAAGCGCAGGAACGCCTCGCTGGGCAGGTACGTGAACGTCGTGCCGCTGTCCAGTACGGTGCCGTAGCCCACCTCGTACGTGGCCTGCGCGCGCGCGCAGCAGCACTTAGGGCATGAGGGTACATTAAGGGTTACCCTACCCAAAATGCGTGCGCAGGCCACGTACGGCCTGCACATCCAAATAGGCAACAAACGCCAGTCAGAAACACCTTTAGGATCTCCCGTCCTAGCATAGCAAAGGTGCAGGCCCCGACAGGCGCGGCGTGGTGCCCACTGCCGCGCGGGCGGCGGCGGCGAACCGGCCGCACGTCCAGCCGCTCGCAAGTGAAGGATTAGGATTGGGGCAGCGCACCGGCCGCACGTCCAGCCGCTCGCCGCCGACCACCAGCGCCTCCAGCGACACGCTGTAGTAGTGCGGGTGCGCCGGATTATCCAGCAGCGGCGTGTAGCCGAGCGCGACGTTGAAGCGGCCCGCCACGTCCGCGTCGCCCAGCATGAGCGCGCCCTCGCCCTCCACGCTCCCGAAGCACAGCGCAAAGACGTCGTCGATGCTGCCCGCGCTCGCCAGCTGCGCGCCGCGCCGGGCGTCAGCGCGCTTGACAGAGCAGGGCTAGCGAGCGCATGCCACGCCACGCAAGGCCAGTGGCCTGGGGCTGGCCGGCACAAGCACGCTCGCCCTCGTATCCCCCTATGAAGCCTGGCCCGGCCCCAGTTGAAGCGTCACGATGCCAGAGAGCAGACGGCCCGTCCCAGGGTGCTGTCGAGCGCGGGCCAGCTGAGCCCCGAAGTACACAGCGGGCCAGCACTTGCACACCATTCTTCACTGAAACATTGCCCGCGCGGGCCTCAGCGCGCGCACCTGGTTGACGAGCGAGACCTCCGAGTTGCCCAGGCCGAGGATGCCGTCGGCCTCCTGGTTGTAGATCTCACCGGTCTCCTTGGTCTCGCAGCCAAACACGACCTCCACGCCCCCGTCGCCGACCTGCAGCTGGTCCGCCACCAGCAGCCCCGCGCTGCTGCTCTGCTCCGCTGCGCGCCGCGCGGCGCCGCACACGGGTCAGCACGCGGCCCAGTATAAAAAGCGCCTGCCTGTGCTCCTCGCCCCGCTGCGCTCAAAGCTCCTCGGCCTCCTCGCAGCCGCGGCCACACCCCGCCCTGCCCCCACGTCTCACCACTGCGGGCCCCTCGCTGACCACCGTGGCTCGCTTGCGTATCCCCAAGTGGCTCAGGCACAGATCTGGATGAAGTGCCCTCAAGTAGCAGGCGTTGAGCCAGCTCGACGCAACCCGGGGGACAGTGTCAACAGACCAAAAACAAGATGGGTTACCACTGGACTGACTGTGTTCTTTTGCAACGCACAGCAGAGCGCTCCCACTGGCCGGAGAAGCGCTTGCACACGGACCAAACATACAAAGCACCCGGCCCACACCATGTTGGTGCCCAATCCAACTTGCCCTGTCTTGCTGCTTGCAATACAACTCCTGCATGCGACCCAGGACACCTGCATGCGCTCACAAGGCGCAGCTTCGCGGCGGTGCGTGACTCTGCACAGAGGCATGCGGCGTACCATACGTGCGCTGGTAGGTGCACTCGTGGTTGTCTGAGCAGCCGCACGCCGGCCGCCCACACAAGCACTTTGCGCTGCCGCACGGCACCAGCTGCGAGGTCGATGAGCTGGCCGGGTCAAATGCGAGGTCCTGCGCAGCGGGCGCGCGGGTTACGCAGACAGCGAGGCAGGTCCGCACCAAACACGCAGTCCGCAGTCGGCTGCGAGCCCAAGCTCACGCAAGCCTGTCCGGCAGGCAGGGCGTCAGACTGGCGCTCCCTGCGCGCGCGCCTTGTGGTGGGGCCCGCAGTTCTTCCCGCACGACGCGCACGGCACGTACGTGATCGTGCTCCCCGTGTCGACTATAACCGCAAACTGCCGCTGTGGCGTGCCCAGCATGAGCGTCGCGTAGAAGTACCTGCGAGGCGCACAGCGACCGACCCCTCGCACGCTGGGCCTGAGCGCGCCGCCACAGCGCCTTGTCCAGCTCGCCAGGTCGGCCCCAACCCAGCAGCCGCATGCAAGCGCAAGCCTGTCAACTCCAGGCGAGCGCGAGACTACGCCGCAGCACCTTCCCTAGTGCCTGCCCTGCTCAGCGCCTCCTTGTGCAGCTCAGCGGCTCTGCCAACGCGGCAAGGCACCACTGAGAAGCAGGATTGCCGCGCCAGGTGCCACTCGCGCACCCATAGTCCTTCACAGCGCCGTGCAGCGGCAGCGTCGCGTTCCGCAGCAGGCCCCTAGCCAGCAGTCCACCGTCCCTTCTCGTGAGCGGCAGGACGATCGAGCTCGACCAGGCGCTTGCTGGCACAAGCAGTAATGCGACCAGCAGCGACAGCCGCTCGCCAGGCCCACCGAGTCCCATTAAGGACTCGCCGAGGGTTCTGTCACCTCAATCCTGCCGGCGTGCAGGGTCACACAAACACCGGCTGCGGGACCGCTTGATGCTATTCTGGCACTTCACCATGGAAACGGGCGCCGTAGAGTTCACCACCCTCACACTACCAGTACAACAGCCCCACCTGCGGTCGGGGTGCTTCCAAGATTGAGGTCGGGTGCTTCCAGCTGAAGAAATGGAGCGGTGAAGAATGGAGCCCTGGGCGTAGGGTGCAGTTACGCGATGCACGGCAAAGCTAGCAGAGACTTTGTCCCTGATCACCCACAGGAACTTGCTTGTGCAGCACATCAGGTGTACGTACTTGCACGCCGGCCACCTTACTGACCACCTGTGTCCTTATCTAGCCGTTCAGCGCGCGGTGAAATGGGAGAGTCATTCAAGGCCTGCTGCGAGCCTGGCGCAGAGTGGTCGGGGACGCCGGCCGGCCGGGCGTGCCCTGAGATGGCCCTCCGCCTGCTGCTGCTGAGAGCGCATGCATGTGTCCTCCCTGCTCAAGGACTAGCTGCTGCCAGACCGTGCGCGCGCGTGCTCCTGTCACGAGGAGGAGGACGAGGTATAACACAGTTCTCTTAATGCGCAGACCGAGACTCTGGGCGGGCTGTCTGCCTACATCGCCAAGCCGGACAAGGCCGCGCCCGGGAGCCCGGCGATCCTGCTCATCCACGACATCTTTGGCTGGGAGCACAAGAACGCGCGCCTGTATGCGGACAAGATGGCCACCCACGGTGCGCGCGGGATGGCGAGCCGCAGATGAGTCATGGGCACATTGGCGCGGCAGGCCTTTGCGCGCCGGCCACCCCGGGCTGCCTTTGTAGTAATAGTCCCTCTGCTGCTGCGTATAGTGGCGCAGGCTGTGAGGCGTGTGGCTCAGTGCCAGGGCAGCGTGTGCCGCAAGCGTGACGTGGCGACGATAATCAGACAAGCGCGGCACGTCTCACGCGGCATGCCAGCCGCAGGCTTCCTCGCAGTGCTGCCGCAAACACACCTTGGCAGCGAGAGCCAGACAAGCGCAGCATGCCTGATGTGGCATGGCCGAGTGCAGGCTTCCTGACCGCGCTGCCGGACTTTTACCATGGCAAGGCGATGGAGCCGCCGAAGGACGCCAGCCAGATGCAGGCCTTCTTCAGCAAGCTGCCCGCGTTCCTGGCGGAGTTCCCCAACGACAAGGCGCGCCGCCCGGCGGGAGGCCTGGAAGGCGCGGCGCGCTTTGCGGAGCTCACATCGCGCGCGCATGCCTCTGCGCCTTCGCCCGTGACACGTGTGGGCGTGGAAGGGTGCAACCTTTTGCAGCTTGAGCTGCAAGAGGCTGTGCGCCTCACTGGATGAGGCACAAGCAACTCACATCACACTGATAATGAAACTGAGATGCATGGAACTGAAGTGCATGGAAGCATGCAAGACCTCGATATTGGTGTGGTGGGGCGGACAGGTGATGCTGGACTGCAAGGCAGTAGTGGGTGCGCTCAGGGGGCAGCATGGCGCGTCCGCGCTCGGCGCGCAGGGCTTCTGCTGGGGCGGCCTCTACACCGCGCTGCTGCTCGCAGGTGCGGGCGCTCGGCGTCTTGGCCCTTCCTCAGACCCAACCCGGCCGCCCACGCCGGCAGCATGCCCCCTCCTATACCTCCTGTTTGTGCGCCGGGGGCCGCGCGGCGACCGCAGCTGCCAACACACAAGTCGAGGCCCCGCTGCGCCATTACCTTGTGGAGCAGGAGCGGGCCCTTTGTCGCATGCAGTGCCTCTGCGGCGGCGCCCGCCCCCTTGCCTGGGCTGGCGGCTGCGTGCACCTTGCACGCCCCGGCAGACCAGGAGGAGCCGGGTGCACCAGGGCAGGCAGGGCAACCGTGTCCACGTGCGCCGTGCCTGACCGCGAACGACCTGCCCGGCGTATCAACCGCAGCACATGGTCTGATTCTCCGACCGCCGCAAACACTGCGGCGCCAGCCGCAGCGGCTGGCCCGGCGCCTCTCTGCGTGTGGTGCCTGAAGGCGCGCGCTGAGTCGGGCGCGGCGGCCCGCGGTCAGGCAGCGGCGGCGTCGATGCAGGCGTCATCTCCCACGGCTCGCGCCTCAAGGAGGAGGACGTGAATGCCATCGAGCGGCCCGTGTGGTTCCAGTTTAGGTGCGCTGTGCGCGGCGCGTGCCCGCCGTGCGCGCGCCCGCCCTGCCCAGCGCCGGTGCAGGGTGATATGACCCCACCCTACCCTACTCCTCCCCTCGCAACCGGCACGCAATAGGGGCCAGCCCCAGCCTGTGCGTGGGCGACCGGGCACGCTGTGCATGTGCGGCGCTGCGGTGCACGCTCGCCGGTAGCACGTGCCGCTGCCGTGGTCGCCGCCCCACAGCGCATGAGCGCGCGCTCTGCGCGGCGCGCAGCGACAACGACAAGCAGATCCCGGAGGACTTCCGGGTCAAGATCGAGGGGATGCTGAAGAGCAAGCCGGCGAGCGGCAGCACATTCTACCAGGGCCAGGTGGGCGCCGCGCCTGCCACCCAGGGCTGCACCCTTGCTGCAATGAGCTATGCGACGCTGCGCCGGCTCTGCCTCGCGAGAGCGTGCTTGGGAGCGGGGCACGGCCAAGGTCCCTGTGATCCTCCCTGCTGCCAGTTGCCATGCTTCTGGCGCTTCTTCCTTGGAACAAAAGCAAGTGCTGCAGCTGTTTGAGAGGCAAGTCATGTCTGGTTGATCGACGCAGTGCTTGACATAAACTCATATGTGTCAGTGTTATGCCTCGCGGCAGGAGCACGGCTGGACCATGAAGGGCGACGAGAAGGACCCGGCCGTGGCTGCCGCAGCGACCAAGGCCTTCAACGAAGCGCTCGAGTTTTTTCGTTCGCACCTCAAGGCCTGAGGGCGCGAGCTTGGCGGAGCTTCCAGAGGGCCCGGCTACACGCGCCCCTGGGCGGAGCGTGCAGGCGCAGGCGCTCCGGCTTGGCGGCAGAGGTGCAGGGTTTCGGGGGGTTGCCCGCAGGACCTCAGTCAGCACGCCTGGCTCTGTGCAGCGCCGAACCACTTTCGGGGTCGGCCTGGGTTGGCACCGCCCTGTTGCCCGGCGGGCATGCGAGTGCAGCCGGTCGGCGCGAAGTTGTGCGCGCGCTCACGCGCTCTGATTCAGCTGCGTTGGTGCGCGCGTGATCAGGTGCATGCTGGCGCTCCCTTAAGCGCGGTGCACCGCGTCAGTCTATTTTGCGACATAATATGAATGCATGTTAGGGAACTGGTCTAGCAATCAGCTTTTTGGGCAGCTGAGCAGCGAAGTGTCCATCGCTGTTGCGTTTCAAAGGGGGGTACAGTAAGTAGGCTAGCACCAAACATTAGCAAACAAGCCCATCGACTTCATTGTCCTGGCCTCCATGACGAGGGCGAGACAAGTGTATAGTACAAGATGTGCATGCGTGATGACGGGCTGAGAGGACAAAGATATGCGTAGTGCGAGACTGCTCTGCCACCTCTGTGGCAATGCCAAAGCCCCTGCTCAGGACACTGACCATCACAGCATGCGAATCTGAGCTGGCCGTACACAGGTCTGGCACCATACACCAATATGTCAGCGACACGTACTGTACAGCGCGGTGACTTGCCTTGAGGCAGGCCCGGCATCAACAGCCGGCGTAACAGAAACAGAGCAGGCAGGACCGGCAAGCAGGCCGCATTGAAATGGCAACTACTCTGCCTGCACAGAACATGCGCGCGTGCGAAGTACTGGCGGACCCTGGACAGACCCTGAGTGTTTCAAGAGTACCAGGCCCAAGAGGCCGCCGCAGCTCGGGCGGCATGGGCGAGCGCAGCGCCTGCATCCCCGACCAGCGCAGCAGGTCGCTACCGGGCGGCAGGGCGACGTGGACATATGGCGGCGCCCACACCGCGCGGACGCGGCCACGCGCATGCGGGCATTGCGCTGGCCCCGGTCTGCCCTCACTTCTGCTGCCTGGGCAGGCCCAGGAGCTGCCGCAGCTCGGGCAGCGAGGCCGGCGCGGCGCCCAGCGCGTCGCCCACGCGCGCCGTCGCGGCCTTGAGCACCGCGTTGAACTCCATGTAGCCCGCGCGCCGCGCCAGCCACTCCGCGTCCAGCGCCGCAAATGCACAGCAATACACCTGCAGACATACGGTAGGATCAGATTGTGATTAGGGTAGCGTACAGTGTAGCTTAGGGCATGGCGTTGACCTCCATGTAAACCGTGCGCCACGTCAGCCACTCTGCGTCCTGCGCCGCGAACGCGCAGCAGTGCATCTGCCGGCGGTGCAGCATCTTGCGCCGTTTAACGAGCTTGAAGTGCGCCCGTCAAAGCCAGCATGGCGCCAAGCTTCATATCTTCGTGCGGTGCGGGCAGGGACAGCTGTGACGCACGCCGTTACCAGGATCCAGTGTGCTCCTGACACTCCCGCAGGCTTGCCAGATGGAAGTCGTCCTCGTCCTCGCCGCTCGCGCCATCCCTGACACAGACCTCCTGCAGACACCCGCCCCGAACGCGCGCACCTCCTCAAACGCGGTGTCGCTGGCGCGCAGCAGCCGCGCGAAGCCGCGCGCGGCCGCGCTGCGTGGCGCGCCCGCAGGCGCCGGCGCGGCCGCCGGCGCGGCCGCCGCGCCGCCCGGCGCCCGGCCGCGCAGCTCTAGCAGCTGCTCCAGCGCAAACGTAATGTTTACGCCGGCGACCGCAAACGGGTACTCCCACTCCGCGCGGTCGCCCACGCGCTTGTGCAGCAGCGCGTCGAACAGCGCCGGCGCCGCCTGCGCGGCGGCCGCTGGTGGGTTCAGTCAGGAATCAAGGTGTACGTTTTGGGCCTGCATCCAGTCAGGCACAAAGCCGCCAGATGCCGATCTCCAGCGGCTGCTCCACTGGAGTGACGTGCTCCCCTGGAGTGACGTAGGCCGCCCCATGGTAAGGTATCACTACTGCCTGTGTGTGCTCGCTAAAAGTAAAAAGTCTGCAGAATGGGGTATGACGAAATCCTACTGAGCACACCGCCAGTCTGCCGGCACCTGGAACAGCGTCCGCTGTTGCATCACAGGCCGTGTGTGTGAGCGGGACGGCGCCGCCACGCTCCCCGCTCGCGCTGGTCATGCAGCAGCTGGGCATGCCCAGCAGCGTGCGGCGCGCGCGCGCCGCGCCTCAGCCATGAACAGGTGGTTGGTCAGCGAGGCGAAGCCGCCGCCGCGGAAGTCGCTGGCCGGGTCGTCGCGCTGCCAGCCCATGTCGCGCCAGCGCGCCGCGCGCGGGCCCTCCCAGGGCGCGCCGGGGAACGCGCGGCCCCACAGCCGCTGCAGCGCCTCCTGCGCGGCCGCGGCACCGCTGCTCTGAGGTAGGGGCTTGTCCGACTGATGCCAGGGCGTCGGCGGCCTTGACACGCCGCTCCCGGGTGTCCCGGCTGTGCACTGCACCAACTGTACTGTGTATGAGCGTGCGCATGCAGCCCTGCGCTGCGGTGGCTGCGCGGCGACACGCCGCAGAGCTGACTCGCTGCGCAGCAGGCGTCAGCTGTGTGCGCTGGCGCACAGGGGCGCGCCTCGTGCTGCCTGCTGTCTGGGTCGTACTGGACCTGGAGGCGCGCCCGCAGCTCCGCCAGCCGCGCCTCCTGCACCGCCAGGGGGCCCCCACTCGGCGCGCTGGCCAGTACGCGCCTCGGCTTCCCAGCACCAAGCGAACAACGCGCACAGCCGTGCGGGGGGGGGCTGGTCTACTGTATGGCACTCGCAGAGACAGTCTGGCGCGCGACTGACCGCAGCACTTGCAGAGACAGTGTGGTGCGCGACTGACCGCAGAGACAGTCTGGCGCGCTACTGACTGCAGCACTTGCAGAGACAGGCAGGTGCGCGACTGACCGCAGAGACAGTCTGGCGCGCTACTGCCCGCAGCAGTGTGCGACCGAGCGGCGCGCCTCGAGAGCATTCAGCCGGAACGGCCGCAGGCTGGCCGGCAGGAAGGGCGCCAAGCAGCCCGCCAAAGTCGCTGCGCGCGGGCACCCCCGGTCAGGGAAAGGCGTGCTGCATCGGAGGAGCACAAGCGCTGCGTCGCCTGCGTGCCTGCCACTGGTAGCTTGCAAACCAGCAGTGCCTTCGCACGTAGCGTGTTTGACGCACCCCATACGCTTGAGCAGAGCACGGACCAGAGCTCCGCCCAGTCGATCCTGTTCACGCTGCGCAGGACGAGCGCCACGCTGGCGCCTTTGCCTCTCTCCCAGTCGCCGCCGCCCTGCTGCGTCCCCGCACTGCTTGTCCCTGCCGCACTGCAGGACGTGTCCCTGTGCGGCGCGCTCCTTTCCCGCCCGAGCAGCGGCTCGTTGAGGTCGTCAGCGTCCGCATCTCCTGCAGTCGCGGCAAGTCGCGCCGGTGTGCTCTGGCTCCTGCAGAAAATCAACATCATCAAAAAATCACGGACACTGCCAAGCGCCTGCTACGCGCCTGCATACGCTCGGCGCCGCATCTCGCCCATGGCACCACCGCTGTTCCGCTCGAGAGCTCCTAGTGCCTGACCAGGATGTTGACACACATACACCACCGGTGCATTGCTACAATCTGCCTCAATTGCTTGGGGGTGAGATGGGCTCCGGGAAAGTTACAGCGGCAAAGCAAATATTTGTATTAATGGCTAAAGTAGTTCAAAATAGTCCCAAAAGTTTCTGAACGGTAGCTGCATGCTGTTCGCTTAGTTGATGGCGAATGTGGATTCTGCTCCTCATTTGCTGCTACTCGCAAGTCCGTTTCATCAGCAAGCCTGTGCATCATTCTTGCACACGGTCTGTGCTGGTAAAACACACCGACTCTTGGGCAATGGCCAATGATAGCGGAGATGGCGTATTGTTTAAGCTCACACAGCACTTCCTGCAGAAAAGTGTCTTGGTGCTCGGCTTTTGGGCTGCAAGGCGCCAGGTACAGCGCTGTAAAACCAAAGGAAAGTCTGGTGCGGAGCCTGACCCAGCGCTGAAACATGCACTCCTTTTTTCTAGCATTGCCACTAGCTGCAAGTTGCCGATACGCCGTGTGTTCTGGTATTCTTGCTACCGACCTGGCCGACTTGCACACCTCTGCTGGCAGCAGGCGAGGCGCAGGCGACCGGCTACCGGCTTTTGAAAACCCCCAAGCGCGACTTCCAGCCCGCCAACCCCCTGTGCGCCAGAGATACCACATAGCACTGCTCCAGGGCTCGGTACACACATACACAATTCATGCAGTGTCACTGTGTGCTTGTTCGAGCGTGCAGGTGGTTGGTCGAGGCGGCGCGCTGGGCGACGACCGGCGTGCCCCCGGACCGCCGACCCGCCGAGTGCCCCGCGCTCACCGCCTTCAAGGTGCGGGCTGCTGGTGTGCAGCCAGGCAGGCCCACTAGCCCGCTTGAGCTTAGCGGCCAATTGCTTGGCTTCGGCAGCGCTCTGTCCCGTCTCTCGCGGACAAATGGCACTGTGCACCCTCACCTGCATGGTGTATGGCTGCTCGCCGGGCTTTAGGGCATGCGGCGCTCTCTGCTGCAATATCGGTTCTGTTTAAGCTGCATCTGAGAGCACGTGCTTCGTAGTTGTATAGGCGCGCTCCACGACAGTCACCCTGCAGTCTTCCAGCATGCGCACCGCGCGCTTGCCCTGCTGCCCAGCTGTCCTGGCTGCAGTCCCTGTGCATGTGACAGGGGTTGCAGTCGGTGTGGCTCTCGCCCTGCACCTGCTGATGCGTACTTTGGGTTGTGACCTTGCTGCGCCGCAGGAGGAGGTGGGCGAGCGCGGGCTGAGCGTTGCGCCAGGGCGCGCGGCGCGGGAGGCGCTGTTCATGCTGGACCCCGACGTCGCCTACCTCAACCACGGCAGCTTCGGCGCGTCGTTCAGGTCTGCCGCGCCATGCGCCAAATCAGCGCGCCGACTGTTGCTCTGTCCATGACATGCATGCGCTCATGTGTGTACGACTGGGGCGGAGCATGGCAGTCTGCCAAAGGAGCATCCCATTTGTCCTGATAGTGGGCTTTTCAGTGTGCGTTCTCATCATCTTTTCAGTTTGTGCAGGGTGGAGGTCCGTTGCATGTGTGCATTGCCTGGGGTCAGCCACAGCATGGTGTTCACGAATTTGTCCACAGCTCTGCTTCTGCGCTTACAGGTTCTGTGCACAGAGGGCGCTGACGACGCATAGTATCCATCCCTTGCGTCTTGGCAAAAGGCAGGCGGGTGCATGACTGTCGCAGCCCGGCTGGCATGCAGCAGGGCGCCACAGACCCCCCGGCGCTGGAGCGCGCGCGCAGGCTGGCGGCGGAGGTGCAGGCCTGGCACCAGGCGCGCATGGAGCGGGAGCCCGTGCGCTACTTTGAGAGTGAGCAGCTCGCGGCGCTGGCGCTGGTGCGCGCGCCCGCCCCTGCTGCCGCTCGCTCAGGCGCGCGGGGCGGCCGCAGGCGCTTGCGCGCCCGCACCTGTCCATACCGCACACCTGTCCACACCACTCTGGCACTTACATAATGCGCCTGTAGGTGCGCCACTGAAGTACCAGCGCGATCAGCCGTCGGCGTCCCGAGGCATCTCCTCAGGCAGCACTCCCTGCTGTGCTTGCGAGGCGTGACCTCAGGGGTGGACCGACACGCCCTAACCCTGCTCGTGCCCCGCCGCCAGGCCAAGGCCGAGCTGGCGGCGTTCATCGGCGCGGCGCCGCAGGACGTGGTCGCGGTCACCAACGCGACCGCCGCCACCGCGGCCGTCATGGCCTCCGTGCCGCTCGGCCCGGGCGACTGGCTGCTCTGCACCAACATGACGTACGCCGCGGCGCGCGCCCGCCGGCGCCGGCCCCTGCACGCTTTTGCGGGGATGCGGCGGCGGTCTGGTGGGGTGGCCCGCAGGCATGGCGGACCGGCGCAGGCCAGACACGCATAGCAGCCTGCAGGCTCTGTTGCTTGCACTGGATATGCGCGGGTCAGCTCCGAGCGAATACTATCTAAAAAAACATAGACATCTGTGAGAACAGTGCTGACAGGGTTTCGACATGTCTCAGGTCGCGAGTGCGCTGGCGTGCACGGCCAAGCGTGCTAGCGCGGGGCTGCTGGTCGTCGAAGTGGACCTGGACACTGATAGGGGTTTCACATGCCGCAGGTCGCGAACGCGCTGGCGCGCACGGCCGAGCGCGCGGGCGCGGGCCTGCTGGTCGTCGAGCTGGACCTGGACACGCTGCTGGCCGGCGGCGCGGCGGTCGCGGCGCGCTTCCGCGCGGCGCTCGCGGCGGCGCCGCGCGGCCGCGTGCGGCTCGCCGTCGTCGACCACATTGGCAGCAACCCGCCCGTCGAGTTCCCGCTGCGGGAGATCATCCCGGCGTGCCGCGCCGCGGGCGCCAAGGGCGCGCATCCCTGCCTAAACAGCCCTAGTTGGCTGAAACAGGCTATCACCACATAGCTGAGGGGGCCATCGGGTTAGGGCCCCCCGTGATGCTCTTCATTCATTCTGCCCGCCGGCGGCGGGCTGCGCTCGCCTGTGCCTCGCGCTGGCATGCTCGGTCCGAGTAGGGTGAGGGTGGGGACGTTTACATGGCTCGTGATGCACAGGCTCTTGGGAACGCCTCCGTGGCAAGTGGCTTGCGGTGAAGCAGCAGAGCTACGTCGCGCGTGATGCTGTCAGCAAGCCCCAGCCAAGTGTGCCAGGCTCACTTGATACACACTGGACCAGAAACATGGTCTGCGGCAGTGTGGCGTTGCCAACCGCACGTCGAGCCCTGCCGGGGCTTCTCTGTTGCTGCAAGTGACGCACCCGGCGGCGCGCGAGCGGCAGTGCTGGTGGACGGCGCGCACGCGCTGGGCGCGGTCCCGCTGGACGTGCCCAGCCTCGGCGCCGACTTCTACACAAGCAACTGCCACAAGTGGCTCTGCACGCCCAAGGCGCCGCCCCAGCCTGCGTATCCCACATGGCCTGCTCTTGGGGTCACGGGGTGGTGCACACCATCCAGAAGCTAATGAGACGAAGCTGCAAAGCTCCCATGTGCCGGGGAGTCCCGGCGCCGCTGTAGGTTCACCGCGGCTGCCGCATGCGGCACCCGGGCAAGCTCTGGCACAGGCAGGACAGCCTGCCCAAGCTGCACAGCGGCCACCATGCCCTGCTGCCCAACAACGGAAGCCTTTTCCTTCTTACATGAGAAGCGAAATGTATGCAGTGCTGATGAGCGGCGGGCGCGCAGGCCGCGGCATTCCTGTGGGCGGCGCCGGCGGAGCAGGCCGCGCTGGTGCCGCGCGTGACCTCGCACGGCTTCCGCCTGGCGCGCCCGCGCTCCCCAGCCGCAAGCGCGGCAGCTGCCCGCTGTGTCGCCCGTGCTGCGTGCAGCCCGTTGGCCGCGCCCGGCGCCATCCGCCGCTCGGCCGGGACTCGGCACGCCTGGCAAGCTACTGGGATGCTGCACTGCTGCCCTGACCGGACATGGCACTGGGTAGGCAGCAGCTTGCATACTTGCTCAGTCGCTTAGCAATGACTGGACATGCCTGCCGTATCACTGGTTAGGCTTCTAGGATGCCCCCATCATTGCCGGCACTGCCCCGGCAGGACGTGCTCCTATGTGAGAGGCAGCGGGCGCGCGCGCGGGCAGGGCTTCCAGGGCGAATTTTTGTGGGCGGGCACGGCCGACGAGACTGCCTGGCTGGCCGTGCCGGCCGCGCTGGCGGTCATCGGGGCGCTGGGGCGCGGCACGCAGGCCGCGCACGCGCGCCAGCTGCTCGCGGCGGCCGTGCCGCTGCTGCAGGCGGCGCTCGGCACGCGCGTGGTCCTGGGTGCGGGCGCGGCCTGGGCGCCTGCAGGCCGAGCAGTGGGGCGCCAGGGACGGAGGCGGCGTGTCAGCCGCCCTGTTTGCAGCAGCGTGGCATGCGGCTGTTGGGATGAGCACCTTTACTGCATGGCTCCAGTACGGCACTCTTGCAGCCATGGGCCCTTTGCCTGTTTTGGCCGGGACAGGATGCTCAGGTTGTCGCGGCCAGGCGTGTCAGGTCAGGTCCTCCCTGACCTTACCCTCGCGCATGCCGCTCCGAACCGAGGCGCCACATGCGCCAGGGAGCGGCACGATGAAGCTCCTGGACCTGCCCACGCTGCGCGGCTTTGAGGTGTCCGCGGCAGCAGCTTGGCGGCTGCATGAGCTGCTGCAGTCGCGGTACAAGGTCGAGGTGCGCATGCAATGGCAAGCGCGTGTGCTGCCCTGCGTCTGCTTCCTGGCGGCCGGTCTCTTTCGCGTATTGTGTGTGAAGCGTGAGTTGATGGACTGAGTATACGTATCGAATGACAAAGCTGGCCGTGCTTGAGTGCTGTGTGTACACCATTATCCCCGCCTCACAAACATAGGGAGATGCTGCCTCCCACGTTTGCAGGTGTCTGGTGCAATGCCGGCACTGCTGACCTACAGCTGCTGCACAAGAAATTTGCGTATGCGCCGCAAATTGAGGCAGCTTCAAAGCTCATGGGATGCTGTATGTGGCGTCCTTCAAGGTGGCCTGATGCCCTCATGCTGGCAACCTCAAGTCAGTGCGCAGTCCGCACCGTGCTAGCTTCACCAGACCGCCGCTCTCGCGCTCAGCAGCAAGCCGAGCCTGCTCAACTTGCGCGCAGGTGCCTGTATCGTGCTGGGGCGGGCGCCTGTGGGTGCGCGTGTCAGCGCAGCTGTATAACGAGCTCGAGGACTACGAGCGCCTGGCCGCCGCTGTTGCCGAGCTCCGAGGCGCGAGCTCGTCGACCAGCCCAGTCAACGGGCTCGCCAATGGCATGCCGCCAGCGCTCGACCAGATGTAGTGTTTGTGTCGGGAGGTGGACCGCCTGATATGGACCGGATCAGTCTTGTGACCGAGAGCCTTGCACAGGACGCCTAGTGCAACACTGCCCAGCTCAATTCTTTGTCACACACAGTTCAGCATTGTCAGGTCATGGTGGCCAGGCGTGGTGTGCGCACAGAGCCAGTGACATTGGTGCCTTGTTAGGAGCCTGCCCGCGTCTTGTGCTTGCCAGCCTCTCTGCGTTTTGTTACTAAAGTGCTATTCATTCTGTCCAGCTCCATCACCGATGTGCAGGGCTTGCATGTTTGCATCTCCTGCTACCCGTCATGTGTTGTCCGCACTACCAGGGAGTCTGAGAGACTGGGACTGTATTGGTTTTCCCACGACATGCGCTCATATGCTGAGTATGCTTGCCGTAGCGTGCGCGGTGTGTTCTGATTTGTTTTTGCACTGGTGTTCAATGCATGTTGCAACTCTGCAGACACTCAACCTCTGGCAGGAATATAGCATGTGAAGCGCTATCTGACGCTACAAGCTGAGCGCTGCGTCTGCAACTAGCTTGAGACAGTGCACACACGCTGCAATGCCGCTCTATGCCCCGTTGGAGGACTGCAGCGACTGCAGTACCTGCAGCGCCTCACCAACATGCTGCTCCGGGTTGAACTGCGCGCCACAGCGATGCTATATGACGGCGCTTCCTTCACCTGTTTCTCAGCGGACACGCCATATATACATGCACAGTGCTGCATGGCAAGCCTCATGTCACCAAAGACCATACTTGCAGCTGCGCATGCCAGTGAAGCATGCAGTCGGCGTCATCTGCTTCAGACCAGTGGGGGCTGGCAGGGAGGTGAGGAGGGAGCGCGCCTGGTTGTTGAATGCCAGAACAACCTTGCCTTTCTTGTCGATCACAAATGTCTCTCGGCCTGGCAGAAGGCCCAGGAAGTCGCCCTGGCAGCCCCCCACCTCACACCTTGCTCAGCTTCAAATTGACCACCGGATAAGGCACCTGCTGTGCATGATCGCAAGACGGGGGATGGCGCTAGGTTGTTATATGCATTGAGATGGGCTTTGGCTCTTCGATCAATGCATTGTGACACATCACAGAACAGACAGGCTCTCTAGGCCTTCCACGGCCTTGATTAAGTCATGGAGCAATTACGATGCATCCACAACAGGCACTGCCAGACAACGACACCAAGCTGTGCTGTGAACGCCAGCAGAAGCGAGGGCGGCAGCGAGCAAGGCGCGTCGCGCGCCTTGATGTCAAAGTTCTTGCGCAGCAGCTCGCCGGCGTCTGACAGCAGCGGGAAGGGCAGCCGCTGGTTCTGCGCGCCAGTACACACTGGACGCCCTGGCGCGGGTGAGGGATGCGCTGGGGTCTGACAGCATGATTGAAGGCCCTCACGACCCTTGAGCAGGTTACCTCTGGACAGACAGCTGCACGCCATGCATGCTGAGACGCATGTTTGCTGAGTGATGATCGTGAAAATAAACCAGCCTTAAGCTGCAGCCAGAAAGGGCATGCAATCATGGAGCTGCTGCGCTCGCCTCGTTTGTCAGGCTGAGGTGGATTCTGTTGAGGTTGCGGAATGCCACAGCACATGGATGCAGAGGGAGGCATGGTGCCAGCAAGTCGGCCAGGTACGCGCATGCGCGCTTGGCCAACTCAGCCCAGATTGTTTTTCATTATTATTTTATATGTATGATTGCATGCGCGCGCCTTGGCAAACTCGGCGTTGACCTGCGGCGTGTCGCTGCTGATGCCGAGCACCTCCGCCAGGCCCTGGAACTTCTCATAGTCGTCCCTGAGACCAGAAGCGCCACAGCCTGTGAGTCGACCAGGACTTGTGACAGGCTATGTGAAGCGCCACAAGGGCCGCCAGGCAGCTTTCGGCGCCTGCGCAAACCTTGGGTGCCGCTGAACAACGAGCAGGAGAAGCAGGGTACCAGAACGTAGACACGCATGCAGTTGGCACTCCCAGGCATACCTGAATTTGCATGCCTGCTTGGTACATCCCGGCGTGGCCGCCTGGACGAAGTGCACAACCAGTGACATCTACTTGCACCGTACGATTGGAGGACTGAGTGGGGAGGACAAGCGCACGCCGACCACATAAAAAAGTATATTAAATCGCATTTTCCCTTTGAACACAGGCATACCTTGGGATAGAAGAAAAGCACGACGTTGGACTTCCCCTCAAAGCTGCTGAGCGCCATGCCCTTGCCGTCCTGCGTCTTGAGCACCCTGGCCGCCTCCCACAAGCAGCGTCGTCGCTTGTTTTTGAAGCTACAGATGCTGATGTGAGGCAGGCTGGGAAGAGGGAGCACACCTGTAGTAGTCGGGGTACTCTGACATCTTGTCGCCTACCTTGAGGGCCTGCACGACCGTGTTGCAGGGGGTATGCTTTATCCCAAGCTGTAAAAATGATGTGTTACTGTAACGTGGGTGTGCACTAAAAAATATACAGTCAGATGTGGGCACCAGGCACCTGGACAGTCAGACGGTGCGCCCGCCGTGTCCTCTGCTGCACTGCAGGCACGAATGCTGGCCTGCGAAGCGAGGTCGCGGGCGTGTGGCATGACGCACATGGCCGTATGCAGGACGCCGCCAGCGTGTGCATTGTGATCAGTGCGGCACGCGGGGGTCAACCACACAGCGGTTCTCCTCGCACTTGTAGTACTGCAAATCCTGATCCCAGGTAGGTGTGCACGTGCACCGCCCAACACCCTCGGAGAACCCTTGAGCACACCAACTCTTGGGAGCTTGTCCCTTGGCTCCTAAACAAGGGGGCGGTTTTGCTTTTCGCACTCACGTGACCTGCAGCGCAGCCAATTGTGTCCTGGTAGTTGGTGTACATAGGCACCATAGCCTCGCAACTTGCTGTGTGTACGCTCGTGGCGCTCTCTCATGTGTGTGCACTACCGTGCTAAGCACAAGCTCTGTGTCATGCCGCCCGCATCGGGCCTTGACGCACTAAACACGGCGATGTAGCTTGGGCCGCTGCACGCAGCAGGGGAGATGGCGCCAGCCGCTGGAGAGGAGGCGTCCACAAGCGCGAGGCTAGCGGCTGTGCAGGAGCTGCCAATTGAGGGCAAGACGGTGAAGGCG
>JAABUR0100002368.1_pt1 | contig 29133 bp, 26 predicted proteins | sample 5560091 | NCBI WGS metagenome assembly JAABUR01 (sample SAMN10711879, study PRJNA513375) | rock metagenome | isolation source: Antarctica rocks | place: Antarctica: Victoria Land, University Valley sud
GCGCGAACCCAAGCCGAATTGGAAAAGGCAATCGCCGCGGCGCTCGAAACAATCACGGCAAGCGATTGTGTGAATTGGTTTCGGCATTGCGGTTATGAGGTTACACTCAAATGAAAACCGCTATAGGTTGACAAGTTAGTTAAATGTGCCAATTCGGACTGAAGCTGTATCGTACAGCTTCAAAGGTAGGGTAACTGGGAATGTCTTGCGCCTCAAAATTGTAGAGGAATAAGATTCAGGCGGCAACTTAAAACCTCAATAAAGCATAGACCTGCATATATAAGTTGTCAACGAATTCTTGCATTACTCGTTCGGGCAGGTCTTTCACCGATGCAAGCATTGCAAGCAGCAACACGCAATCCGGCGGAATATCTCGGCGAGACTGATTCCTGCGGCACAATCGAGCAAGGCAAAATCGCCGACCTCGTTTTGCTCGAAGCCAATCCGCTGGAGAACATAAGAAACTCTCAGCGCATCAACGCAGTTGTGATGAACGGCAAGTATTTGTCGAAGGAAGTGTTGCAAAAAATGTTGGACGATGTCGCGGCGGCGGCTAAAAATTAAGTTAAGCTGATAACTCGCAGACGAGCATTTCGAGTTGCAGGCGTGCGTGGTGTTGCCCGCGAGTTTTAATGCGCAGGTCTGCTTGCGCGACGAGTTCGATGCTGCGCGCGAGTCGGCTCGATTCGCTGCGGCGGGCGGTGGCGAGAAACTCTTCACGCTTGCTGTAAGGCAAGAGGACGAGGCGAAAGACTTCTTCTTTAGGCTTGCCCTGCGCCATCAAATCTTTGGCGAGCGCGAGCCTGTGATAATTGCTGGCGATCAACCCGATTAGCATCAAGGGTTCTGCGCCGTCATCTAAAATCTTCGCTAAAGTTTGCAGCGCACGTTTGCGATTACGCGCAATCAAGTGATCCGTCAACTCGAAATTCGAGTGCGTGCGCGAGCGTCCGACAAGCGCATCAACCGCTTCCATAGTAATTCGCCCGTGCGTATCGAACGCGGCGGCGGCGAGCTTATCCAACTCGTTGGCGAGCGTGCGCACGTCGCTGCCCACCAGCGCGATGATTTGATGCAGCGTGCGCTCGTCGGCCTCTGTTTTTAATTCCTTCAAACGCGATTTAGCCCACGTCGCAAGTTCCGCATCTTTGAGCGGAGCGAACTCGATTGCCGTGCATACGTCAAGCAGCGTCTTGCTCAACTTGCGGCGCTTGTCCAATTCGTCTGCGACGAAAATCAAGGTGGTGGATTCGACGGGTCTGGCTAAATAGCGTGTGAGCGCGTCTTCGTCTGCTTCGCGCAATTTCGCAAAGTCCGTGACGCGGACAACGCGGCGCGCGCTCATCATCGGCAATTGCTCTGCGGCGGCAATCGCGTGTTGCACATCCGCGCTCGCTAAACTAAATCTGGCGTCGTTGAATTCTCTTAAGTTGGCATCATTGAGCGCCGTGTCCGTGATTTTATCCGCCGCGCGGTCACGCAGAAAGGTTTCCGCGCCGTATAATAAATAAAGCGGCGCAAGCGTTCGTTGCTTTAACGCACGCCATAATTCATCGCGCGTGAGCGTGCTCATTTTTCCGCATTCACTCCGAAGCCGTTGACGAGTGTGGAGACGAGCGCTTCGGCGAAGCTGCGTGCGATGCGCTGCACGGCAGGGTCTTCTTCGTTGAAAAACGAGCGCGGGTCGTTGGCGAATTCAAACTCGCCGCGAAAAACGTAATTCTGATTATCGTAAAGCACGCGATTTTCAATTTGATCGCGCACGGTGACAGCCGCCGTGATGGTTACTTCAAAAACGCGCGCGCGGCCTGAATTATCGAGCAGCACGCCCGTGAAATTAAAGTCCTTGATGGAGCCTTCGACAACCGCGTCGGCTCCCTCGCGCCCGCCCTGCACGCGAAGTCCGCGCCCGCGCCGTATAATTTCGTTGATGACGGCGGAAGTAAAGCGCGTATCTAATTTGTAACGCAGGGCGCGGCCTTCGGTTTGAAACGCGGGCACGGCGACGTTGCGAATACGCTTCGGTAATTGAGTTTTAGTGACAGGCTTGTAGCACTCCGCAAAGCCCGTCACGCAGGCGAGCATGGCAAGAAGCGCTGCGGTGCGCCAGATTTTTTGGATGAGTTTCATCCGTCGTATTCTCCGTTTTGATAATTCATGCTTGCATAGTAGAAGCGCTGAAGCAGATCAGTTGAAAAGTTGGCGACTTCGGTGCGTGCGAAGCGGTGATGATATGAACCATTCGCGCAGCTTGTCAAACACGCCGGTTGGCGGAAGCAGCGTGCCGAAGGCAATCGCACACTCTGACAGTATCGCGTGCAGCGCGCACATCGTGGACGCGTATGACGTTTGCGCCCGCTAAAACTGCTGCGGCGACGGTTGCCATCGTTCCGTAAACTCGCTCACTCGCCGGAGCATCATCGAGGATGCGCCCGATGAAGGATTTGCGCGATGTGCCGACGAGCATCGGATACAGGGCAAACTCTTTGACGAGTTCATCCAGCCGCGCGATTAATTCAAGATTCTGTTCAAAACTTTTGCCGAAGCCGATGCCCGGATCAACGGCAATTTGTTCACGCAAGACGCCGCGCCGCATAGCCTCTGCGATGCTCTCATGCAAGCTTCGCGTTACTTCGGACAGGATGTCTGCGACGGGCGCAAGACCGTGCATCGTCTTCATCGTCCCGCGCGAGTGCATCAAGACAAGCCCGGCGTTTTTTTCGGCGATGATGTCCGCGAGATGCGGGTCAAAGCGCAAACCGGAAACGTCGTTGACAATCTCTGCTCCGGCGTCGAGCGCGGCGCGTGCCACCGCTGCCTTCGTCGTGTCGATGGAGACGGGAATCTTTGTGATTTTAACGAGACATTCGATAACAGGAACAACGCGCCGTATTTCTTCTTCAGCTTCGATGGCGTTCGCGCCCGGCCTCGTCGATTCGCCGCCGATGTCTAAGATGTCCGCGCCGTCTGCGATCATTTCTTCGGCGCGGCGCAACGCTTTTTCGATTGCGAAAAATTGTCCGCCATCGCTGAAGCTGTCCGGCGTGACGTTGAGTATGCCCATCAAGAGCGTGCGCTTGCCTACGATAAGCGTGCGGCGCGCTAGTCTCCACTCGTATTCGGGCGCTACGTTCATCGTCATCCGAAAAGCTCTTGCAAGCGCAAGATATAAAAGCAAAAGGCAAAAGTCATAAAGCTTTCGCCCGCTGACTTTTGCCTTTGTTTGTTATTGCTCCGGCGATTCAGGTTTACGCGGTTGCCGGATTGCTGCCTGTGATCGGCGGCAGAATCGGTTTGAGCGTTTTCGCCGCAGGCTCTTTTAATTGCGGACGTTCGTCGTCGTCCGAAGTCGCGGCGGACGGCGGCTCATCGTCGAGCGGCAGATTCGCAACTATGCGCCTGATCTGCACGCCGTCGAGCGATTCGCGTTCGAGCAGAATTTCCGAAAGGCGAACCATCGTTTCGTGATTCTCCGTGATGATTTGCTTCGCGCGGTCATACTGCTCCGAGACGAGCCGCTTCACTTCCTGATCTATCTTGATCGCGGTGTCTTCGGAAAAATCGCGGTGCTGCGAAATCTCGCGCCCTAAGAAAATCTGTTCTTCTTTTTTGCCGAAAGTCAGAGGCCCCAAGTGCGACATGCCGTACTCGCAAACCATCGAGCGCGCGAGTTCCGTAGCGCGCTCAATGTCATTCGATGCGCCCGTCGTGATGTCGTTCAAGAACACTTCTTCGGCGATGCGCCCGCCCATCAAAATCGCAATCTGGCCGAGCATGTAATCCTTCGAGTAATTGTGGCGATCACCTTCCGGTAATTGCTGTGTCAGTCCGAGAGCCATGCCGCGCGGAATAATCGTCACTTTATGAACGGGATCGGCGTTCGGAACTTTCAGACCGACGAGCGTGTGTCCCGCTTCGTGATACGCGGTAATGCGTTTTTCTTCATTAGTGAGCACCATGCTTTTGCGTTCCGCGCCCATCAAAACTTTATCTTTGGCGACTTCCAAATCCGGCATCGCGACAGACTTTTTATTAAAGCGCGCGGCATTCAAGGCCGCTTCGTTGACGAGGTTCGCGAGGTCTGCGCCGGTAAAGCCGGGCGTGCCGCGCGCGATCACGCTGATGTCTACGTCTTCGCCGAGCGGAATTTTGCGCGTGTGAACTTTCAATATGCCTTCGCGCCCGCGCACGTCCGGGCGGGAAACGACCACACGCCTGTCAAAACGTCCGGGACGAAGCAGCGCCGGATCGAGCACGTCGGGGCGATTCGTCGAAGCCATCAGGATAACGCCGTCGTTCGACTCGAAGCCGTCCATCTCGACGAGCAATTGATTCAAAGTCTGTTCGCGTTCATCATGGCCGCCGCCAAGACCTGCGCCTCTATGCCGCCCGACGGCATCAATTTCGTCTATGAAGATAATGCACGGCGCGTTCTTTTTTCCCTGCTCGAATAAATCACGCACGCGCGATGCGCCGACGCCGACGAACATCTCGACAAAGTCGGAACCGGAAATAGAAAAGAACGGCACGTTGGCTTCGCCCGCGACGGCGCGCGCTAAGAGAGTTTTGCCTGTTCCGGGCGGCCCCATCATCAGCACGCCTTTCGGAATGCGCCCGCCGAGCTTCTGGAATTTTTGCGGCTCTTTGAGGAATTCGATGATCTCCTGCAATTCCTCTTTCGCTTCTTCGATGCCCGCCACGTCCTTGAACGTGACGCGCTTTTGCTGGTTGTTCAGTAGTTTGGCGCGCGACTTGCCGAAGCTCATCGCTTTGTTGCCGCCCGCTTGCATTTGGCGCAACATGAAAACCCAGATGCCTATGATAAAGAGAAACGGCGCGAAGTTGATAAGGATCATCCAGAGCGTGCCGTTGCCGCCCGGCTCTTCTTCAACCTTTTCAACTTTCCGATTGCCATCATTGTCTTTATCAACGGCAGCCTGCATCAAATCTCTTTTAACGAACTGGTTTTCAAGCGGAGTCTTAAACTCATTGCCGCTCTTATCAGTCGCAATGACTTCCGACTGCTTGAGAGTCATCTGCTTAATTTGGCTGCCCTGTACTCTCGAGTAGAGATCGCCGTAAGAAAGCGGTTGCACGACTTTGCCCTGCGTCTTCGAGTAGAAGCTATAGAGCAGCACCGCGCCGACCACAATGAACACCCAGAAAACAATTTGTCTCGCCGTAGAACTCAAAATATTTCTCGCCTCCGACTTCCATCATACCTTAACGGGAAGTCTTTTGTCGCTTTCGCCAATCTCTATTATTCCCGCTTCGCCGGACAAAGAGCACGCGCCCTAATTTAGCACGGCGAAGTCGCTTCCTTAAGATGCTTCCCGGACGCACGGCGTTGCGCTTTCAACTTCGTCCGGGAAACCTTGCCGAAAACACACTTCCACGTTCACGAAAATTTTATTTAGCTGCAAACGTCGCGATGTACGGCAATTCGCGCCAGCGCTCGCCGTAACCCAAGCCGTAACCGAACACATAGCTTTCGCGTGTCTCAAACACTCGCCAATCCGCTTGCAGCCCGACGCGCCGCCTGTCCGGTTTGTCCACCAGCACGCACAATTTCACTTCGCTCGCGCCGCGCCCCTCCAACTGCTTTATCGGATACTCCTGCGGCACGCCCGTGTCGAGCACGCTTTCAACGAGCAACACGCGGCGTCCGGTGATGTCCATTTGTGTGCTGAAGGAAATGTCCTGCACGCCGCCGAGCGAATGGTGGTCGTGGCGCAGAAAAGCCGTGCGCGGCGCGGACTCGAGAGCGCGTAACAAGTCTGCGAGAAACATAAAGCCGTCTTCGGAAACAGACAGCACGGCGAAATCCTGTTCCGCATAAGCGCGCATGATGTCGGCGGCAAGCTCCTGCACTTTCTCTGCAATCTGCCCTGCGCCGTAAACTTCAACGATCTCGTCGGCCATAAATTCACGCCTGTCTCTTTCAAACTCTTTCAAATTAGAAACCTGAAAAAAATTGCCCGCCGCAATTCTCCACGGCGCGACAAAGCAATTTTTGATTCTAGACACGTCTCGAGTCTTTTTCAACTTTTCGGCTCGCCGCCTTTATCGCTTTGCGGCGCACAGAAACGCAGCCAGCCTTTGCGTCTCTCTATGTAAGCGCCGCCCGGAAGCTGTGCGATGCGCCCGCCGCGTTCCCCCGCAAGCAAACTCTCAATTGCGGCGAGATGAACCAATTCAACGCGGCGCAAGTTTCCCCGCCCGCCCCTAATCCACTGTCGCAACGCGCGCCGCCGCACAGCACTCGATGCCGCACGCAGCACTTCCACACGCAGAGCAGGCCAGCCTGACGATTCGCCTTCCCTTGCCTCGCGCGTCTCGCGCGCTTCCGCGAGCAATTGTTCGGCGACGAGATTGAGCGCCAACGCATCTTCATGCAGCAAACCGGACGCACGCGCAATCGCTTCGACGGCTCGCGGATTAAATGTTTCCAGCAAAGGCACAAGCTGCCGCCGCACACGCACACGCGCGAAATGCTCGTTCGCATTCATCTCATCAATTCGAGGCTGTACGCCACGCGCGGCACAATACATTTCAGTTTCAGCGCGTCGCGCCCAACGCAACAAAGGCCGCGCCAGTAATATGTCCTCGCGTCCACTGATGAGCGTGCGCAAAGGCTTCATGCTGCCTAATCCTTCCGCGCCGCTTCCACGCAGGAGACGCAACAACACCGTCTCCGCCTGATCGTCCATCGTGTGCCCTGTTAGCACAACACCCGCACTGCGCTTCGCCGCGACGTTGTGGAGAAATTCGTAACGCGCAACACGCGCCGCCTGCTCCAGATTATCCTTTGCTTTTGCTGCGCGCTCGCCGACGTTAATCCTTTCAAGCGCCGTCTCGAATCCTAGTTCCGCCGCCAGCCCTGCAACCCAATTCGCGTCCGCCGCTCCCGCCGCGCCGCGCAAGCCATGATCGAGATGCGCCACCGTCAAGTCGGGAGTCAGGCGAGATGATTCAATCAATTCCGCGAGAGCCAGCAGCAACGCCGCAGAATCCGCGCCGCCCGAAACGGCAACGACTACACGCGCCTCACTCGCAGGCAATCGGAGTTCATGCCATTCCGCGAGAAGTCTCCGGGCAAAACCGCTCAATTGCTTTTTCGTGTTGCCGCTGTTTTTCCGTTGCCGTTTTCCACTAACATTCATCGAAGTCGATTGTCCGGCGGTGCGTAGTTCGCAGTCAAACTTCAGCGCCCGCAAATTGAAAAGCAGCCGCGTTGAATTATTCACACACGGCTGCGCTAGCGTATAGAAAACTTGTGCAAGCTATTTCTCAGGCGACGATCATCGTTCCCGTGCCTTCATCCGTGAACACTTCCGCCAGCAAAGCGTTGCGCCGCGAGGCGTTGATAATATGCGCGCTTTTGACGCCCCGACGCAAAAGCAACGCGATGTTGTGCAGCTTCGGAATCATGCCGCCCGTCGCCGCGCCGCCTTGCACCAACGCATCTATTTCTTCCGTCGTCAGCTTCGATAATTTTGTTTCCGGCTCGCCCGAACGCAAATAAACTCCGTCCACATCCGACAGCAAAATCAACTTTTCCGCCTTCAATTGAACGGCGATTTCCGAAGCAATCGTGTCCGCGTTAATGTTAAAGACCATGCCGCTCGCGTCCGCGCCGAGCGACGAAATCACAGGCAGATACCCGTGATCCATTAACACGCAAGGCAAGCGCACGTTAATCTCCACGACATCGCCGACATGCCCGAAATCAATCAACTCGCGCGCTCCCGTCGCGCGATTCAAAACTTCCTGTTCCGGCCTGCGCGTCGCGTGAACAATGCCGCCGTCAACGCCCGACAACCCCACCGCTTCGACGCCTCTGCGCGCGAGCGCCGCGAGAATATCCGTGTTGATTTTTCCGCCGAAGATCATCTTCGCCATGTCGAGCGTCGCATCGTCTGTCACGCGCCGCCCGTTAATGACCGTTTGCTCGACGCCCATCCGCGCCGCCAGATCATTCAATTGCTTGCCGCCGCCATGCACCACACAGACGCGTATGCCGACTTGATGAATGAGCGCCAATTCTTCAGCCAGCGATGCGAGATTCTCCGCGTCATCCGTCGCTTTGCCGGACAATTTGACGACAAAAGTTTTGCCTGCAAAGCGCTGTATGTACGGCAACGCCTCGCGCAAAAGATCGAGACGCGGCTGCATTGCATCAACATGCTGCGCCGGATCAATTCGTTGGCTCATACTTGCTCACCGGAAAAAAGCTTCGCCATAATTGCCTTCTGCGCGTGAAGGCGATTTTCCGCTTCGTCAATCACGACAGACTGCGCGGAATCAATCACTTCGTCCGTTACGATCACATTGCGGCGCACCGGCAGACAATGCATAAAAATCGCGTTGTTCGTCAACTGCATTTTCGATTCGTCAACAATCCATTTTTTGCGATGCGCGGCGCGCGCGGCGATGTCCTTTTCCGGCGCGCCGTAGAACATTTTGCTGCCCCAGCTTTTCGCGTATATGACCTCTGCGCCGTCAAAAGCTTCGTTTGGCGAATCGGTCACGCGCACGCTTCCTCCCGCCATCTTCGCCTGCGCTTCGACTTCAAGCATCAACTCATCGTCCAACTCATAGCCGCCCGGATGCGCAATTGTCAGATCATGTCCCATCTGCGCCGCCGCGAGCGCAAAGCTATTCGGCACGGCCATCGGCAAAGGCTTCGGATGCCAAGCCCACGTCAGCACGACGCGCTTGCGTCCCTGCCCTAACTTTTCACGAATCGTCATCATATCTGCCAGCGCCTGACACGGGTGATGCATCGCCGATTCGAGATTGATAATCGGCGCTTGCAACGCATAACGCGCAAACGCACCGAGCACCGGATCGGGCCTCTCTTCTTCCCAATTCTTCAACGCCGCGAAGGTGCGCACGCCGATGCCAACGCAGTATCTTTCAAGCACGCGCACAAACTCCGCGACGTGCTCCGTCTTGTCCCCGTCCATCACAACGTTTTCCCTGTGCTCTAATGTCCAACTCGTTCCGCCCGGTTCGAGCACTACGGAGTTTCCGCCGAGTTCATAAATGCCCACCTGCATCGAAGCGCGCGTCCGCAAACTCGGATTAAAAAAGACGAGCGCAACGGAACGATTCGCAAGCGGCTTCGACCCGTCCCCGCCATGCTTAAAACGCAGCGCCGACTCGATCAGTTCATTGAGTTCCGCCCCAGTCCATTCCGCTGTCGTCAAAAAATCCTTCGGCATAATGGAAAACAGACTCCCTCTTCCCTCTGCTTCTCTTTAGATATTCATCCTGCTCTGTGCCTCTGTGTCTCTGTGGCTAAATCTCTGTCAGTCGCTCTTAATATCTCGAACCGACGCGCCGCTCGCCCAACACGCGGTAATCCTTGCTGCTCAGAGCTGTTGCGGGAAGCTGCCGGTCAACGTAAAGAGACTTGCGTTGAAAATTATCAATCGCCAATCCTGTATGAAAGATGATGCCGCAAACGAGGAACACGGCGGCGAATATACGCCAGCGCCTATCCTTCAGAAATCCGTTCCAGCAGTAAAGGCTGTAGAGCATGGCGACGGGAAACGTCACATAGAACGTGTGCGAATGCGGATCTCTAAAAGAAAACACGAAGCCCACGTACAGCAGGCAAACCGTCGCCAGCGTAAAATATTTTATCGCGCGCCAGTGCTGCGTTTCGTCCTTCTTCTTGAACCATAAAACGAGAAGCGCGAGGGGCTGCAAGATTCCTACCATTCCAAGAAAACCGATGAAGGGCGCAAGCCACATTTGTCGCCGGATAAAGGCAAGCCGCGCCTCACTATTGCCGCCGATAAAACGCGCCAGCTCAAAACTCGCGAAGGATAAAAATCTTCCCAGCACGCCCTCGACAACATTCAAATGCCTTATCAAATTGCGTTGATTAAATTGCACGACTTCGTTTGTGCTGCCTGCTCCGCCCGCCAAGCCGTACTGCGCATACGTCGGCAATACAAAAATTCCCGTCAGCATTGCGCCGCAGGAAAACCACGCGAGTGATACGAGAATTTTGTTGCCGGAAGTTCTGTATTGGTAATAAAAAGAAACGAGCACGTAAGGCAGCAGCACGACCCAGGACATGTGAAACTGCATGACCCACAGCAGCGCCGCGCCCATCATTAAATTCGCCCAACGCAGCGGCACAATTTTCGCGGTCAGGAATGGATACGTTTCAATCGCGCCGACAAAAAACAGTATGCCGCCCGCGAGCACATACGAAGGATTAAGAACATGCGTCGAAAGATTGAGCGTCCACGGCGCGGTCAAGAGCCACGCCCATACAAACCACTCCGGCAGTTCCGGCAAACGCCGCGCGCAGTACCACGCGAAAAAACAAAGGCTCGCGAACGAAAGCAGATTCAAAAGCACATACGGCGCTTCTGGAACGGGCAGCACATAAAACGGCAGGCCGCCCATTAAGCCCTGCAACGCGCCCGGGATCTGAATCGTGTTGGTAACATCCGGCCCGAAATAAGGCCACATTCCAGTCGTGTAAAACTTGAGTCCGATCAAATAAATCTGTTTCTCATCTTCGTTCCAGAAATCCGAAGACAAACCGAATCCCAACCGGCATAGAAACGCGAGCGCCAACAGAGCGCCGATGGCAAGCAGCTTTTTTCTGTGTCTGGAAATTTCCATGAATGAGCAACGCGACGCACTTCACGAGCCTGCCGCGCGGAAGGCTACGGCGCAGTAATTTCCTTCACCGCATCCACAAACAAATCAATCTCCACGCGCTTCAAACAAAGCGGCGGAAGAAGTCGCAGCACATTCGGATCGCTCGACGTGCCTGTAATAATTTTCCGCTCAAGCAAAGCCTGATGAACCGGTGCGGCTTTTTCCTTGAACTCGATGCCCAATAAAAACCCCAGCCCCCGCACTTTAACGATTTGCGGAACGTCTGCGAGACACGCGCGCAAATAAGCTTCCATCTCCCTAACATTCTCGCGCATACGCTCGACTTCAATCGCTGCGAGCGTTGCGCTGACCGCTGCCATCGCCAGCATTCCGCCGCCGAACGTCGTGCCCAGATCGTTCTCTCTAATCACCGATGCAACACATTCATTGACGAGACACGCACCAACGGGAACGCCGCTTCCGAGAGCCTTCGCCAGCGTGATAATGTCCGGCACAACTTCATCGCCCGCCGCGCTTCCGGCAAAAAACCACTCACCCGTGCGCCCGACACCCGTTTGCACTTCATCGAAGATCAACACGATGCCGCGATTCTTAGCAAGCTCACTCAAACTTCTGTAAAAATCCGGCACGGCCACGCGCACGCCCGCCATAGACTGAATCGGCTCAAGCATAATCGCCGCAACTTTTTCGTCCGCGAGTTTCTCAACCGAAGCGATGTCGCCGAACTCCGCGAACAAATGTCCGGGCACATTCGGGCGTCCGAGTTCTCTGTATTTGCCGAGCGCCGTTGCGCTGATCGCGTCCGCCGTGCGCCCGTGAAAGCCGCCCGAAAATGTGATGATGTTTTCCCTGCGCGTGACAAGCCGAGCCATGCGCATCGCGTTCTCGTTCGCCTCTGTTCCCGAATTGCAAAAGAAAGCTTTCGTGATGCTCGCGGGCGCAATCTCGACAAGCTTTTCGGCAGCACGCGCACGCACCTCCGAGTAAACAAGGTTCGAGTAGAAAAGCAACTGCGCCGCCTGCTCTCTTATCGCTTCGACCACGCGCGGATGGCAATGCCCCGTCGCCGCCACCGCGTGCCCGCCGTACAGATCGAGATAGCCCTCGCCCTCGCTCGTATAAACCCACGCGCCTTCACCGCGCGCGGCGGCGATATTCATTTTCTTGTAAGTGGCGAGTTGATAGCGTTCTTCTGTCGCCGCCGTCGCCGCAAATTTCGTCGTTGCTGTTTCAGTGGTCATAATTTAGGCTCAAAGATTTCGTGGACGTTTCCGAATGGGTCTTGAAACGCAGCATAGCGGCTGAACGTATTTTCAGCCGGTTCTTTGTGTAGAAAGCTCACGCCTTTCGCGCGTAGGTCGAGCAATGATTTATCAAGGGAGGCAACTTCAAATACAAAGACCGAGCGGGCAACCCAGCTATAATTCTCCACTGTGGCACTCCTTTCGCATTTGAATGCGATAAAGTCACAGCCCTCATGCGCAAATGCAAGACGATTATCAGTCTCATCCTTCAACGAAAAGCCTAAAGTGTCACAATAAAAGTGCTTCGCTTCTTCCAAATCAGGAACGAAAATCATTATCTTCCCAAGTTTCATCGCAGCATAACCTTCTTAATTTTCTGCTCAAACCTTCATAATCTGTTATGACGTTTGACGGGCAATCTTACGGATTACTGCCTGCAAATATCAGTCCTGTTTTTTCATCGAAACCGAACTGTAGATTCATGTTCTGCACAGCCTGACCTGCCGCGCCTTTAACTAAATTATCGAGCGCGGTGAAGATCGCAACTTGCCGCCCGCGCGCGGCGAAACCGATGTCGCAAAAGTTCGTTGTCTTGACCCAATTGATGTCCGGCGAGTTTTCATTTTCCATCAGCCGCACGAAGAACGCATCCTTGTAAAATTCCGTAAAGACTTGGCGCACATCCTTCGTCGTCATTGCGTCTTTCGTTTCGACATAAATAGAGGCGAAGATGCCGCGCGCAACCGGCAAGCTATGCGTCATAAATACAAGCTCGCTTGCCCAATCGCCGACGCGTGCGAGTTCCTGTTCGATCTCCGGCACATGCTGATGCGCAAATGGCTTGTAAGCGTAAAAAGAGTTCATGCGCTGCGGGTGATGCGTGTTAGCCGCAGGCTTCGCGCCCGAACCCGAAGAACCCGTTTTCGCGTCAACCACCACGCGCCCGCTTAAAAGACTGTTTGCCACCATCGGCGCAAGGCCGAGCAAAGTCGCCGTCGCAAAACATCCGGGATTGCTGATTAAACGCGCCGCCCTAATCCTCTCACGATTTGTTTCCGTCAAACCGTAAACGAATTTGCTCTGCGCGTTCATCGCCGTGTGCTCGCGCCCGTAATACGTCTCGAAAACTTCCCGGTCACGAAGGCGAAAATCGCCCGACAAATCAATCGCCTTCACATGCTCGGGCAAACGCGGCGCAAGCTCCATCGCCTGACCGTGCGGCAAAGCGAAAAAGACGCAATCCAGTTCGCTTAAACTCTCCAAATCTTCAGGCGCGCGCATGAAGTGCAGAGCAGTCAGTCCATTAAAATTGCGATGCACTTCGCCAACGGCTTTACCCGCGTGTTCGTTTGCCGTGACAAACGCAATCTCTGCGTGCGTATGCTGAAGCAGAATTCGCAAAAGCTCCGCTCCGCCATAACCCGATCCGCCGAAAATGCCGACTTTGATTTTCTTCATCACAAACGATGTTGCAACGCTCTCTCGCGTAAGGTTTCAGGCGGATGCCTTCTGGTCTAACTTGCTTCGCACGATGTTGAAAAGCCGCGCACCGTCTCTGCGCGCGTTGCCCGCAGGAACTTTGAATTCCTGCTCGATGTAGTCTTCGCCCATCTGCGAATCCGTCACCGAACCTGCGACGACATCGACATTGATGCCGCGCCGTTTGAACAACTCGATGCCGCCCCATGCGCCGACGTAGTCCGACGCGCAAAAAACAATCGCTGCCGTCGCCGCGCGCAACTCCGTATCTTCAAATACGGAATCAACCGCGTAGCCGCCCAAAATCCCATCGCCGAGTTCGATCACGATCATGTCCGGCGCGCTTTCGTTCAATCTGGCAATGACGGCCTTCGCCACCGGCGACAAATCGCCCGCGCCGACGGTTGAAGGCAAACCGCAATCGAGAAAACTCGCCGTCGCAATCGCGCCGTGATCCGCCATGTTCAAAGTGTCGCGCAAACATGCGACGCCTGAAAGCTTCGCCGCCGCAGCACGAAGCCCGGCGCGCGTCGCCTGCTTGATTAGCTCTGTCGCCGCGTAAGTCTTGCCGCTATTCATGCACGTTCCCGCGATGATGACGAGCGGCGCAGTTTCGCCTAAAATTTCGCGCAGCGGCAAAGCGGCGTCCAAGATATTGCGCACGCGCCCGTTTGCTTCGCACGCGAGTCCCAAAACTTCCACGCTGATCGCATCGCTCAAACTCGAATGATGGCCCGTGCAGCATCCAATCACGCCGCCCATGTTCAAGAGATTCAATTTATCGCCCGCCGCGATTGTTTCCGGCACATCACCGACGAAACCCTTTAACGCGCGGCGGCGTCCCAGCACGCCGACCAGCACATCGCCCGGATTGATTTTCGCGAGCCTTCCCGTCGGAAGTTCCAGCATGTTGTACGTCGCGCTGTCGGTCAACGCGCGCACGACAACGACATCTCCGGCGCGCGGAGTTTCATAGAGCGCGCGGCTTACTGCCAGCGTCTTCGGCAAATCGAGCGGCGATGTTGCCGAGCCTAATTTATCGGCTTCGATTACAGTTGTTAATTCGCCGCTCGCGGGCATGGTGCTGATCGTTTCAATATTCATGTTTCAATCTTATCGGTAACAATCGGCGTTGATATTCTTCTGCCTCTCGCCTTCTTCATATTGCGCTTGTTTATCTATTTGCCCTGCGTGCTTTTATCCGCCAGATTTTTCAGGCGCAGACGCAAAGCGTTGAGCTTGATAAAGCCTTCCGCGTCGCGCTGATTGTAAATATCTTCGGCCTCAAACGTCGCAAGTCTCTCGCTGTAAAGCGAATGGGCGGCGCGGCGTCCCGCGACAATTACGTTGCCGCGATAAAGTTTCAAACGAACTTCGCCTGTCACGCTTCTTTGCGTGTCATCGAGCATACGCCGCATCACTTCAAACTCCGGCGCGAACCAGAAACCGTAGTAAATGCTTTCGGCGAATTTCACATTAAGGGAATCGCGCAGCCGCACGACTTCGCGATCAAGCGTGATGGATTCAAGCGCGCGGTGAGCCGCCTGCAAAACGGTCACGCCCGGCGTTTCGTACACGCCGCGCGACTTCATGCCGACGAAACGGTTTTCGACTAAATCCACGCGCCCGATGCCGTGCGCGCCGCCCGTTTCGTTCAAGCGCGCGAGCAACTTCGCCGCCGACATCGTCTGTCCATTTACCGAGACGGGTTCGCCGTGCTCGAATTGAATCTCGATATATTCGGCTTCGGCGCGTGCTTCTTCCGGCGCTTTCGTCATTTGAAAAATATCCGCAGGCGGCTCCGCCCAGGGGTCTTCGAGAATGCCGCCCTCGTAAGAAACGTGCATCAGATTGCGATCCGTCGAATAAGGCTTCGCGTGCGTCGCGGTGACAGGAATATTGTATTTTTCGGCATACGCAATTAAATCCGCGCGGCCTTTGAATTCCCATTCGCGCCACGGCGCAACAACCTTGATGTCCGGCTCGAGCGCATAGTACGTCAACTCGAAACGCACTTGGTCGTTGCCTTTCCCCGTCGCGCCGTGCGCCACTGCGTCCGCGCCTTCCTTGCGCGCAATCTCGATTTGCCGTTTGGCGATGACGGGACGCGCGAGCGATGTACCGAGCAAATATACTCCTTCGTAAACGGCGTTGGCCTTCACAGCCGTCCATACATAATCGCGCACAAACTCTTCGCGCAAGTCTTCCACATAAAGCTTCGATGCGCCCGTTGCTTTCGCCTTTTCATCGAGGCCGTTCAATTCATCGCCCTGCCCGACATCCGCGCAATAGCAAACGACTTCGCAATCGTATTGCTCCTTAATCCAGTGCAGCATCACGCTCGTATCAAGCCCGCCTGAATAAGCCAGCACGATTTTTTTGATTTTCTTTTCTGCCACTATTTTTTTCCTTCAAACAAAAAGTTTCCAAATTTTTTGAATCATTGCGCGCTGCTGCCTGCGTTCGGCGAGGGCGACGAATACTGTATCTTCGCCCGCCAGAGTTCCGACGATTTCCGGCAAGCTCGCGCGGTCAATGCCCACCGCCACCGCCGAAGCGAGTCCCGGCTCACACTTTGCGACGATCAAGGAATCGCCCGCCGCGTCGAGGCTCAACAGCCCGCTCGAAGTTGACGCCGCGCCGTTTGAATTTTGCGGCAAAGTATAACGCCCTTTGTGCTTGATGATTCCCAGCTCAAGCAAATCGCGCGAGACGCTCGACTGCGTCGCCCAAACTCCTGCGCGCTCAAGACAGCCCGCCAAATCCTCTTGCGTGCCGATGCGCTTGGCCTTTATTAAGTTCAGTATTTTCTGCTGTCGGATTTCTTTATTCATCGTTTTACGCAAACTGTTTGCATATTGTTTGCATAGATGCATAAAATATATACCTGACTGCATAAAGTCAAACACGTGAAAATAGTAAGTTAGTATCCGGCGTGGAAAACACCGTATCGAAAAAAAATCATCTGGAGAAATTGAATTGAGCGAAACGAAAAATTTATGGGGCGGACGATTCACGGGCGAGGCGGACAAGCAGTTTGTCGAATTCAATCGCTCCTTCGGATTTGATCGCCGTTTGTTTGCCGCAGACGTGCGGGCGAGCATCGCACATTGCGAAGGCTTGCGCGTGGCGGGCGTCCTCGGCACAGAAGAAGCCGGACGCATTACAGCGGGTTTGGAAACCATTATCGAGTGCGCGGCGAAAGACGCAAACTACTTCGACGAAATCGCTGCCGAAGATGTCCACTCTTTTGTCGAAGCGCGGCTCGTCGGGATCGTCGGCGATGACGGGCGCAGGCTGCACACGGGCAGAAGCCGCAACGATCAGGTGGCGACGGATTTTCGTTTGTGGCTGCGCGATGAAATCGATGCTATTTCGCAAAAAGTAAAGACGTTAAAAACCGCGCTCGTTGACTCTGCGGAAGCGCACGCGAATGCTGTGCTTCCCGGCTACACGCATTTGCAGCGTGCGCAACCCGTGCTGTGGGCGCACTGGTGTCTCGCGTATTTCGAGATGCTGGCGCGCGACTCTGAACGCTTGAGTGATGCGCGCCAGCGAACGAACGTAATGCCGCTCGGCTCTGCGGCGCTCGCAGGCACATCGTATCCGATCAACCGTGAAGCGGTGGCGCGCCTGTTAGGTTTCGATAGTGTTTCGCGTAATAGTCTTGACGCGGTGAGTGACCGTGATTTCTGCGTCGAATTTGCGAGCGCGTGCTCTCTTATCATGGTGCATCTCTCGCGCCTCGCTGAAGACATTATTCTTTACGCGACAACGGAGTTCGGCTTTCTCGAATTAAGCGATGCAGTGGCAACAGGGTCAAGCCTCATGCCGCAAAAGAAAAATCCCGATTCGATGGAGCTTGTGCGCGGAAAGGCAGGGCGCGTCTTCGGCAACACGCTTGGGTTGCTCACGATGCTCAAAGGCTTGCCGCTCGCTTATAATAAAGACATGCAGGAAGACAAGGAAGCCGTCTTCGACGCCGCCGACACCGTCAGCCAATCGCTCGAAGTTGCGGCGACGGTTTTAGGCAACATGCGCGTGCGCGAAGACCGAACACGCGAGGCGGCGGCGCGCGGCTACATGAACGCAACGGAGTTGGCTGATTACCTTGCGCGCAAAGGAGTGCCGTTTCGTGAAGCGCATGAAATGGTCGGGCGCATCGTGCTTCATGCGGTTGAGCGCGGAGTGGAAATTCAAGAATTGGCGATTGAAGAAATGCGCGAATTTTCCACGCACATCGAAGAAGATTTCCGCGAGGCGCTGTCTTTAGAGCAAACACTCTTGACCAAATCACAGGCGGGCGGCACTAGCCCGGAGCGTGTTGCCGAAGCGATCCGTGCGGCGCGCGCAGCATTGAATCGAGAAGCTTAATGTTTACGTTGACGAGTTTCGTCAAAAGAAGCGACAGCGCAGGGCGGAAGTTGGAAAATAAAAGGAGCGGCGACGTGAATCCACATCGCCGCTCCTTTTATTTCGGCCTGTTAGCGCTCTTGTCAGTTTTAGTCTGCGGCAACTGAATCGCGCGTTGCTTCGCGCTTACCGATGCGGCTGTTGCGCATACCGTAAACAAAGTAGATCAAGAGGCCGAGTGCCATCCAGTAAATCAAACGTTTCCAAGTATCGCCCGGAAGTCCCGTCATCAGAAATACTGCGGATAGCACGCCCGCCGGAGCGACGAACCACACTGCCGGAGTTTTGAAAGGCCGCTCGACATCCGGTTGTTTGATGCGCAGCACAAGCACGCCCGCGCAAACAATGGCGAAGGCGAACAGCGTTCCGATGCTGACGAGTTCACCGACGAGGCCAATCGGCAAAAGCCCGGCGGCGATCATCACGACTATGCCCGTGATAATCGTGGTGATGTAAGGAGTGCGGAAACGCGGGTGAATTTTGGATATTACGGGGGGCAGCAATCCATCGTTCGACATCGAATAAAAGACGCGCGTTTGTCCGAGCAGCATCACGACGATGACCGAACTCAAGCCCGCAATCGCGCCGAGTTTGACAATTGGCGAAAGCCACGTCATGCCGATTTTATCAATGCCGACGGCAATCGGTTCCGGCACGTTCAATTGATCGTAAGGCACGATGCCTGTCAGCACAAAGCCGACGAGCACATAAAGAATCGTGCAGATGATAAGCGATCCGAGAATGCCTATCGGCATGTCGCGCTGCGGATTTTTGGCTTCCTGTGCGGCGGTGGAAACTGCGTCGAAGCCTATGTAAGCGAAAAAGACGACTGCCGCGCCGCGCAGGATACCGCTCCAGCCGTACTGACCTTCGCTGATCTTCGGCGGAATAAACGCGCCCGTCGGATTGGTGGACGTGACCCAGTTCTGCGTGCTGACGTAAGAGATGCCCGCGATGATAAAGGCAAGCACGATGATGATTTTAATGATGACGATGACATTGTTCGCCTTCGCAGATTCCTCGATGCCGATGGTCAGAAGAGTCGTCGCAACCAAAATAATCAGCATCGCCGGAATGTTGAGGAAGGCTCCTGTGCTCGTCCATGCTCCCGTCGCTCCGTCGAAAGCGTAGGGCGCGTTGACTAACTGCGCGGGCAAGTGGATTCCCAAGTTCTTTTCAAAAAAGCTGACGACGTAACCAGACCAGCCGATGGCGACGGTCGTTGCGCCGAGTGCGTATTCGAGCACCAAATCCCAACCGATAATCCACGCGAGGAATTCGCCCATCGTCGCGTAAGCGTAAGTGTAGGCGCTGCCCGCAATCGGCACGGTCGAAGCCATCTCCGCATAACAGAGTCCGGCGAAGGCGCAAACGATGCCGCCCAAGATAAACGACAGCATGATGGCAGGGCCTGCGTTAGCCGCCGCCGCATGGCCTGTCAAAACAAAGATACCCGCGCCGATAATCGCGCCGATGCCGAGCGTCATCAGGTTCAAAGCCGAGAGCGAGCGTTTCAAGCCGTGTTCGCTCGTGCTCGCCGCCTCCGCCTTTAATTCAGCGATTGATTTTTTGACGAACAAATTTGCCATTGCAATCTCCTCAAAGGAAAAGAATACGAAGTATGTTAAGTGTCAGTTTTTCGTCGCGTCAGTTTCAGCGCGCTCGTTTACTCTTCGATAACATCGTCGGGCGTGATGCCGTGCCGCCGCGCAGATTGCCGCCATAGAAAATAGACGGGAACGCCCAACAGCACAATCAACAATCCCGGCCACGTCGTCGCCGTTTGATAAGCAAAGAGCACAAACAAAATTATGCTCGCGCAGATTATGTACAGCGCAGGGATGACCGGATAGCCGAAAGCCTTGTACGGGCGTTCGATGTCTGGACGTTTCCGGCGCAACACGAAAATGCCCGCAATCGTCAGAATATAAAAGATGAGCGCCGCCGAGATGACGTAAGTCAAAAGGTCGTTGTAGAGGCTGCCGTATTTGACTGCGCCCGTCGCGGCGTCTGTTCCGTTGACGGTGCGCGGCAGCACAAGCAGCGCCGCCCAGATGCCTTGAATAACGAGTCCCCACGCCGGAACGTGTTTGTCGTTAAGCCGTCCCGATGATTTGAAAAACAAACCGTCACGCGCCATCGCATAATAGGCACGCGCTCCGGCGAGGATCAATCCGTTGTTGCAACCGAACGTCGAAACCATAATTGCGACGGCCATCACGAGCGCGCCGTAACCGGGGAAAATCACATCGGCGGTGGCGGACGCAACGCGATCATTCGGCACAGTCTTGATTGCTTCAAACGACAGCGTCGCAAGATACGCGATGTTGGCGAGCAAATATAATCCGATCACCAGGAAGGTTCCGAGCGCGAGCGAGAGCGGCACGTTGCGGCGCGGGTTCTTCACTTCGCCCGCCGTGAAAGTAATGTTGTTCCAAGCGTCTGCGCTAAACAGCGAATTGGTCTGCGCGACACAAATGCCGACGAATAATCCGATTGGCAAGGCGGCAGTTAATCCGCGTCCGACATCCTGCAAAGAACCGCGCACCGTCCACAAATCGCCGAAGTTGGCGCTCATCACAGACGGATTTCTTAAACCGACCAGAATGCCCAAGAGAATCAAAGCCAAGAGAGCGCCCGTCTTCGCCGTCGTGAAAACATTCTGCACAAGCTTGCCAAGCTCAAGCCCGCGCGTGTTCATCCACGTCAACAAAGCGATCATCAGCAAGCCGACGAATTGCGCGGTGGAAAGCGAGACGGCGTAGTTGGAAGAAAGACGAACGGGCTGGATGATGTAATTCGATTCGGAGATGCGCGGCCACAGCACGCCCAAATATTTTGCGAAGCCGACGGCAACCGCCGCAATCGTTCCCGTTTGAATCACTAGGAAAAGCGTCCAGCCGTAAAGAAAGCCCCACAGCGGCGAGTAAGATTCGCGCAGGTAAACGTATTGCCCGCCCGCCTTCGGCATCATCGCCGCGAGTTCGCCGTAAGAAAGCGCCGCCATCACCGTCAAGAGTCCCGTGATGATCCAGACGACGAGCAACCAGCCGGGCGAACCGACTTGTCTGGAAATGTCTGCGGAGACGATAAAGATGCCGCTGCCGATCATCGAACCGGCGACGATCATCGTCGAATCGAGCAGGCCGAGACCGCGCACGAAACCTGTTTTTTCTTCCGCTGCGGCGACGGTCTTAGCCATCAATGCTTGCCTCCGATTATATTGTTTGAAATGTCCGGTTAAGATTTTGTTTCTTGTTAAGAAACATTTTATCGACGCCGCTTGCGACTAATTGCGAACACTCTTAAGTTTTAAGAATACAACGAAGATTCCGAAGCGTAGCCGGAAAGAAATGCGCGCGCCGAAAATTTATTTTTACAGTCTTTACTACGGGATGGCCTTACGGTTCGCCGCCGGTTCTTCATTAGCATAACCGTATAGACTCGCGCGGTTAAAACAATTACGCAGACTATGGTTTAATGACTGTGTGCCGGTGAACGAAGGCGCATTATACCCGTTTCGCCGCGCGTGTCGAGTCATTTGTTAATTCCGGCGTTACATAAAGCCACGCCGCCGCCGCACGCACAAGGTTCGTAACAACGCCCCCTATCTTGCGGTACACTCTTTGCTATACTCTCCTGTCGTCAGTTATTTTGAGACGCGAAATCGTACACGACGAGCTGCGGTAGTGAATTATTCGCCGCCTCGCATTTCTACAAACCATTGAAAAGAGGAGAAAGAAAATGAGCGACTATAAAAAAGATAGTGTGGGTGAAGAGGCTTCAGCCTTCGGACAACGTGTTAAAGGTGATGTGAAGGAAGCGGCGGGCGCGGTGACAGGAAATCGTTCGCTTGAGAATGAAGGTGCGGCAGAAGGTTCAATGGGCGCAGCACGCCAGAGTTCAAACAGTATGCTGACAGGAATGTTCAGAGACAGAGAAAGCGCCGAGAAAGCGTACAGCACGATGAGCAGCCGTGGTTACGGCAAAGACGATGTCAACGTGATGATGTCGGATGAAACGCGCAACAAATATTATCCGGCGGGCAGCGAAGCCACATCGGAACTCGGCGATAAGGCCATGGAAGGCGCGGGCGTCGGCTCGGCCATCGGCGGCACGGTCGGCGCAGTGCTCGCGGGCATCGCGGCCATCGGCACGACGGTTGCCCTTCCCGGACTCGGCCTTCTCATCGCTGGGCCACTGGCGGCGGCTCTGGCGGGCGCGGGCGCGGGCGGCTTGACCGGCGGACTCGTCGGCGCGCTGGTCGGTTCGGGCATTCCCGAAGACCGCGCGAAGGCTTACGAATCAGGCATCAAGGAAGGCGGCATCGTGATGGGCGTTAAACCGCGCAACGCTGAAGACGCACAGTACCTTGAAAACGAGTTCAAGAGCTATAAGGGCGAGCACGTTTACCGCTAAGCGTAAAGTTCGCAACTCAAACAGAAAAAGGGAGGCCACACGGCTTCCCTTTTTGTTTGTTCCAATCGCATATCAGAAGACCGTTTCAGCGCTTCGCTTTTCTCGCCAACAGTATCTTCAAGCGTTTGCGCAATGTCGATGTTAAGCCTTGAAAGCTAATGCCGAAACTGCGTTGCGCGTCGGAGTGAACAACGACGCCCTCGATCACCAAAGGCTCACTCATTCCTTCCACTTCCAACTGCAAACGAATGCGCGCGCCAACAGGTGGAACGTCCGTTTCCGTTTGCGGCAGGCTCACGCCGACGCCGCCCAAACTAATGTCATTGCCTTCGCCGCGCGCCTGCGTCGGCTGCGTTAGCTGCGCCGCCTCGTCCAACACAACTGTAAATTCCACCGGAGCCTTCAGCGGATAACGCGGGTAAAGCCGCCTGCGCCCCCACAAAAAACGCACTTCAAACGTTTCTCCGTAAATAATGTTGTCTGCTTCCGGCATGATTCCGAACGCTCCTTTAACGAATAAAACCCGCTGTTCACCATTCACACTATTGTTTCTGAAAGTAGCACAGACGCGCACGTTAGTGGAAAAGTATTTGCGCGGTGCGCCGCGAATAAATCCTTCACATAAAAGCAGTTTGTTCGCCGCGCACGCTTTACGCTCTTTGCCCCACGCAATTATACTTGCGTCTTCGCTGACTGGTTTAATACGAAACGCGACATGCGCATATCATCCGCTGTTTTTGTCACGCGTTTATACCATGCGTTTGTAAAATGAAACGTACACAAATGGATTCTGAACATTCAGCAGCACCCCCGCTCGGCGACATGAACGCTGCGGACTTTCGTCGCTACGGCCATGAAATCATTGACTGGATCGGCGATTATCTGGAAAACATGGAGCGCCGACCTGTGCTCGCGCCCGTTCGCCCGAACGAGTTTCGCGCGCAAATCCCCGAATCCGCTCCCGCACAAAGCGAAAGCATGGAGGCGATTCTCGCGGACGTTGACCGCCTTATCGCGCCCGCGCTGACGCATTGGAACCACCCTGCCTTCTTCGCTTACTTTTCCATTTCCGCTTCTGCGCCCGGCATCTTCGGCGAACTTTTAGCGGCGGCCTTCAATGTCAATCAAATGCTCTGGCGCACTTCGCCCGCCGCCACCGAACTCGAAGAAGTCGCGCTCTCATGGCTGCGTCAACTGCTCGGCCTGCCCGTTGCGTTCGACGGCATTATTTACGACACGGCTTCCGTTTCGACGATGCACGCCATCGCCGCCGCGCGCGAAAGCCTCGATCTACAAATCCGCGAACAAGGCATGAGCGGGCGTGAAGGCTTGCCGCTCTTGCGCGTCTATGCTTCCGAACAAGCTCATTCGTCCGTCGAAAAAGCGCTCATCGCGCTCGGTCTGGGCACACGCGCGCTGTGCAAAATTTCAACCGACGCAGAGTTTCGCATGGACGCTGTGGCGCTCACGCACGCCATCGAAACAGACAAGCAAAACGGCGCGCTTCCCTGCTGCGTCGTCGCCACCGTCGGCACGACTTCGACAACGAGCATTGATCCCGTAACCGCCATCGCAGACGTTTGCGAGAAGTATAAAATCTGGCTGCACGTTGATGCGGCTTACGGCGGCTCGGCGGCGATTGTGCCGGAGATGCGTTACGTTTTAGACGGCTGCGAACGCGCCGATTCCATTGTCACCAATCCGCACAAATGGCTTTTTACGCCGATTGATCTTTCCGTGCTTTACTGCCGCCGCATGGACACGCTGCGCCGCGCTTTTTCGCTTGTGCCTGAATATCTGCGCACGACGGACGCGCCCGAACAAGTGCGCAACGGCATGGATTACGGCATTCAACTCGGACGCCGCTTTCGCTCGCTCAAACTCTGGATGGTCATGCGCTACTTCGGTCACGAAGGTTTAGCCGCGCGCATACGCGAACACTGTCGCCTCGCACGCCTCTTCGCTTCATGGGTCGAAGCCGCGCCCGATTGGGAACTAATCGCGCCCGTTCCCTTCAGCCTCGTTTGTTTTCGCGCGCGCACGCAAAACATCGACGGTGAAACCGAACAACAAGGCATCACTCGCCTTGACGCACTCAATGAAACGATCATGCACAACGTCAACGCCACGGGCGAAGCATTTCTCTCACACACAAAACTAAACGGCGTGTTTGTGCTTCGCCTCGCCATCGGCAACATACGCACCACCGAAGAACACATCGCGCGCGCATGGCAACTTCTCAACGAGCAGCTTCAACAGCTAACACATCTTGCCTGACTAAGAAGTTACAGCCTATGAACTCGCAGCATTCATTTTCAATCCGCAACGGCCTGCACGATACAGCCTCGCACGATACAACTATGAAAAACGCGCGCATCTTCAGCTACCTTATCTATCTTCTTTGTCTGCTTTCGCTCGCGGCTTTTTCTGCGCACGCGCAAACGCGACGCCCGATGACCGCCGCCGACACCCTGCGCATTGCCAACGTCGGCGACGCCCAAATTTCACCCGACGGCGGGCGCGTCATCTATACGGTTTCCACCACTGAAGGCAACGAAACGCGCACGACATTGTGGAGCGTGCCAGCGACTTCAAGCACAGCCGTATCATCTGCCGCTTCCGCCGCCGCGCCGCTTCTTTCCGCTGGATGGAACGCATCGAATCCGCGCTGGTCGCCCGACAGCAAGTCAATCGCTTTTCTCGCCGCGCACGACGGGCAAAGTGGCCTTTGGATTTTAACGCTCACGGATACAAACAAGCATGTCACAGGCGATCTTACACCGCGCTTCGTTGCGCCCGTGCGCTCGACAAATTTCTTTATCACCTATGCGGGCGAAACCTTCGCATGGTCGCCCGATTCGCAACGCATCGCATTCATCAGCGCCAGCGAAGACGCGAACGATGCGAACGGTAATAGTAGCCGCACACGCAAAGAACAAATCGCTGACGATCCGCGCGTGATAAATCGCATTCAATATAAATCGCGCACGGGTTTTTCAGATCGCGCACGCACTCACGTCTGGCTCACGGATGTCGGGCAACCGAACCCGCGCCAATTGACCACCGGCGCATACTACGATCACGCTGTTACATTCAGTCCGCGCGGCGACGAAATCGCGTATCTCACCAATCACGAACCAGACCCGGACGCCGTCAACAACTCCGACATCTTTGCCGTCAACACGGACGGACGCACGCGCCAGATCACCAACACCAGAGGCTGCGAATACGAACCGACATGGTCGCCCGACGGCAAACTCATTGCCTACACAGCGACGAAGCGTCCCGTCACAACCATCGACAGCATCGCCGAAGACGCGCACGTTTGGGTCATCGAAGCGAGCGGCGGCACAACAGGGCGCGAACTCACCGCCAAACAAGATCGCCGCGCACGCAGCCCACGCTGGTCGTTCGATAATCGCGCAATATTTTTTCTTGCTGGTGATCGCGGTCAAACGCTGCTTTATCGTGTCGGCGTGGAGGACAGCACAACGCGCGAAGCTTTAGAGTGGCTTGATCCTTCGGGCCGTCGCAATATTAGAGTGCCGCGTCCATTTCAGCTAAGCGCATTTAGTCTTAGCTCTACGGGCGGATCGTTTGAAGCCAGCTCCGCTTATGTTCCTAACATAAAGATTGCGGCTGTGCTTAGTAACGAGGTAAGTCCCGGTGAGGTATGGTCTGGGCTGACCGGTGGTGCGTTGAACCGACGCATCAGCGCGCATAATGAAGCGCTGATGCGCGCCCTTGCTATTATTGAGCCTGAGGAGATCAATTTTAAGAGCTTCGACGGCACGCCGGTTCAAGGCTGGTTGATGAAGCCGCTTGACTTCAAGGAAGGCGGGCGTTATCCACTCATCTTGAGCGTGCATGGCGGGCCGCACGGCGCATACGGTTACAGTTTCAATCCTTCGTTTCAGGTTTATGCGGCGCGCGGTTACGCTGTGTTGTATTTGAATCCGCGCGGCTCGACGGGCTACGGGCAAAAGTTTTCCGACGGCACAATCGGCGAGTGGGGCGGCGGCGATTATCAGGATTTGATGCGCGGCGTTGATGAAGTTTTGCGTAGAAATTCGTGGATTGATCCGAACCGTTTGGGCGTGACGGGCGGCTCTTATGGCGGCTTTATGACGAATTGGATCATCACGCAGACGCCGCGTTTTCGCGCCGCCGTTTCATCTGCTTCCGTTAGCAATCTCGTCAGCTTTTACGCGACATCGCTTTATCAGGATTTGATTCACGCGGAGTTTAATGGTTTCCCTTGGGACAACTACGATACCCTTTGGCGCTGGTCGCCGATTCGTTATGTGAAGCAAGCGCAGACGCCGACGCTTTTTCTACACGGCGAGCAGGACAACGACGTTCACATCACGCAGGCAGAAGAAATGTACATGGCCTTGCGGCGGCGCGGCGTCGAGACGGAACTTGTGCGCTATCCGCGCGAAGGACACGGCTTGCGCGAACCGCGCCATCGTGTTGACGCACTCGAACGCACAATAGATTGGTTCGACCAGCATCTCAAACAGTAAGGAGCGGCACAGACTCTTGCAGTTCGTCCAAGAAAGTTTGATTCGTGCAACGCCCGCGCGCGTGTTCGCTTTTCACGAACTGCCGGACGCCATCAATCGCTTGCTGCCGCCTTGGGAGAAAGCAAACATCGTTCAGGCCGCGCCGAATCTTCACCTCGGCTCACGCGCCATTATCGACACAAAACTTTTCGGTTTCTTCACGGTGCGCTGGATTGCAGAGCACACCGCGTATGATCCGCCGCGCATGTTTGAAGACGTGCAGATCAAGGGGCCGTTTCATTTCTGGCGTCATCGCCACATCATTTTGCCGCACGCGTCGGGCGCAGTGCTGCGCGACGAAATAGAATACGAGCCGCCGCTCGGTTTTCTGGGAAGGCTTTTCGCGCCCGCCCTTGTTGCGCCGCAACTCCGACGCATGTTTGAATATCGCCACAACACAACGCGCCACTGGTGCGAAGGAAAGGATAAAAAGCAGTATTCAGGAGTCAGAAGTCAGGAGTCAGAATGAAGAACAGAAAGATGAAAAACAGAAAGCGCTTTCTATTCACGTTCGGCTATCTCTTGCTGTTGTTCTGTCTCCTGACTTCTGACTGCTCGGTTTCAATTATGCTGACACATATTGTTGTTTGGAAATATCGCGCCGACGTTGAGCAGGCAATACGCGAAGAGCATGTCGCGCGCCTTCGTCGCTTGTCTTTCCTTATTCCAGAGATACAAAGTTTTTCAGTCGGCTTTGACACGCTGCATCTGGCGCGTTCTTACGACACGGGACTCGTCGCCGTTTTTCGTGACCGCGCGTCACTCGACGCCTACACAATTCATCCCGAACACATCATTGCGGCAGACTTCGGGCGCAACATCAGCGAGCATGTTGCGTCGGTTGATTTTGAAGGCGAAGGCTAAGTGCAGTTCGCTTCAAGTCGGCTAAATGCAGCGGGCGATTTCTCATGCGAAGAATGTGGACAGTAAAACGCCGCTGGACGATTGCGCTTTCCGCATTGCTCGTCCTGCTATTGCTCTTACAGCTTCCCGCTCTTTATAAGCGCCATCAGCTTGCAAGCTTGCGCGATGCGATTGAAGCGTCGAAATCAAAGCGCGCCGCCATTGATCCGAACAATGCTTACGCGGATTATAAGGGCGTCATACACGTTCATTCCTCTCTGGGCGGGCATAGCACAGGCAAGCTCTCCGACATCGTCGAAGCCGCGCGCGCCAACCTTCTGGACTTCGTGTTAATGACGGAGCATCCGTCGAAGGACATGGATACTTCCGCGCAGACTTTGGACGGGATGCACGGCGGCGTGCTGTTCATCGCGGGCAGCGAAATAGATGCGACGGGCGGTGATCGTTTATTGATGACAGGCAAGCAGCCCGACGCCCAAGCCTTGAACCACAACGATCCTACGCTCACTCAAAAACTTATTGATGAAGCGGAAACAAACAACAGGCTTGTCTTCATCGCGCACCCGGAACAGTTCGGGCGCTGGGAGACAGCGACGAACTACGCGGGCATGGAAATTTACAACATGCACGCCGAAGGCCAGCGACTCAATCTTCTAAAACTTTTCTTCGCCGGTCTGTGGTCGTTTCGCAGCTACACGGATTTGCTGTGGATGGATTCGTACCGCAGACCCGCAGACAACTTGCAGCGTTGGGATGAAGAAACCGCTCTGAAGAATAAAAAAATCGTCGTCGTCGCGGGCAATGATGCACACGCTAATCTGGGCATCAGCTTGCAGCAGTCTACCGGCAAAAAGATTTTCAGCTTGCAGCTAGACCCCTACGAAAGAAGTTTCTCAATCGTTCGCACACACGCCCTTGTCGAAAAAGACCAGCCACTCAATTCCGAAAATCTTCTGTCGGCACTCAAGCGCGGTCACGCTTACGTTTCCTTTGATGTGCTCGCGGATGCGAAGGGCTTCGGTTTCAGCGCCGATAACAAGAGCGAAAAAAAGATTATGGGCGACGAGATTCAACTCGCCGACGGCGTTCGTTTGACGATTGCCGCGCCGCTGCAGCAAACACGCACGCTGCTTTACAAAGACGGCAAAATTATCGCGGAAGCAAACGAAACGGCGGGCAAAGATTTCTTCGTCAACGAGAAAGGCGTTTACCGCGTCGAAGTCTATCTCGAAGGCTTGCCGAAACCTTACGGCGAACAACCATGGATTATCTCCAATCCGATTTACGTTAGATGACGATGCTTCGCTGAATGCTTAACCACAAGATAGGTGGCTTCGTTTGTGCTAAGAAAGAATTCAATATTAAAATGAGTTTAGGACTTTCTCATTTGGTTGAAAGGCAATAGACTTTAGTCGTGAAAACGACACGCCAAATCTACTGTCAATACTTGTTATCAAGCCAGATCAACTACACCTGTACGAATCTGGCGGAACATCTCG
>JAABUR0100002370.1_pt1 | contig 29099 bp, 28 predicted proteins | sample 5560091 | NCBI WGS metagenome assembly JAABUR01 (sample SAMN10711879, study PRJNA513375) | rock metagenome | isolation source: Antarctica rocks | place: Antarctica: Victoria Land, University Valley sud
TACAGAGATGCATGAGAACGAACACGCCACGCACCACACCACTTTGCTCGCATCAAACGCCGTAAAGTGGTTGATTGAGTTCCTTTATCAGAGTGTTGATCTTCGGTCCGGTCCCGAACCTTTGGTACGGCAGAAGGATTCGCTCCGATGGCAAGGAGCATCCGGCGCGATCCATGTGCTGGTTGCTGGTGACGCAGCGCAGCGCAGAATCAGGCGTGCATGTACTTTATCCACTTTTGCGCAGCTACGATGGATATCCACTCGTTGTCGCCGGGTTGGCGATAAATGATACGTACCTGATACGTACCTCAGGTATCTTCATCACTCGGCTGCGGCACAGCCGGTAAGCTGCTGCAAGAATGCGCAATGTCATGCGCTGGAACAAGCACGGCTGGCTTGCAGGGAACGTGGTCTCTGGCACTCCCCACGGTCCACGGTCCACCATCGCACGTGGCTCGGTAGAATTATTTGGCAGGGATTCATTTGTCATGCTTGGAGCCTTTGGTGCTGTTCTGTTGGCGCTTAACAAGCTTGCTTACCGTAGCCGTTTTGATGAAAGATTGGTTTCTTTTGGTCGGTTGGTTTTGCGACTAGAATACACATTCTACCTTAGTTCCAGTATGTTTCCCGAGGGTAAGATTGCGCGGAGGATCATCAAGCGGTGAGAGAACATTCGAGTTGATGTGGGAGGGAAGTAATCAATGTGACATGAGATTTGCCGGGTTTGGAGGAGTAGTAGAGCAGTGCTCTCCGGTCGTGCATATCGGGAATAATCATCGGATTTTGACCGTTGGTGATTGGTGAGGAGCGGTGCATGCTCAATGAGTCAGTGCATGCCCGAAGCACGAGGCTCCCTTGCTGGGGCATTCATCACGATTCAGACATGCAACAGTGCAGCGTATTGACTATTCATGATGATCTTTTGCTTGCTAATCGAATCAGCATGGACGGCGAGCTGACGCTCAAATTGCTGCCGACCTTCTCCTTGCGGCACAGTAATCCACTTCGGCACAGAGAGTAAAATATACTGTGTACCCTAAGGTAGGGAATACAGCAACGATAGTTTCTGATTGGTAATTAGAAAAAATGCTCATGATTGGTGCCGATTTGGACCCGAGGGCTCTTCATCTCCTCAATTTTAGATGATGGTCATTAAGGTTCTCACGGCAGCTAGAAAGACAATTTCTTGAATCTTAATGGCCACATGGCTGTTTCTCGGCCACCGACACCACCAGACCCCAGTGACGTTACGCGACGTTCAAAATAATACTTTAGGCCTGTCCTATCATCTGTGCTATTTGGAGGTGCTCGCGTGTTTCAAGTCTTGATACCAGAAGGCTGGTGGCCTTATAGAAATATATATATATATGCAGAAAGCGGCGGCTAACGTGTTCTGTAGAAACCTAGAGCACGTCCGTTGGTCAGGCAAAGTGGCAACAAGAATGCGTGCCTCTCATTCGTAGGACAGACATTGCGCAAGCATCGCAATGATAGGTACCTCAACACGCGGAAAGTGGGCTGTTGGTTGAGTGGTGCGAGGAACTCCAGATGGTCGGATCTTCCTAAAACAATTACTCTATATTAAAACTCCTCCCACGAATCGAGAAAGGAAGTTGCTTCCTGAGAAGAAGGCCGCTAGAACTTAGTGCTGAAGAATGATCGCTCCACCTAAGTAAGAGGACCCTGTCACTAAAGTACTAGAGCACTCAGGTAGTTAGGATGGCATCAAATATTTTATTTATTCGTTGGGGACTCTTCATGATTGTCTGTTTAGACTCGGTCGCCTGCACACCAGATACCAAAGACCTTGAATTTCATTACTCCGTCACTTGGTGTAGGCTTATGACGAAGTGGAACCTACTGTAGTTATGAAGCTATTCACGATTCCTATAAGTGCAACATTCAAACCCAGTTCCTTGAATGTTTCAGCCACTTGAGAAACAGCAAGGCTGCCACCTGATTTCCAGTACTGCACCAGGCGCCTTAGACCAGAGGAGACTGACTACCTTAATGGGAGTCATCGTGAGGTAAAAGCAAGTGAAGTCTTGTGTGAAGTTGCCATGCGTCAGACCAGGAAACGCAGTGATACAACTCTGACCTTGCTATCTGATGTTTGAGAATCTCGGTGCAATTCAGCCAAGGCTGTACTCGTACTCATTGGCTGGTAGTACCGTAAGTAAGCAAGCACGGGAAGGTAAGGTAGGTAGCAAGAAGGCTATACTGCAATACATACACTAATGTACGGTATCATGCACGATTCAGCATATGTACTGTACCTTAGTTTCCTTACCGAGCTTACCCGAATCCACATAGCGCATTGCGGAACGCTCATGCCTGTTTACCACGAGGAAATCGGTGCCACGCTTTCGATTTGCTTAGCTTACCTTACTTTACAGCTGTGACAGACTAAACTCCGCCGTACTACCTTACCACAACCAAACAATTCTCTTCCTTCCCTTACCCTTATCCCCCAATTCTTACTTCTGTTCACTTGATCTACCACTGTAGGTTTTTTGGGCCTACCACTTAATCAACATCTGTTTCGTCACAAGAAGTCTTCCATGGTTGTCGGATGACCTGGGCTACCTTACCTCACGGTGGTACATTGCAACCTAATTCTCCTTGTTAGCCAAACTCTTCGAAAATTGTTGCTCCCAATTACCGGTCAATCCATACTATTTTGGAACTACCCACTACCCGTCACGTTACCAGTCTACCCTTAGTGGGTCCATACTTTATCCCATACCCATTACCATCCCACTCACTGCCTTACATGACGGGGCTGTCATCCACTCTTCCACCTGCAATCGAACTGGACTCCGTGCGAACACCACTTGACCATCATCTTTCCCAAACTCACGATCAACCGCCGACAATCCTAGCCGTAAATCCGGTCGCACCATACCGCTCGACGAACCATCATAAATCATCCACATCCTTTACCACCTCTCGTGAGACCCAAAATATCTTGGCAGAGAATTCGCATTCTAGAAACAATCGGCTTTCCTTGGCTGCAATCGCCCGCGACAAAACCGTCAACGCATTCACGAATTTTTCGTTGCGGCCGAAAACATCTTTTCAATCCTTACATTCTTCGTCGTCGTCCGGCAGCCTTTCGAAGCAACGCTCACCAACTTCTGTCGCGTTGACTTCTGATCCAAGTTCAACAAAGCTGGATCAGGCTACTGTTTCACCAAATCGACATCCCTCACGTTCTCATCAACGACTGCCTACGTCGCTCGACCTCAACCATATCTCGGCAACTGACGATCAACCCCGAAACGCTATTCCGGCTTTGGTCAATACGGGCCTAACAGCTACCGTAAGGAGATCATCTCCTCCGCCGTCCTACACAGAGTCTCGGGTAAAACAAAATCAGGAACCTTCGCACTCCCAAGGCTCTGACAACAAAATGCACCAAACATCCTCGAGGCTTCTCCGCATGACGGACGAAGAACGACCTTTTACAAGAGATTTTGAGGATCTGTTCTCAACGTTGATGGTCAGCTTGCCGTTATCATCTCATCGGATTCGCTTTCAAAAGGTTGAGCATACGTTTACGTCGGAGGAGGCGATCAACAATCTTGGATCCCTCAAATTCTCCCAGTCGAACCGAATGCCCGACCCCAAAGACCCAACACGGATAGTCACGACTACCACCACCACTACGTTCTCTATGGCGAAAGAGATGGCGCGCTCCGTCTGTCAGCGCTTCATGGATGCTCGATTCTGTGAGACAGCAGACGGCAAGCCTATACCAAGTTTCCCCCTTAAGAACGCAGTCTGGCAACTTACACCGAAAGGAATGCATGTGTTGACACGGTTCTGTCAGCGCAACGGTATCAATCAGAGGCACGTTGTAGACGTTCTCGACAGTGCGAGGAACACCATGCAGTTGGTCATTTTGGAAAGAGATGGGACAACGGACAAGTTATCTCACGATCGTGCTACCATGGAGGTAATCTTTAGGCGTTTTGCCGGTCAAGAAGGTCCAAACATCAAAACAAATATCTCCACTTCAGATTCGGACTCGTTAAGTGATTACTACAATGGACTGATAGGGGTGAAGATGGCCAAAGAACGTAAGATATTGGAACGGACTGTTACAAATACATTCACCGGGAAGGCAACAGTAGATTGGCTCATGGACTGTTGTACTACGGTGGATCGTAGGGAGGTCTTCGAAATTGCCGAACTATTTGTGCAACATGGGCTTATTTGGGCAGTTGTGGAGGACAAAGTCTATATGCATCAGCATCCTGGTACTGCGAGGTTCCAGCCAACCAAAAACTCAATATATGGATTGACGGAAAAAGGTCAGCGAGTTGCGGGCTGGATCCCCCGGGGAGAGAGTCCTAGCGGCGATGAGAACCGGGGAGATAGCTCGGCCAAGGGCGGCAACGGTAACAGCAATGGCAGAAAGGAGGGTAGAAACATTCCAAAGGATTCCAACAACAACCGTCTGATGATGATTGTGAACGACCCAGCACTTCGTCTACTGTTCAGAGAGTATCTTCGAGATACGCACTGCGAAGAGAATCTAGCTTTCTACCTTGAAGTCAGAGAGTTTACAAGGAGCTATGACAGCGCTGAAAGGGCGAAAGCGTTCACGAGGTTGGATGCAATCAGGGAAAGCCTTGCGGCTGCATACGGTCAGTAGCCCCATTTCGTTCTCAATTAAGACTAATCTAGATAGGTCTTTACAACGCTTTCCTAGCACCGGGCTCTCCATGTGAGCTGAATATCGATCACAATTTGCGCAATAGCCTGGCCGGGCGTATGACAAGAGCTGTTGGTGACGATGATTCCATGTTGAAAAGCCTGCAAGAGGTAGTCGGTCTGTTCAAGGAAGCTCAAGGTTCCGTCTTCAAGCTTATGTCAAGCGTCAGTACATACTCAAACGTATCTGGAACCCAATATTAACGACTGCTGCAGGATTCCGTGCCCAAGTTTCTTAAGGAGCCCAAGTATGCAGCTGTGCTCAGCCAGCACAACTTCGATCACCCCAATCATCACCAATCCTCACAGTCGACTCTTCCTGAGCGAACAAGGAGTACAGCCATTCGTGAAGATCGAACTCTCTCGCCCAGTTCTGGGCGTGTCCCTTCACCGGCAGCAACACGAGGGCCCTCGCCAGGGTCAAGAGGGATATCAAGATAATGACAATGTGACAAGGCCCAAAGATTGCGGATAGCTTGACGTGCGGCAGTGTGGAATTGATTAAGTGCTTTATGAGAAACTCCCGCCAGATGGCTGACCTCGCTCATCATCCCATCCTTTCGACCTAAATTCCTTGGATTTACCTTAAGTCAGTACTGCGGACTTGTCTATTCAGGGTGTATCGCTACCACCTCTCTTTACTAGACGTTACGCCGTTACCTCTAATTGAAAAATCTTATTGCAGACCTGCGGCCCACCAACCATGGCCTCGAACTCCACCAAACTCGATTCCCGACCGGAAATGAATCTTGTTCTATGAGTGTACCAGCATTTTTCAGGCGTTTTGAGCATCAACAGTGCTTACTTTATTTCAGGCTAGGGAGCATGACGCATTCAGGATGGCATTTTGCAAAGCTTTTAGGTTCGCATTTATCATGTGTTTGGAACGTCTGACGACCGTTCTACCAACTTCAGGTAGCTACGACTGGTATTAGCCAGCAGCTAGTGTGTAGTGCACGGTGTGCTTCGTTGGAAAAGGTCAATAGAGGTTTTCCTCTTGTTGTTCTGGATCGATGCTCATGAACGATGTATGTAGGTTATGCACGATGTTTTCATTATGAGAACTCAATAAAATGGCTTTTCATAGCTTCAATTGCCTTTGATGTCCGCTTCCCATTTTTATAGCTTGACAGTCTCGTTCTGATTATCAGTACAGAATTTGACAACATAAATATGGACACTGAGAGTCCAAGGTAATTAACTACATAGCTCAGCAGCCAAGCTTCAATCATCTTGTCAACATGCCCAATTCACGACTCCATTGATTGCCTCGCAAAACCGTAATTACGCTCATAAGCCCTTAGTTTTTCAATACACCAAGGACGAGGGGGTCGCCATTTCCGATGGAAACTGCTTTGCACTACGTCTTTTTAATTAGATATCGTTGATTGCGAAACCTGTGCCGTTTTTTAGAATTTGCCGAGAGCCCCACCAAATTTAGTGGCTAATCTCCTAAAAGTGCAAAATAAGAAACAGATTTGTAAAATCAACCTCACTGCCCTTCCGATGCTTCATATGTAGTATATTCAATGCTCCGTATGTGACGTATCCAGTGCTTCATATGTGATATATTCAGTGCTCCATATGTGACCTACCCAGTGCTTCATATGTGGCCTACCCAGTGCTCCATATGTGACGTATTCAGTGCTCCATATGTGGTATATCCAGTGCTTCATGTAGTATATCCAGTGCTCCATATGTGGTATATCCAGTGCTCCATATGTGGTCTATCCAGTGCTCCATATGTGGCCTACCCAGTGCTTCATATGTGATATATCCAGTGCTCCATATGTGATATATCCAGTGCTCCATATGTGGCCTACCCAGTGCTCCATATGTGACGTATCCAGTGCTCCATATGTGACGTATCCAGTGCTCCATATGTGATATACCCAGTGCTCCATATGTGAACTATCCAGTGCTCCATATGTGGCCTACCCAGTGCTTCATATGTGACGTATCCAGTGCTTCATATGTGGTCTATCGGAAGCCAATGAGAAAGTTAATGGGGAAGCCAATGGGGAAGCCAATGGGGAAGCCAATGGGGAAGCCAATGGGGAAGCCAATGAGAAAGTCAATGGGATGTAGAGAATCCGTTATCGTTATTCCAAGCTCTTCTTCATAACAATTCGATAGGGCGTTTGGTAGGGAGTTTGATAGGGAGTTTGGTAGGGAGTTTGGTATTGAGCCATGAAGGGTGCTTTCTATCGAGCTAATTAGCATGTACGAAGCATACAGTATGTACAGGTAAGCTCGATAGGGAGTTTGGTAGGGAGTTTGGTAGGGAGTTTGGTAGGGAGTTCGATAGGGAGTTTGGTAGGGAGTTTGGTAGGGAGTTTGGTAGGGAGTTTGGTAGGGAGTTTGGTAGGGAGTTCGATAGGGCGTTTGGTAGGGAGTTTGGTAGGGAGTTTGGTAGGGAGTTTGATATCGAGTCATGAAGAGTGCTTTCTATTGAACTAATTAGCATGTGCTATGAAGCATGTACGAAGCATACAGTGTGTATGAATAAACAGGTAAATCGGTAAACAGAGATGAACAAAGATTCAAAACACGCGTTGAATTAGAATCGAAGAATTCATGAATGAGACGGTTATGAGCACAGCGAGTACAGGTGCGTTGAGACATGAAGAACGATCGTAAAAAGAGATAAAGATTGATATATACGCGTACAATGAAGGTAATGAGGTATGTACGGGTAAACAGGTAAACAGGTCAAGAAAATTTCAATCGTCGATCAGGTGATTTCCGGTCACCTGATGTACGTACAACGACTTCAATGAACCGTAAAAATCAGAATGGTAGTTTAAGCGAAAGAAAAAGAAATGATGGCAGTTTAAACGGGAAAAAACGACTTGCAGGGGTCAACGCAGCGAAAAAACATAGTGCGGGGTCGAAAAAGTTTTGATGTTGGGTCACCTGATGGAACCCTTGGCATTCAACGATCAGAATACACCCTTGCTTCAGTACTATATAGATTTGGATTATTGATCTCGTCTAAGATTGCCTTCACCAATAAGCCATACCTCGTATGCCTATGAAGACATCAAGGCAAGGAACTTAGCCTTACGATCTATGCATGTTGAACATCTAGGGAAAGACCAAGGACTGGATGGAACGTGATGCATCATTATCTTACAATCCCACGAAATTGCTGTAGAAGTTATGAAAATGCTGCTTGACCATGAACTTCAACAACGCCGATATCGTTCACATGATGTTACATACTACCACAACATGCACGAACTCTGTGCCTTCCAAAAAGCTAAGGTGGCCAGTCAAACGAGACTTTCCTACCTCAAGAAGGCTGGCCCCCAACTTTGTATACATGAAAGTCGTTTCATCCATGATAACGTTCCAACAACAACGCGGCATAGAATAATAAAACACGAAACAAATGTTAGAGATCAGGCCACTGTACTACCTTGGTCTTGGTTCGGCTATCCAAACCATGTTACCTTCAGAGCTCACTGGCTTCTCTACCTTCCACGTTGATGTCTCCTTCCATTTTCATAAAGACTGGCTTCGAATCCTGCACCTTCAATAACGCAGCTTGACCCGCTCCCATTCCGGCTGCTCCCACCGCCGCAATCAAGCCCTCGATCTCGCCCATGTGCCCAATTTGGAGCTTTGGTGATTTGTCAGATAGAGGTAATGGAGTTACCACAGACCCATTGTGCTTTATTAGGTGAAAGCTGCTGTCATTCCAATGCTCTTTTACAAGATCCATCAATTGGCCTTCTGCAAGATTGTGAGCATCAAGCTCAAGATGTTTGTCCAGGAACCGCGAGTTGAGGAACGATCGGAGCTGGGCGGAGCTGAAATCCGTGAAATGAGCTTGGTTTTCTGGAGGCGGATCGCCGCCGCCACCACCCGAGACGCAAGCTCCGCAGACGTACGTTTGGCAGCCATTATCGCAGGTACCGATAAATCCCAAAAAGCAATCGAGCTAAAGGACTTTGGAGCCGGTAACACAGAGGCTACAAATTTCGGTCAGCTTGCGCGACAAGGTGGCTCGTCACACTCACCCTCCGTTACCAGTTCTGCTTGACCCTGCAGCCCGGAACCCAGCTGGACACTCGCCGTTGCAGAAAGGGGCCCTGCCAGACCAAAAGTTGCTGCAGGTCGATTGGGACGTCTTGCACTCGCACCATACCTTCGATCCACTCCAGCAGCAGGACCCGTCTCCGCAATTATCACTTTTGGTCGCAGTGTGGGCTGCGTCACAAGACCCTTCGCAGAAAGGAGCAGTACCGTCCCAGTGTGATTGACAGAGGGCGTGGGCGTAGTAGATGCAGGCGGCTGCAAAGACAATGTTACTAAAATGCATCTTTGGAACAGAAGTGGTTATTGCAAGGTAGGAGTCGACTATCAGAAGGAGAAGATGATCGACATCTATTGGAGTAACGAAGGTAAAATTTTCTAAGTTCCTGCAATGATCTCTCGCGAGGATTCTTCAAGGTTCTTATAACGAACCACAGGGGAACGAATCGACGATGGGCATACACGGCTATCTCAGCTTTGACGGCGTTGGGCTCAAAACCGATTCCAATTGGGCAGCAGTATTTTAACCAGCCAGGTAGCTGCCATCCCCTCATTATTCTGGATACCATCATATAGTGAGACTACAGAGATGGTTCGTTTGGTCTCAAGCCACGCTCCCAAGAATATTTTCCAATCGACGGCTAGATAGCGGCCAAGCACACGGCCAACATCCATATATGCCTGGATTCTAGCCTAAAATAGTTGAGTCTGGCTTTTCGCCTCGCGCCCCTTAGCAACAGCCTTACAGCAAGGCTTCTTCTCCGCTCTAGTCCAGAGATCCCAATTACGATGTGGTGAAACCCAGCCTCCATGGCGACTCCACAGCAGGCTACAGAAACAAGATATGGGCAAGCTAAGGGAAATAGTTCTTTTAGTGAAAGAGCTGAGGAGACACATGATCACTCTTGGTAACTACAAATCTGATCAACGCCATAGGATCGACGAGCTGGATATCTCACCGCAACTGCGACGTAAAATCGGACCAACCTGCTCGGTATAGGCTAGATTTCTCACTGTAAACCCTCGTTCTCATGCACGGCATATATTGTCGAGCGCTCTACCACTACTAACCAAATAGTTATAAGTTCTCAATCACCACCGACGTCGTGCACATTTTCAGCCCTGAACATTCCCCATAGTCTTGCTCTCTCTAGTGGCCCCAGCACACGGTAAGTCCCATGGGCTGAACGGCTAAGTAATCATGAAGCGAGGCGTCTTCGCCAGATCAAGAATCGAGGTTGGCTTGAGGCGGAGGCTGGCGAACTTGACCTTGAAGAGTCCAGCGTAGTCTAGGTTTCTTAAGCCAAAAGACACCAGAGGCGTTTCTTGGGAAAGGCGGTTACTGTAGTAATCGTGATGGCACAGCTTAGCGCCGCGGCTGTGAATAGATGGCGCAGCCCTATCAATAGAGAAGGCATCAATGGACAGACTCGCCTTCAAACAAGTACTGCTTCTAGAACCTAGAGATGTGACATGTCAGCTTACAGATGGCTAGGAACTTCAAGGCCCCAACAACAGTCAGTCATTGCTCAGACTCACTGTATGTAATAAAGTCAAACCATTTGCTCTGTCTCTAATACCCATATACAAAGTCTCCAAGTCATCAAAGTTACAAACACACTCAACTTGATACCTATTCGCTATAGATTCCCGCCTCCACCCCCATATAAAAGTCCCTTGTCTCCACCTATCCGCATCCACTACTTATCCCGCAGGCTTCAACGCAGTTTGAATACACGACCAAGTATTTCAATTAATGTTCAGCACGAACGGAGGGAAATCGTATACCATTATGGTAATACATAGTGAGAACACTATACTGGAAATATGAATCGTCAGGTTGCTGCAGCTGTGGTGTTTGATGTAATGGACGTGGGGAGTACAAAAACCGACTAAAACATCCGCATCGTATTAAGAATAATGAATTTGTCCATGTATGTAAGAATGGTACTATAGAATCAATTAAATGAGTCTGCCATGATGCTGAAATGGCGCCTTGAAAAGCGACTGGAAAACGATAGCCCTGCTAGTACACTCCCGGTTAAACTGTTTTGGTAGCTCCGTAATCTCCGCTCGATCAAAGACTTGGTACTGCTATATCATCCCATACTCAGATCAATCGTGATGAACACTGCGAAGCCGGACTTGAGGAATGACTACTTTCGACAATTCCCCCAGGGCTACCAAGAGACAGAAGACCAACCCACACGACAGCCCGAACCTACCCCTACCAAGTCGTGCATTTCGCGCAGTCAAGGAAGCTGTGTTTGGAAGGTCCTCCTTGAAGAGCAATCCAAGGTCTAGAGATGTTAGCGGATCGACTGGTCAGGCGACGCCAGTCAAGTCTGGTCACAGCACAGATTATGAACAAGAGGAGATAGTTAATTGGGACGTGCCCGACAGCGATGATGAGGACACTAGCATCTCTGTCAGGCCAGCCAGGCATACAAGTGGGATCAGAGGCACGTCCGTGAGGCAAACTACTCGGGAAATCTCTAGCTCTACCAAACGAAGCACCGGACGCGGGGGAAAGGCACGTCTTGTGAAGGAAGAACTGAGGAGTCCCGTAGTAGATGGACCCAAGATTTTGGCCACTCCTAGAAGGACAGAGTTGAGGAGTTACAAGCTTCGATCGGCGTCTCAAGACCATGATGAGCTAGGGGGAGAACCTAGAGGGAAAGGAGCAGCAAACACCAGCGAGGGATTACAATCTGATGCCAATGGTATAGGAAAAGCTCATAGAGGTGAGCGACAGCAGCCTGGGAAAGCTGGAGCTCGACGGAAATCCAGGGACAGTGCTACACCTGATTTTTCCAGAGAATACGAAGGCTTGCGGGCGTCCTCGGATAATGCCGCTGGCCACGAATCTGGTTTAGAAGATCTTGAGCACCCAGACTCTGTACGTCCAAGTAAAACGCTGTGCCAAAGGCCTCCGATACAGCCTGTGGTATCCGACGAATTCGTCAAGGTGAACCAAACCCTTACTTCTCAATCAAGACGGAAGCGAGGATTAGAAGAGGTCGCAAGGATAGATATTGCTACAGTAGATGGAGCACCGGCAACTCCCACTGGTCGAAAACGTGGTCGCCCTCGGAAGCAAATCATGACGGCTACTGTTGTACCCGACGGCCGAGATGATGACATGGCTATCAAGGAACTGCCCTCAAGGCACGGATCTCTCGACGCACTATTCAGAGAGACAAGTATCGGCAATAATATTACGACGATCGAGGAAATATGCCCACCAGCATCCACTTTAACTTCACCGGGAAGGAAACGTAGAGGGGCTACTAAAGCGACGATAGACAATTTAGTACCTGGTAAAACAACTCCCAGAAAGAATGTTGTAGGAAGTGTGTCAGATATCGACACCGAAGATTCTACCAAAGCCTATGTCAAAGAGCTTCGGAAAGTCCTTGAAAATGACGCCGGAAGATCACTCACTGCTCTTAAAATGCACATAATGGACCGTCTCACCGGCAAACGGCGTCTTGCTCTGGTGAACCTCGAGGAAGAATACCAAAAGGTCTACCAGCTAGTCGAGCAAACAGTACTGGCCGGTGAGGGGAACTCAATGCTTGTCATTGGCTCTCGAAGTACTGCAAAAACTTTGTTGGTGGAGACAGTCATCGGAGAGCTGGCAATCGATCACAGCGAAGAATATCACGTCGTACGGCTGAATGGCTTTATTCATACAGAAGATAAGCTTGCTCTTCGCGAGATCTGGCGCCAGCTCGGACGAGAAATGGAGGTCGAGGACGATGCAATGGCTGGCCGAAGCAATTATGCAGACACTCTTACCTCATTACTTGCTTTGTTATCTCACTCAGCTGAAACTTCTGAAGGGGAGCAAGATCATGTCGCCAAATCAGTCATATTTGTTATCGATGAGTTTGACCTTTTCGCATCTCACCCACGGCAGACCCTTTTGTACAACCTATTTGATGTTGCCCAGTCTCGCAACGCACCCATCGCAGTGCTCGGCTTGACTACCAAGGTCGATGTTGTAGAGAGCCTCGAAAAGAGAGTCAAAAGCCGCTTCAGCCAGCGTTATATCCACCTTTCTCTACCTAAGAACTATGCCGCTTTTCAAGACATCTGCAAGTCTGCCCTAATCTGTCAACCTCCTACCGGCTCTACCCGCCTCAACCACGAAGACGCAAAGTTCCAACAGCTGCATACGTCCTGGACGAAATATGTGAACGCACTTTTCACCGACGATCACGTCTTCGATGCCTTCCTCTTTCAGATTTACATCCTTTCTAAGTCCGTTCCGTCCTTCTTGACTGCCTGCCTTCTCCCAGTCTCCCTCCTCTCTCCCACCTGTATTCCCACAGGCCTCGACTTTACCACTCAGACGCTTTCCCCACCTGACTCAAAACTCCACCTCCTATCCGGCCTCTCTGATCTCGAGCTTTCCCTCCTCATCGCCGCTGCCAGACTCGACATCATCCTCGATACCGATATGTGTAATTTTAGCATGGCGTATGATGAGTATCAGCAGCTAGCTAGCCGCGTAAAAGCGCAAAGCAGCGCTGCCGGACAAACAGCTGTCGGAGGTGGTGCAAGAGTATGGGGGAGGGAGGTAGCGAGTGGGGCGTGGGAGCACCTGGCAGAGTTGGAGCTAATTCTAACAGCTACAGGAGGAGGTGGGAAGGGAGACATTAGTAGAGCCAATGGGAGAATGTGGAGGGTTGATGTGGGATTGGAGGAGATTGGGCCGAGTGTGAATGGGATGGGTGGGGTGATGGCAAAGTGGTGTAGAGAGATTTGAGAAATATAGAACCAGGAGAAGATAGAATACATTATGGGGACAAGCATCAATGGCTAAGTTACGTTCTCTGGCAACAGCGCTCTCCAAAGATGGCATTTCCGGAACGGGGACAAGAGATTGTGAAAGTGTTGGAATACGAGGTCATATATGATATGGGGGCATATTGATATTTTGGTTGTTGCTGTTAGGAGGCTATCTAGGAGGTGGAAGGTGGAAACTCTACCTTACTAGCGGACCCTAGCCCTACTAGCCCTATGAAGGTGGAGATTACCATCTCCCCTATTTCCAACAGAAAGGGTTGTTGCTATACGATTCATCCGCAAACCTACCATCTAGAAACACTCATGACTCTTGCGAATATCGTAGATAAGGAAGCCTGAACGGCTTAGTTTGCAACAGCGTTGCAATACTCCCGCCAGCATCCGAACCAGACCTGATTTTATAAGCCGACTATTCTAGCCATGGCCGACCCGTTCTGCTTGCTCAAAACACACTCATTGGTTCCAAACCCATGAACACTGTCCGAGTGGCTTGTTAATTCCGAAGATCTACTAACAGGTGACAAAAACATCCATCTGATACGACGAAATCGGCGGTGAGGTACTACTCACAATATTCCAAGGAGCTGTTGAGCCGCCATCATAAGCGCCTTTCCGCTCCCTATAGCCGCACGGGTCTCAATGTCTACCTACTGCAGGATATTGATGCTTAATGCCTTACTATATGCGACCCTCCCTCACTCACGGACCGGCCTTCTGTTCTTCTATCGAAGATGCCTCAAAATCCTGAGGTCGGTACGGGCAGAGCATTCATTCTCTTCCGCTTGGATCGATCTGATTTGAACATTCAATACCACACCGACTATATGAAACTCCTTGAATTGGTTCTTGTGCGATTTGTGGAACTTCCAATCCTTCTTCAGCCCGTGACCAAACGTCAAAACATGCGATTTGCGCGGGCCGTTCTTTCTCTTGCTCAGAATGAGTAGGCTGTTACAGAAATCAATCCGTCACCGGCTCAACACGTGCTGGCGGAAGAGTGCACCCCCAGTATATAGCCCTCCATGATAAGTCTGCTTGTTCACCCCACAGCTTCTCAAGTTCCAAGTTCTGATAGCACCTCTCTAATTAACAAAGAGCCTATATCTCGCGCTTACTATGCTCTTCTCTTTCTCTTCTCTCACTCTCATCCTCACGTTCTTCCTTCCAACGACTCTCGCCCTTGCACCAAAATTGCTTCCCCGTTCCACTCCAGCCTACAACGTCTCACCCTCCACCTCCACCGTCATCTCCCAGGATGCCATCCCCGACTTCATCCCCTCTCGCACCTCCTTAAACAAAACCTCAACAGACGTGCCAGAGTGTCTGACCGACCATACCGCTTGGGTTCCGCCACTCCGCTCCGACTGCGACGTTATCATCGAGGCGGTTCTCCTTACTCCTACCGCCATGATCGAGAGAACCTGGGTCGGCACCGGCACCCTCCCCGTCTGGCAACAGAGATATAACACATGCAGGCTTTTCCTGTTTGTGAAAGATCCAACCCCAGGCGTTTGGGTCGAGGATAAGTTCAGCCTGGTAAATTTTGCGGTTTTTGGGGCGAAGATCCTGAGGGCATGCGTGGGCGAGAAGACGCCGAATCTGGGGGGAGAGATTGTGGTGGGGCCGAACAAGAAGTTTGTCGTGGTGGCCTTGGGACTTGCGGTAAAAAAGCAGACGGAAACGAGCTGAAGTGGGGTGAGGTGTTGGGAGTGGGTGGGAGGGTATTGGGGGGAAGGTGGTTTGGGGATCGAGATCCGAGCTTCTGGGACTGGCCATATTTTGCATTGTGGAGCGACTCAGAGGAAGCAGCGCTGCCCCTTATCCAGCTTTGACAAATCTCAAGAGCAGCTGGCTCGAAGAAAACCTCTCAATCTCACACCCTTTCAGCTCATCTGTCAGAAGTTCGCATCCATGCATGCTCCCGACGTACGGCATGAAACGGGTTCTAGGGCCTAGGCGATGAACCCAAGCCGCCCTGTCACAGCCCCACAAGGCGCATTCCGCGCTCCGAGTCTGCGCTCGAGCGAGCAAAGAACGTCAATGTCAGTTCTTCCCACGCTCAATTACCGCACCTCCATCGTGCCAAAATCCTCTCATTTTCCAAAACAAAAAGGCCAACCGTCCCTTATCCCAGAACCACCAGCACCAGCACCAGCACCAACCAACCCTTTTTCCCCCCACAAAACAAACCCCCCACAAAACCCACTCCCAAGCCTCTACTTACTTACCCAAGAACCAGAACCCTCCCACCAAGCGGCTAGTCACCAACTTGACCCTCGGATATTTCGTGCAAATAACTAGCAGCGCTTTTACAAAATTGAGCGCTGGCAATTGGATCTTTTCGGGCGGGGTTGGGTGGCATGTTTGCTGTTTCGAGGTGTAGTAGGTAGTGGTGGGTGTGCGGAGAGAGTACTGTGTGTACAAAGGCGTGCTGTTTCAATGTTTTTCTTTTTCTTTTCCATTGTTTATAGTGTTCTGCTTTTCTCTCCTACATAACCTTTAGTTTCGGTTTAAATAAGGGCGCTCGCTACATGCCTGAGACTCGCCCATTGCAAGAGAAGGGCCTAGACGGTCTGAAAGTCGATGCCGACTCGGCCCTCGCAATGTGCAGACTTTGGGTGTTGATTGGAAGGGGAACAAGAATGAGCGGTGAGTCGAGATGAGCTTTTTTGCGGATGAGGAGGTTGGGGAGAGGTTTTGGGATAATGCGGGGGGGGGGGAGAGAAATGCTTCGATTGTTGTTTGTTTGGTGGTGAGAGGGCTGTAACAATAGGCGGAGAGGAAATCGGGGATGAGACGGCCATAATGAACAGATGCAAAAGATGCAAAAGCAACGCGAGCACGAAGAGAAGATCGTTAGCAGACCGATGTTTACTTCAAGATATACATTTCTTTGATTTGAGCATTTTAGGACCCACAGAAGTACTTGTTACGAGGAACATGAGCAGCAGATCGATGTCGCAGCTGAGGCTGTTGGAATGCGATTTTCGATTTTTCAATTCTCGACTTGACAAGGTCTACTACCCTTTGTTATTTTTACATAGAGTAGATGCGAGTGATCATCGATTTGATAACGGATTGTCGTGATTCGAGTATAAAGAGACTTTCAATATATACGCTCGTGATCGGAAGAATCGAACAGACGGGCAAAGTACATGCTGTTGAATTCATAATGGACTACTCTCTACCGTAGATTGAGCACTCCGTATTACGTACCGTGCGGAGGCCACCCCGGTTCGCCCGGGAAATAGGTTGCCAGGGGGGGCGGTTGTCACCTTTGGGAGTTGGTGCTACAGTAGTTGAGACTCAAGACTGCCGTGCGCCTACTCCGTATCTACCAACGTGCTGCATCTTGGAGCAGGCACGATCAACGGAAAGTCGACTCCATCTGTAGCTAGTCCAAGGTAGTCACATTTGCAATGCTACCTCAAAGTGCCTCACGCAGGGAACGCAGCTAAGAACACGGAAGGACCGAGGGAGTAGGTACGATTCCACCGTATCGTGATTTGGCCGATGAAATGCCATCTAGAATCCGGCAGCATGAGTGTCTCTAACGCCGTGGTCTTCCTTTCCCTGGTGTGCTTGGACATAACTGGGCTTATGCTCTCCGGGCCTCAGCCTTGCGGCGTAGTCGCATCCATAGCCAAACGTGCCGCATCGATAGCGATGTTGGCCAAGCAATAATCCTGTATTACAACTGTTAACAGGACAACAAAGTAGTTTTTCTGTTTCTACTTCTAGTCTCGAAGGTGAGCAAGACGCTGCTTTAACCTGATCAGACAATGAGCAGCCCGGAGCAAGCTGGGTACGGCCGGAGCGGCTAGAGCAGCACCGGAGTAAACCTCTGCCCTGTATGAGGCGCAGCAACGGATTGTCAGGATGCCCAATCCTGGACCGTTTGATATTCAGCCAAAATGAAGGACAACCGCGACAAGTACATCTCCCCTTGGGATTGGGGTGACCGTTGCTTTAACGTTGCGCAACCCGGGTACCCGTCGCGCGACACTGCGAACTTCGGGGTGAATCCTAGGCACTTCGGTTTTGGTAAGAGACCACATACCTTTTATTCATTGAACCATCTCGAAGAGCATTCACCGTATGTGGCATATCTACTATTTTCCTTAGCTCTTACTCCTCTCTTCCTCTCTTCTTCTGCTTACTGTTCCGAATATGTTTCGCTCCCTCCTCCTGATGATTCCTTGTTCTATACGAGCCTATCCTTCCGAATCTTCCACTCAGGAGCAGTATGTTGATCACTCAGCCAACGGCGATGTCATGTCGCCCCGTCTCGAAGGGTCTCGGTTCGATCTACTTTGAAGCTCGGTTGGGGCCGCGGTGCCGGTCCCAGTCCATCTGATGTTCAGGCGGTCGGAGATTAGGGGGCCCGTCCGGACTCATCCCTCCAACGTAGTTCGCCGTTGGTTTGGATGATCTTATCTTTCATAGAATGAAAATCCGCATTGAAACTCGTTGCTGCGAGCCGCGTTTCAACATCGTTGATGATCCTTTGGCACAAGTCATATTCATCAAGATGCTCAGTAGAGTATTCCAGCGACTCGCACGTGGTCACCCAAACTTTGAACATGGTCAAAGTGAAAACCCGCTGCATCGGTCGCTGTGATACGCCTTAAAAAGTCAAAGCTCCTGAATGATAAGATGTTATCTGGACGAAAAAATGATCTTTGTCGTCTTCAGATGCCTTATCTTTGACATGTCTTTTGATGATCAGCTCTTCAACAGAGCTGAAGAACTTTTCGTAGCGTAGATCGATTTTGAAGCCGGCTGAAAACCCTCGGTAAGCCGCATCTGCTATCTTTGAAGCTCGTTAGTAGCTAGTTTCGGTTATAAATATGAAAGTATACCTCGCGGCCCAAACAAACGATGATCAGCGGTCGCACTGCTTGCAGGTATACGCGAAGAAGATCTGTGGCGGGCTTAAAACCCTCCTTGCCGGGTTTCCCCAATGCGTACAGATTCAAAAATGGTAAAAAGCCCTGATCAATCATATCCGCTACCCCATTTTCCTGATTACTCGTGAGTGCAACCTCCCACTGGAGGAACTTCTCGAGCATGGTCAGCATGATTTTCGAGGTTTCGCTCTCGCTGGCCCAGAACCCTGGAGAATTGCGGTTGGCCTTTTTCGAAGGGGTTTGACCAAGGAAGAGCAGAATTGTGTGTTCATTATTCAGACATCTGGGCGTGGCTTGAGCAGTAATCACCTTTGCCCAATGCTCTAAGCCTCCGCCTTCCGTGATTAGTTTTAGCGAAACCCTAGAGATCTCATGAACAGCTTGCAGGGCATAATCTCGGACCTTCGATGTAAACGGCTCCGAAGGCTCGGGAGTCGCTTAGGCTGCGGCAGTCCAAACTTCAGTTCCAAAGCTCTCAAAATGTGCTTTGTCGGTTCATTAAGAACCGAAAACGCCGAGCCACCTATGCTAATGTTCATTGTGCCTTGCTCCATAATGCAAATAAGCAACTGTTCTCGAATGTCAACAGATGGATCATCTATTGATACCTCAAGGTGGGGGATCTCTTGAACCAAGCAGCCGGATACTACTTCCGAAAACATGTCCATCATTACGTGGGTAGTCCGCATTACTGAAGAGACCTTGCTGGTTGTTCTTAGGTCGCGTCGATGCCTTTGTCATGCGTTATCGCTTTTCGAAACCCCGGTATGTCGAAGATAGACCAGAGCGTGATCTGGGAGAGTAGCGATTCTCCTCTCCCATTCGAAGATTCGGCCGAAGAACGTAATTCTAGTCTCGACGAGCACCGGGATGAGTTTGCGAAGTTGGTCGACTGTCAGTTGAAATGTTCTGATATGGAAGATGGCTCTGGGCTGTTCTTTTCGGGGCGATATGGAGGTTGAGTCCCTGAGCCTAAGTAGGTGCTGTACGATCGCCGGTGACACTGTCAGAGGATCATTAAGGAGTGCCTTCCATTGTTCCAGATCAGCAGCCGAGAGCTCTATGATATTGCCCAAAATCAAAGAAGGTGTGGTGGTGCTTGTGACCAGTTCCCTCTTGGTCATCCGCCGAGTAATATCGTTGATTACGTCGGCACCGAGTTTCTCGAGGTCCGGCATATCTGAGGCTGCAAGAGGGGGCGGATCGGGGTTATTCGCGCAATTCTCAAGCACGTCCCTTCTCTCCATGTCCCTTACGCACCTGAGCCTGAAAGCGCAGACTCAAAGATTAGTTTTCTTATAGGGTACGGGCAGCTACTTCAGAAAATCATGATCGTTGCATAGACTCTGTGCAAGGAGATCGTTTGTGTTTAGGAAGAGATCGCGTAGTCTATGCGAGGGTATCGTCCATGTTCATGCAGAGATCGCGTGTATAACAATTAGACCTATGTTGATAATTGTGTTCAGAGAATTTGACCTGACTTACAGTACAGCTCTTTGGATCTAGTAGCAATTTGCTCTCTCTTCGGCGACTCTCATCTTACCATATAGGATAGTGTTGCCATTTCCGCCTTAGAGCAGGCATAGAAGGTGGCTCCGCCATGTTTGTTGAGGGTGATCGTGACCGGGTATCACTTTCTACTTCTTGACACGCATTCCTGCTTTGCTCTAGCTCTCAACGACTCTCGCTTGAGACGCCAGATGGCGTACGGGAAGTGATTATCAGATAGGAGCAGTCTGCAATCGTGCGCAAGAACGCCGTCCTCCTGCCTCTTTTTTTTAAACCTTTTGGGACAAGTTTCTTTGTCAGGAATATATACTTGATATGAGCAGTGTCGTGCATCGCGGGCTTAGTGGTCTAGTGGTATGAGTTAGTCATCTTCGATGTAGCACTTTTACAGCTAGACTAATAATCTGCAGTTGTCGCTTCGGGTTATACCCTGCAATTGAATTGCAACTCTGTGAATGTGACAGGCCCCGCGTTCGAATCGCGGCTAAGCCCATACTTTTTTATTTCTTTATCGTTCTTTTCGCAAAACCATCCCCCGCATGCATGCGACCATGGAACCCCGAAATCATGTTGGGGAACTTCAATATTTGGACTAACTATTTGGTAATATGAATTATAATTTCCCAATCAATATTTGGTATGCCAGCCCTTCGCTTTGATTACAGCTGCACACCTGTGAGGCATACGGGATGTGCTAATTTCGGTCGCTTAAGAGCTAGTCAGTGAGAAATTTCGTGGGCTCGTAGTGTTGCGTTGAGAGTTCTCGCGTCCAAATCGATCCTGGTGTTCTTTTTCAGCTGTCTCCAGGTGATTTTAGGCTTCGATCGTAACTGACGTAACAGTATCCTAACTGCACGGGGGGTAATTGATACGGGCCTTCCTGATCTGGGTTCATTGGCTCCGCAGGGTATTGTTTGAAGTCTCCCCAAAACGCTCTGAACTACCTTATGGTTCGGGGAACGTTCAAATTCCGTCCTATCTGAGTGGGTTTTAGGCCTAATTGGGCCTGGCCTGATATTTCACCTTTGGTGAGAAGTATTGTTACCAGAAATTGAAGTCAGGTGCAACCCGTGCTAACGTCTATATCTTCCGCTGCTCCCCCATTTGCCCTCCCTCTACTTCCGTACTCCCTTGTGCTCTGAACCACGAGGTTAGAACTTACGTTGTGGCCCGTGTCTTTTCATAGTCGAATAAAGTCAGCCTTCAATCAAACTCCAGTCATGGCACCTACCGGATCTGCGGCCATTGAGTTGAAGAGAAAACGAGGATTGGACGTTGATGATCTTAAAAGGCTTTTTGACACTGAACCAGAAGACTATAAAACTGCCTGGGACGAGCTCAAACACCACATCATCGAACTCAACGATCATGCACGACAGAAGATCCCCTCAGTAAGTTTCACCCAATGGTTGTATTACTGGTATAATAGGACTAACGTCAATAGCTTGCGCCGTCGACGCTCTCTCTTCCTGATGCACATCAAATATTCAACTTGCATCAGGTTAACGATGTTCTCTGGAATGTCATCAATGAAATAGCAGTACCCCAGTATCTCTCAGACAACATTGATAGAATCTTGGCAGTCATCTCCAAAACCCATCAGACGAGCGAAGTATTCTCACGGACAATGATAGATCAGGTCCTAGTCTCTGCAATATACGAGGAAATGTACGCGCAGGTCCCTCAGCAGCGAGCTTCATCACCGTCAGAAGACCCTGCAGTCTTAGAACTGCAGCACGAGACGCAATTTCAACGCCAGATAACCTACAAAGGAGAGATCAGGCTGCTAAGCGGATATGCGGACTATACGGTCTGGTACGAATCGCACAAGAGATTCAATCTTGCCACCAACTTAATAATCATCGAAGCCAAGAAGAACAACTCCACCGACTCATGCCTTGGCCAATTAACGGCATGCATGGGTGTAGTGCATGCCTATAGAAAAGACGCGCAAAAACAAAACTCTGTCGTCTACGGCACGGCTTCCGATGGTCTCTCATTCCGCTTCTGTCGTATCGACAATGAGGGCAATTGGAGCCAAAGCCGTCTAATGGAATGGGAGATGGGGGACAAGGGCAGGATATACTCAGTGTTCAGATCGTTAATCAGGATAGCGGCATTGTCATCACCCTCCACCTCCCCCATCAAGAACCTCCAGCAAAGAGAGAAGGCCCTTGCGGCCTTTGGCAGCCCAGAGCGTGCCCGCAAATTCCAGGATGATCTCAGTGCGTTAGAAATCCTGGAGGAGGACGATGAAACAGAGATCGTAAGTTGGCGAGAACCTAGCTCGTGAAGGAAGGGGCTGCGTGGAGAATTGGTACCTTAAAGAATCAACGGCATACTTCTGGTGAGGGGCTGAGTATAGGCAGCAGGATGCTGAAGCCAGGCAACAGTGTTTACGAATGTTATTACAGATAACGTGAGCAGCTATAGCCGGGAACGAGGCAGCCAATTCAAGCTCCCCGATGCCCCCCCCGCTCCCCCAGTGCTCCCCTTTGCTCCCCCAGTGCTCCCCTTTGTTCCCCCCTGCTCCCTCGCTGCTCCCTCTAAAGCAGCCCTGCTCCCTTTCCTGAACGGAAATGGTAACCACCGATCCTAAGTTCGGGGTGCTATGTCGAGACCGATGGAAACCTGGGAAGGAAGGGGGTCTAGGACCCAACGCTCAGTCGTTTGAGAACGACGTTGAAGCCCTGTGGAAGAGAAAGACGGACCAACCTCCCAGTCTAGGACCCACACCACCACGATCAGACGGACAGGCACACACTTCTTCATCCGCTTAAGATACGTTAGAGGTCTTTGTTCTGATTTTGGAGGCTGGAACGTAAGCTCCCTCTTGCTCCCTCGGTGCTCCCGCTGCTCCCTCGTTGCTCCCTCAAAAGCGGCCCTGCTCCCTTTCCCGAACGATGTTGGAAATAGGGGAGATGGTAATCTCCGCCTTCATAGGGCTGGTAGGGCTGGGGCCCGCTAGTAGAGTTTTTCTCCTACTTTGCAGACTCCTAATAGCTTCAACCCCATACCAAAATGCCCCATATGACCTCGTATTCCAACATTTATCACTTGAAAGTCACTTTCACATTTTATTGACAGTTTGAAATTCGTAAGCGCGTTTCATCTTCTTCACTCAATCAAGTCAAAACCTCGTTCTTATGAGCTTAGAAGTCGTGAGTGAGTCATGACTAGAAAACGCGAGAACGTGATCGTAGAAGTGAGGGATAATATCATACGCAGAACAGTGCAGGCACTGGCTCGGAAAGGGACTAGCGAAGACCTCGGACGAGTACTTGATGTTTTGAACACGATGCACTTGTTTCTCTTCTTCATAGTTAGTTTGAGACATCAATACACTCAATTGGCCACTCGCAAACTATGTCGTATCACAGCCGTTATTAAGCAATAGAGATTTTGAGCCTGAAAGGCAGCGCGCGCCGCGTAGGGACAGACTAAAGAATTGCTATGTATTCTCGGACCATAAATGCTGGATACGGACCGCTTCTGTAATGACTCGCGGAAGCAAATAAATAGAATAATGTTACGAAAGTGTAGTTATCTCTATAAAGATTCAAATTCAATTAGAAGGTATTGAAGCTCCCTGTTCGATGTAGATCCCCAGGAAGGATCCTAATGCGTCCTACCCCAATCTAGCTTTGGTTCTGTGCACCAACGGTCTGATTTACTCCCAAGCTGGACAGATCCACATCAGGTACAGCTTTCAAAAGAGCTGGAATTCCGTAGTCTCTAGCCCACTCCGACCTCAAAGCTTGATCCACGGTGATACGATTATTCGGCTCATACTGCAGCATCGAACGCAGCATTTTCTCTAAACTCCGCAACTCGATATCGGAATAGCCATAAATTGTAGAACAAGCTTCATGCTCCATACAATCACGGAGCCGGTGAGCCAAAGGCCTTGAGATTCTCGATTCCAGGGGATTTTCATCTTGCCAGGAGCCATCGTCTTTGAAGTACTTGGAACGGTTAGGCCAGGCTTGCCACATCTTAGGGGGCAATGGGCCGAAGGTGCTGATTGCTTCGAGGACAACGGTATCTTCGTCCGGCCAGCAATCTTGGAAGAGTTTACCCCGTCCAAGTATATCAAAGATTGCCATTCCTATCGTCCAGATATCCGCGGCGCTTGTGATAGGATACCCGAAAGTTTTTTCTAGGGGTCGGACGAGCATTGGAGTGTTAAGCTCAGATTGTTGAGAGGGTTTATCGGGGGTTTGCATGAAGAATGATTCACCAAAGTCCGTGATCAGGACTTTGCAACTGGGAGCGATCGTATCGCTGGGAGTCAATATGCCCGTTGGCTGAATTTGGTATTCTGGAACATCAGATCCAATCGGCGCGCCATTATGTCGTCTGACGAGCAATTTCTCTGGATGTTTATAGGGCTCCGGAAGTGGCCATGACGTAGACGATCGCGCTTGGACGAGGATGTTTTGTGTATGAAGATCTATATATCAATAACAGTGAGCAGATATATATATCTGAGATCGGAAGAAGCAGCATACCAGCATGTACGATCCCGCACGAGTGTATATATGACAGAGCTAGTAATGACTGAATAGCAATGCTCCGCGCTACTTGGGCAGGGAACATCGAATTATCACTAACGCTGGCCTCTTTAGCTATAGCGACACTGTTCAAGGCAACCGGCAATACAAAACATTGATGATGCCCATTCGGGCCCTCGAGAGTGAACTCGTCGAGTAAGGGAATCACGAATCTTTTTCCAGGGTGAGTTGGATTACCATTTCGCAGGGTATGAAATATCTCGAGTTCGAATTCCTTCCGTCGCTGTGCACCCCCGGTGTCCGATACTGCCACCTTTACTGCAGCGTAACATTGTTCTTGAATATCTTTGCAAAGCCAGACGGTCGAATAGCTGCCATATCCCAGCTTATAGATGACCTCGTAACGGCCGGCCGAGAATTTGTCGCCGAGATGGACAGGGTGGTAGCCACCGGGGCCATACCTTTCTATATCTTCAACAGCCTCATGCCAGGCATAAGCTGGCTCTGACGGTTTCAAGGCCGCATGAGAGTCAGTGGTAGTCGGATCCATGTGCGATAACAATAGCGATTTTGTGCTCTGATAGCGACGGTGAATGAGGAAACACGGCCTGTTGAGTGTCTGCAACGACCAAAGTCTGATAGCAGTATAAGGGGCGACGCTGTATGAGCGGATGCTAAACCACATTATCTGGCACTATCACTGCTGCGTGATGGTTTGTGTCGATGTCACCACAACCATAAGCTAAGAATATAACTTGCTTACTGAGGGGAAGATAGCACATTGGAACATGCCGGCGAGAGTAATCGATATGACACACTTTCAATTCATCAGTCTTGCACTTCTGCAGTGAGTGAGAAATCTCGTGAATTCGTAGTGTTGCATTGAGAGTTCTCGAGTTCAAATCGATTTTGATGTTCTTTTTCAGCTTTCTAAAAGAAATTTTAGACTTCAACCGTAACTGACGTAACAGTAATCTGACTTCTTAAGAATTAAGTGGTAATAATCTTTCTGATCTGTTTTCAAAGAGTTCGAAGAAGCCGAATGCGGCTGTTTAAAGTTTTTTCAAAGATTCGTTTGTTGTGTAAGCGCAACTTGTGCCTCCCGTTCATGTGTAAGTACTCAGCGTGGCGTCTAACGGCAAGATGAATCGCTAGTTCTTGCCCAAGTTCTTTGTGTAAACAATGAATCTACCTACCTCAGACAGAAGAATTCAAAGTAATTCACCTGCACACAGACTACACGAATATGGCTGATGCCCGCGTTAAGCTCTTGCTGGGGTTTTCTTCTTAAGCTAAGTATCTCCGGGGGACCACAACGGACGGCCAACCATGGGAAGCTGCATGATGTACTCCGTCACAGCCAATCGTTCGACCCGAATATACCAGGATCCAGCAGAGCAACGACCGCTTGATAAGGCGCAATCCAGTACCTAATTCAAGTCACCGATAACAGGAGGCTCGTGCAGATGGCGTGATAAGAAATGTGTGACAGGCCCCGCCTCAGGGGACATGTCAAACGTCTTTCAACTTCAGTCGCTATACCTTACGACACTTCGATGTGGTATGAGGAATCTAATAGCTTAGGCTTTTTTCTGCTGATTGACAAAGTGGAAGTAGTTCCTGAGGATGACGGATACCAAGGACGAACCCAAGGTGTCAAGCACCCCAAGCTTGGCTACTGAGGCACCCGTGCCCGTCTTGTCAAAGGGTGCAGTGGATCCTGTCTACGAAGCGAAGGCGCAGGTATTGAACAATGCCATTCAAGAAATCGGAATGGGGTGGTATCAATGGCAACTCTTCGTTGTTGTGGGCTTCGGCTGGGCGAGCGACAATCTATGGCCGATTGTGACCTCATTGATACTACCTGCGGTCGCCAGTGAATTCAAGCCCTCTACACCGCCTCTTCTCTCTCTGTCGCAGAATATCGGGCTCTTGGCAGGGGCGATATTCTGGGGATTTGGGTGCGATATTTTCGGAAGACGCTGGGCCTTTAATCTGACAATTGGTATTACTTCGGTCTTCGGTCTCATTGCCGCCGGTGCGCCTAATTTTGCGGCCATCGGGGTCTTCGCGGCGCTTTGGTCTGTCGGAGTGGGGGGAAACCTGCCGGTAGACTCGGCGATTTTTCTTGAATTCTTACCTGGAACCCACCAGTACCTGCTTACGGTCCTGTCGGTCTTCTGGGCATTCGCACAACTGTTAGCGACGCTCATTGCATGGCCGCTTCTCGGATATCATACCTGCCAACAGAAAGCGGCGACCTGCTCCCGCTCACAAAACTTTGGATGGAGATACTTCATGATAGCCATGGGTTTAGTAGCAATGGTCATGTTTATCCTACGCTTTTTCTGTTTCACTCTCTACGAGTCCCCCAAGTATCTTATGGGACGAGGAAAAGACCAGCATGCCGTGAATGTAGTGCACGAGGTAGCCAAACGAAACGGCAAGACGTCGAATTTGACCCTCGCAGATCTGGAACAACACAACCGACAAGGACGGCAAGGGACAGACGCAGCAGCAGCACTACGCCGAAAGCTGGAGAAACTCAATTTTACGCATGTACGAGCACTGTTCGCTACTCCACGACTTGCATGGTCCACATCGTTGATCATGCTAATTTGGGCTTTGATTGGTCTTGGGTTTCCACTGTATAATGCATTCTTACCCTATATCCAGGCTACGCGTGGGGCAAAATTCGGGGATGGCTCAACGTATCTAACATTCCGTAACTCTGTGATCATTGCTGTCCTAGGCATTCCCGGAGCGTTAATAGGTGGGGCCCTTGTTGAGCTTCCCAACTTTGGCAGAAAGGGCGCATTGGCATTCTCCACGGCTTTGACGAGCGTGTTTCTGTTCGCTTCCACAACAGCCCTGACATCAAATGCTCTCTTGGGATGGAATTGTGCCTACAACTTGATGGCTAACGTCATGTATGCCGTCCTTTACGCCTATACTCCTGAAATATTTCCTACGAAAGATCGAGGTACAGGGAACGCTTTGACAGCGACGGCGAACCGAGTCTTTGGGATAATGGCGCCAATCATCGCAATCTTTGCCAACCTAGAAACGGCAGCCCCTGTATATGTGAGCGGCGCGCTTTTCATTGTTGCCGGTATTCTTACTATGCTATTACCATTCGAGCCAAGAGGGAAGGCAAGTTTGTAGCAATTTGTGAGAAAGGATGAATCTTGAACTCAAGGGCGACGTCAATCTATGTCCAACGAGATCTTTGGTCTACCCGCTCTGTCTTGTGGACAGTAATGCTGCCATGTTCTTGGTCTGTCCTTCTTAAAGCCTTTCAACATCGTCACATACTACAGAATACCGTGTTCAATGCTTCATGTCAATGATGTATGGTGTTTTCTCTCGTGAACGATATACCAACTGTAACGGAAAATGCCATTCCCAATATTGCCAATTATAGCAAGTACCCCTCGATCCCAATTTCAAACCAGCTCTCATTCCTCTTCTTCCTTTTCTTTCTCAACCCTCACTTCTTACCTGAAAATGTCATTTGCCCATCTCCGCCTTCGATCCTCGGTCCATAATGCCTCCTCTTATCAACTCGTATAGGCCATACCACTCGTATAGGCCACGTCGTACATGATATCCTGGGACAACAAGCTATCATGGCAGAGCAACGTCACCACGCTGTATATCTCCTCCCTGCAGCAAACGGTGTGTCGACGTTCCACAGTCTCATGATGGGGTTGGCTGATCTTTCTCCATGTTAGCACCTACGATCTGCCAAGACCGACAAGCTACCATGGCAGGGCAATGTCATCACACCGTAGGTAATCTTAATACAATCAAGGGTATGTCAACGTTCTGCAGCCTTCTAATATACTTGACTAATCGTTCATTATTAAGATCTTACGATCGACCAAGCTTGTCACGCCACTGACCTCCTTCACCTCCACCCCGAGCCTTCTCTTCGAACGGAAACAGGATTCTTCATAGAAGAGCACTAGATAAGAAACTGAGCAAACGATCAGCTTGAACGAAGAGAGTGTATGTGTTTACCCTCTTTACTATTCGATTTGTCAATAAGCTTCTGTGAACATAGCTCTGTATAGCGACAGAACGTGATTGCCAACACCACGACCTCCTCTCTTTTAGATGAGGGACAGATCTTGCCTAAGGTCTGTCCTTCCCTTTGTCAACAGACAACAGCATCTTGTCTGACCGTTAGGTCGAACCATTTACTAATGATAATAGAATCCGACTGCCGACACTGGGATTTCCTTTCTCTCACGGGAAAGGTCGAAGTCGCATGCCAGTACTGAGACCTCATCCCTCCCACAAGGGATGCCGAACTTGCCCGTAAAAGCTGAGGCTCCTTCTCCCTCAACGGAGAGGCCGACTTTAGCTATCAAAACCGAGAGCCGCTCCCCCGCACTGGAGAGGTCGGTTGTACGTGTCAAAATGGAATGAGCAGCGGGCTCTACTGCCACAAGGTCTTCGTTTTACAGAAAGATTCATATAGGCTTCACAAAAACTTCATGCATCCTTCGTTCAGTGCTGTATGCGTGACTGTTCAGTGCTCGATAGCGCCCTACCTAACGCTCTATACATGGATCTGCTCCAAGAA
>JAABUR0100002371.1_pt1 | contig 29092 bp, 25 predicted proteins | sample 5560091 | NCBI WGS metagenome assembly JAABUR01 (sample SAMN10711879, study PRJNA513375) | rock metagenome | isolation source: Antarctica rocks | place: Antarctica: Victoria Land, University Valley sud
CCTCCTACGACAACCTGGTCGACCACTGCTGCGCTGCCTGGAACAGGCTCGTTGACCAGCCCTGGACTATCATGTCCATCGGGCTGCGCAGCTGGGCACATAGGTCCTGATCAGAGGGATTTGGTATAAGATCTCGATATAAGATCTGGGCGGCGACGGACGGAGGAGAGCTGCATGCAGCCATTGGGCTCGTCTAACCGTATAGTCCACCTATGCTAACCTGTGCTCAACGACGGGAGACAGGGCATGGGCATTGAGACGACGTCCGGGGAAGCCAGGCGCGGCCGGTTCGACAAGGAACGGACCCGGCAGGCCATCCTGGACGCCGCGCGTGAGGAGTTCGCGCAACACGGGCTTTCCGGCGCGCGCGTGGACGCGATCGCGGCGCGCACCAATGCCGTCAAGCGGATGATCTACTACTATTTCGGCAGCAAGGAGGGGCTGTATCTTGCCGTGCTGGAGCAGGCCTACGCGGCTATCCGTGAGGCCGAGCAGCAGCTGGACCTGCTTGGCTTGCCGCCTGTCGAGGCCATCCGCCGCCTGATCGGCTTTACGTTTGAGTATCAGGAGGCGAACCCGGGCTTCATCCGCCTGGTCAGCATCGAGAACATTCACAACGGCGCGCACATGGCGCGATCCGAGAAAATCCAGAAGCTCAACAGCGTGGTCGTGGAGACGCTGGCGACCATCCTGGAGCGAGGCCGGAAACAGGGCGTGTTTCGCGACGACGTGGACGCGGTGGACGTACACATGCTGATCAGCGCCTTCTGCTTCTTCCGGGTTTCGAACCGCCACACCTTTGGGCTGTTATTCGGACGTGACCTTTCGGACCCGGCGCTGCGGGACCGGCACAAGCGGCTGGTCGCGGACGCGGTTCTCCGCACCTTGGAATACCGCAAAGAAAGGGTGGGTAGGGATGCCGAGGAGAATGAGAATATCATGAACGAGAAAGCCGGGGGCGAGCAAAAGGAAAGCCGCGCCGCGGCCTGACGACGACCGCCACTATGCCTGAAGGAGGAAACAACATGAAAATCAGAGCTGCAGTCCTGGACCGCATGGGCGCCGAAGCCCCGTATGCCGTGAGCAAGCCGCTGCGCATCGCATCCGTCGAGCTGGACGGGCCAGGCCGAGGCGAGATCCTGGTGCGGATCGGGGCAGCCGGGCTGTGCCACTCGGATCTGTCCGTCATCAACGGCGACCGTCCGCGCCCGATGCCGATGGCGTTGGGCCACGAGTCCGCGGGCATCGTCGAGACGGTGGGCGAGGACGTGCCGGACCTCGTGCCGGGCGACCACGTCGTGATGGTGTTCATGCCCTCCTGCGGCCATTGCCTGCCCTGCGCCGAGGGCCGCCCGGCTTTGTGCGAGCCCGGCAGCGCCGCCAATGGCGCCGGCACGCTGCTGTCCGGGGCGCGGCGGCTGCATTGCGACGGGGTGGACGTCAACCACCACGTCGGCGTGTCGGGCTTTGCCGAATACGCGGTGGTGTCGCGCCGCAGCGTGGTGAAGATCGACCGCGACCTGCCGCTCGACGAGGCCGCGCTGTTCGGCTGCGCGGTGCTGACCGGGGTCGGCGCGGTGGTGAACACGGCCGGGATGCGGCCGGGCCAAACGGCGGCGGTGATCGGGCTGGGCGGCGTGGGCCTGGCCTCCGTGCTCGGCGCCATCGCATCCGGCGCGCGGCAGGTGGTGGCGATCGACCTGTCGGACGACAAGCTGGGCCTTGCCCGGCAGATCGGCGCGACCGACACCGTGAACGCGCGTGACCCGAACGCAGCCGAACAGGTGCGCGACCTCACCGGCGGCGGGGTGGATTTCGCCTTCGAGATGGCGGGCGCCGTGCGGGCGATGGAGCTCGCCTACAAGATCACCCGGCGCGGCGGCACGACGGTGACCGCCGGGCTGCCGCCGCCCGGCGCCAACCTGCCGCTGCCGCTGGTGCAGCTCGTGGCGGAGGAGCGCACGGTGAAGGGCAGCTACATCGGCACCTGCGTGCCCACGCGCGACATGCCGCGCTACATCGCGCTGTATCGCGCTGTATCGCGCTGTATCGCGCTGGAAAGCTGCCGGTGGACCGGCTGATGAGCGGCAAGCTGAAATTAGATGAGATCAACGAGGGCTTCGATCGCCTGCATGAGGGCCGGGCGGTGCGCCAAGTCATCGAGTTCAGGCAATGAACCCGTTCAGCGAGGCCCGCCGATGAACCCGTTCAGCGAGGTCTGCCGATGAACCCGTTCGACTATGCCAAGGCGTTCACCGATGCCTGGACGGCGCAGGTCCAAGCCGTGATGAAAACGCAGGAGCAGGCCGGCAAGGCGGTCGCAGACGGTATGCAGGCCATGGCATCCGGCGCGTTCCCGGCGGCGCCCAACGTGCCGGCCGACCTGTCCGCCAGCGTCGCCGAGCTGTCGCGTGCCGGCCAATCCGTGACGGAGCTGTGGTCAGCCGCCACGGCTATGTCCAGCACGCTCGCCACGCTCGTGCCGTCCGCTCCCGGGCGCGACACGCCGGTGGAGGCAGCCTTCCAAAAGATGGTCGATCCGCAAGGCTGGATGAGCGGCATGGGCGAGATGGACAACGTGCTGGGCCGCATGGCCGAGGGTCCGCGCCTGGCCGATTTGTGGGAAGTTGAGCGCCGCCATGCCCGCGTCCTAACGGCCTGGATGAACGTGCGCCGCCGGGGGCTCGAGCACAACGCCGTGCTGCTCGAGGCTTGGCTGCAGGCGGGCCGCCGATTTTCGGAACAAATGGCCGGCCTGACGAAATCCGCTGGGCAGCGGCCGGATGCCAAGGCAGCCCTGGCGCTGTGGACGGACACGGCCAACCAGCAGCTGCTGGAAACGCAGCGCTCGGAGCCGTTCCTGCAAACGCAGGCGGCGATGATCCGCGCCAGCACGGAGCTGCAGATGGCGCAGCAGGAGCTGGTCGAGCATTTCGGCAAGCAGTATGGCTTCCCGACCCGCACGGAGCTGGACGACGTGCATCGCACGGTCACCGAGCTTCGGCGCGAGATGCGGGTCATGCGGCGGGACCAGCGCATGGTTGCCGCACAGCCGCCGGTCACCCCGCCAAGCCAGTCGTCCGAGCCGCGGAGGGCGCCGCGGGTACAGCAAGCCACAGTAAAAAGAGGGGCGCACGCTGATGCCGGAGACTGGGCCCACCGCGGCGAACACCTTCTCGGATGCGGTCAAGCTCGGCACCAAGATGCTGATGGGCGGGCAGCTGATAAACCGCCTGCGCGACGCCGACGTGGAGATCGCCACGACCCCGAAGGATTTGGTATGGAGCCAAGACAAGGTTAGCCTGTTCCACTACCGCCCGCTGGCCGAGAAGCGGATCGGCGTCCCCGTGCTGATCTGCTATGGCCTGGTCGGCCGGTGGACGATGACCGACCTGCAGGAGGACCGGTCATTGGTCCGCAACCTGCTGAACCTCGGCATCGACCTTTATGTCGTGGACTGGGGCAACCCGTCGCGCGCCGACCGCTACCTGACGCTCGACGACCATATTCTTGGCTACCTCGACGGCTGCGTGGCCGAGATCGCCCGTCGCGCCAGGGTGCCGCGCGTGAACCTGCTCGGCGTGTGCGAGGGCGGCGTGTTCACCACGGCCTATGCGGCGCTCGAGCCGGCGCGGGTCAACACACTGGGCCTGACGATCACGCCGATCGATTTCCACGCCGACACGGTGGAGAACCGGCCCGGCCATGGTTTCATCAATCTCTGGACGCGTTCGCTGCTGCCCGAGGACATCGACCGGCTGATCGACGCCAACGGCAACCTGCCTGGTCAGTTCATGGGCGCGGTGTTCAACCAGATGTCGCCGATGCGCAGCATACTGAAATACAATCTCGACATGCTGGAGGTCGTGGAGGACGAGAAGCGGCTGCTGAACTGGCTCCGCATGGAGAAGTGGATCGCCGACCGGCCGGACCATCCGGGCGAAGCGGCGAAGCAGTGGCTGAAGGACCTGTATCAGCAGAACAAGCTCGTGCGGAACGAGTGGGAGCTGGACGGCCGCCGGGTCGACTTGGGCAAGATCACCATGCCGGTGCTGAACGTATTCGCCCAGGACGACCACATCATCCCGCCGGCGACCTCGCGCGCGATCGGGCCGAAGCTCGGCACGTCGGACTATACGGAGCTGGCCTTGCCCGGCGGCCATGTCGGGGTGTTCGTCGGCGGCAGGTCGCAGAGGCTGTTTGCGCCCGGTGTCGCGGCTTTCCTGGAGAAGCACGACCAGGCGACGCGCTGAGGAGCGGACCGTGAAGAACAAGCCATGAAAAACAAGATTGTCTCGCCGGCCGAGGCAGCCGCCGTCATCCGGGCCGGCGACACGGTGTCGGTGTCGGGCTTCGTCGGCATCGGCACGCCGGACGAGCTGCTGCTGGCGATCGAGCGGCGGTTCCTGGACACGGACGGGCCCACCGGGCTGACCCTGGTGTTCGCGGCGGCGCCGGGCGACAGCGGGGAGCGCGGGCTCAACCGCCTGGCGTATCCGGGCCTGGTGCGCCGTGCCGTCGGCGGGCACTGGGCGCTGGTGCCGAAGCTCGCGCGGTTGGCACTCGACGATGAGATCGAGGCCTACAACCTGCCGCTCGGCTGCATCGCCCAACTGTATCGCGACATCGCGGCGCGGCGGCCCGGGCTGCTGTCGCGGGTCGGCCTGCGGACCTTCGTCGACCCGCGGCTCGGGGGCGGCAAGATCAACGGGCGCACCACCGAGGACCTGGTATCCGTGGTCGCGGTCGAGGGCGTCGACTACCTGCTGTACAAGGCGTTCCCGATCCACGTGGCGCTGATCCGCGGCACCACCGCCGACACGGCGGGCAACATCACCATGGAGCGCGAGGCCCTCACGCTCGACGTGCTGCCGGCGGCGATGGCGGCGAAGAATTCCGGCGGCCTGGTGATCGCCCAGGTGGAGCGCATCGCGCAGGAGGGCTCGTTCGACGCGCGCCGGGTGCAGGTGCCGGGGGTTATGGTGGACTGCGTGGTGCTGGCCGAACCGGAGAACCATCGGCAAACCTACGGGACCCAGCATAACGGCGCGCTGTCCGGCCAGATCCGCGTGCCCATGGACCGGATCGCGCCGCTGCCGCTCGATGAGCGCAAGGTGATCGCGCGCCGGGTCGCGCTGGAGCTGCCGCCGGGCGGGGTCGTGAACCTGGGCATCGGCATGCCCGAGGGCGTTGCGGCAGTAGCGGCGGAGGAGAAGGTGCTGAAATACCTGACCCTCACCGCCGAGCCCGGCGTGATCGGCGGCATGCCGCAGGCCGGGCTCGACTTCGGCGCGGCGCTGAACCCGGACGCGGTGATCCAGCAAAACCAGCAGTTCGACTTCTATGACGGCGGCGGGCTGGACATGGCCTGCCTGGGCATGGCGCAGGCGGACGCGGAGGGCAACGTCAACGTGAGCCGCTTCGGCGGCCGGCTCGCTGGCGCGGGGGGCTTCATCAACATCAGCCAGAACGCGCGCAAGGTGGTGTTCGCCGGCACCTTCACCGCCGGCGGGCTCGAGATCGCCGTCGAGGACGGGCGCCTGCGCATCGTGCGCGAGGGCCGCAGCCGCAAGTTCATCGAGGCGGTCGAGCAGATCACCTTCAGCGGCGGCTATGCGGCCGAGACCGGTCAGCCGGTGTTCTACGTCACCGAACGCTGCGTGCTGCGGCGCACGCCGGCAGGGGTTGAGCTGACTGAGGTCGCGCCAGGCATCGACATCGGGCGCGACATCCTGGCCCACATGGGGTTCCGCCCCATCGTGCACGACCCGAAGCCGATGGACCCGCGCTTGTTCCGGCCGGAACCGATGGGCCTGGAGCAGCAGCTGCTTGGCCTGGGCGTGGCCGACCGCGTCAGCTTCGACGCCGTGCGCAACACGCTGTTCATCAACTACGAGGGCTTCCACGTCCGCAGCCTGGACGAGGTGGAACTGGTGCGGCGCGAAGTGGAAGGGCGCTGCCGCGCGGTCGGCCAGCGCGTGGCGCTGGTGGTCAACTATGACGGCTTCACCCTCGACCCGGCCGTGTCCGACGCGTGGTTCTCGATGATCGCCTATTTGGAGGACCGCTACTACAGCACCGCGTCGCGCTACACGACCAGCGCGTTCATGCGGCTGAAGCTCGGCGCTGGCCTGACCGAACGCCAGCTCAAGCCGCATGTGTTCGAGACGGCGCCGGAAGCCCACGAATTTTCTAGCGCGCACGGCCCGGCGGTCGAACCGGCATAGCGGCGCCGGGTTAACCCGCAGAAGACAGACGAAAGATCAGACTGCTCGATGCCCTACGCTCGCACGCCTGAGGTATCGCTGTATTATGAGGTTTTGGGCGACGGCCCGCCGCTTTGCCTAATCTCGGGCTATCGCCAGAGCAGCGCTGCATGGCCGCGCCAGTTCGTCGCGCGGCTGGCAAACCGATACCAGACGATCATCTTCGACAATCGCGGCACCGGCCGCAGCGACAAGCCGCAGGGCAGCTATGAGTTCGATCATCGGACGGGAGACGTGGTCGGATTGCTGGATCACCTCGGTATGCCGAAGGTCCATCTGCTCGGGTTCTCGATGGGGGGTGCGATCGCCCAGGAGGTCGTCATCCGCCACGCCGAGCGGGTTGATCGGCTGATCCTGTTCGGGACATTCTGCGGCGGCGTTTGGGCTGAGCCCGCCTCATGGTCGGTGCTTCGGCAACTGTTCGTGACCGAGGGCTTATCCCCTGAGCAGGCGGCGCGTCAGGCATGGCCGGTGACCTATTCACCCGACTATCTGGCAGCCAACGCGGGTGCCATTGAGCACCAGATGCGTCGCGAGCTGGCATATCCCACTCCGGCATCCGTAGCCCAGGAGCAGATGCAGGCGCTGCGGCGGTTCGATAGCTATCGCGACTTGCCGCGTATCCGTGCAGCCACCCTCGTCGTCACGGGCGCGGACGACCTCCTCGTGAAGCCGCGTAACTCCGTGATCCTCGCCTCCCGCATTCCAAACGCACGACTTGAATTGCTCGCCGACCTCGGACATCGCGCGATCTGGGAGGCCCCTGAGGAGATGGCGGACCTGATTGGTGATTTCCTGTCCCGGCCGGGTGCCACTGCCGCACAGGCCCGTGTCAGGCAATTGGTCTAGGCGGAGTGGGTCAGCTTGGCCTGCTCGTAGCTAGCCGTCCACCCCGACAATGATGAGGTTCTACAATGACCTACTCGTCGGAGTAGCGCTGCTCTTCCCAGGGATCACCGCGGTTATGATAGCCGCGCACCTCCCAGAAACCCGGGCGGTCCTCGGTGCGGAACTCGATCCTCTGCAGCCATTTGGCGCTTTTCCAGAAGTATAGCCGCGGCAGCACCAGCCGCAGCGGCCCGCCATGCACCTGGGTCAGCGGCGCGCCCTGCCAGCTATGCGCCAGCAACGCGTCGTCCGCGGCGAAATCCTCAAGCGAAAGGTTCGTCGTGTAGCCGTCGTAGCTTTGCAGCACGACGAAACGCGCATCGGGCTTGGGACCCACCGCCTGCAGCAGGTCGCGGGTCAGCACACCGTCCCAGGCATTGTCGTAGCGCGACCAGGTCGTGACGCAGTGGATATCGGACACCGCCCGGCTCTGCGGCAGCGCCTGGAGCCCGGCCCAATCCCACAGCACCGGCCGCTCGACCGCACCGAACACGTCCAGCTTCCAGCGTGACGTCGGCACGTCCGGATGCATGCCGAGGTCCAGCACCGGCCAGTCCGTCACCAGATGCTGGCCCGGCGGCAGGCGTTCTGCCTCGGGCCGGGCGGTGTGGCCGGTCAGGAACCGCCCCTCCTGCGCCCAGCGCTGCTTCGTCGTCGTAAGCTTCGTGGGTTCTCCTATTCCGCTTTCGTCCGTCATGCGGCGACGAGGTCCTGGGCCAATGCCACGTGCGCCTCGGCCAGGATCTCATAGGACCGCTTGCGCGCGCCGTGGTCCCAGATCGCTGAGGCGACCATCAGCTCGTCGGCCCCGGTCTCTTCTAGGAACCGCGCCAACCCGTGTCGCACTGTTTCCGGCCCACCTACGATGGAACACTGCAGCATGCCGCTGGCCTGCGCCTTCTCGGCCGGGGACCAGTAGGTCTCGATATCGTCGATCGGCGGCAGCAGCTTGCCGCGGGTGCCGCGGAACATGTTGACGAAGCTCTGCTGCGCCGAGGTGAACAGCCGGCGCGCCTCGGCGTCCGTGTCGGCCGCGATGACGTTGACCCCCACCATGGCGTGGGGACGATCGATCTGGCCGGGCTCGAAGCGCGTGCGATACACCGCGAGCGCCTGATGCAGAGCGTCCGGCGCGAAGTGCGACGCGAAGGCGTAGGGCAAGCCGAGCATGGCCGCGAGCTGCGCGCCATAGGTGCTGGACCCCAATATCCATAGCGGCACGTTGGTTCCGGCGCCGGGCACTGCCTGCACGGCCTGACCCGGCTGCACCGGCCCCAGCAGGGCCTGCAGCTCCAGCACGTCCTGCGGGAACTCGTCGGCGCTGGCCGGGCTGCGCCGGAGCGCCCGCAGCGTGCGCTGGTCGGTGCCGGGCGCGCGGCCGAGCCCGAGGTCGATGCGCCCGGGATACAGCGACTCGAGCGTGCCGAACTGCTCCGCGATCACCATGGGCGAATGGTTCGGCAGCATGACGCCGCCGGAGCCGACGCGGATCGTGCTGGTGCCCCCGGCGACAAAGCCGACGACCACCGCCGTCGCCGCGCTGGCGATGCCGATCATGTTGTGGTGCTCGGCCAGCCAGTAGCGCCGGTAGCCCAGGCGCTCGGCGTGCTGGGCGAGGTCGCGCGCATTGCGGAGCGCGTCGCCCGGCGTCGAACCCTGCGGAATAGGGGCGAGGTCCAAGACGGAAAGTGCGGGCATGCAGCGGCTCCTTATGCGCGTAACCTGCAGTAGATCAGCATCGCAGCCGGGCGGTGCAAGCCTTCCTGGCCGTCCGGACCCCGAGGCGCGACGTGGGAGTGGGGGGCATGCGCCGACGTTGTCGGCGTCGCAGCAATGCGGGCCGATGCCGAGCTGGTGTCAAACCTACTGGCCCCGCAATCGTTATCCTTGTGATTGGCGATTTCGAGTATATTTACGTTACAAGAGCGTGAAGTCGTATAGAGTGCATGTGTGAGCTATAGTTTCAACCCGGCGCTGTGCCTGTGACCCTTCCGGAACTGGCACAAAGTCGCCAGACTGCCGGGTGGCGCCATGGCGCGTCCACATCCGGTGAGCGCCTGGTTCCCGAAGAAACGGCCGTTGCTTTCTCATATAACCGGCTTTCTCACGCGATAATGATGGCGACACCTGGCGACCTTGAAGACTTCGCCGTGGGCTTCAGCATTACCGAAGGGGTCGTGACCAGCCCCGCGGAGATCGAGGACCTTGAAATAGTGCCGGCCGCCAATGGTATCGAGCTGCGCATGTGGATCTCGCCCGCCGCCATGCATGCGGTCGAGACTCGGCGGCGTCAGATGGCGGGACCGACGGGATGCGGCATGTGCGGGCTCGAAAGCTTGGACCAGGCGATGCGCGGAGCGCCGCACGTCGCGACCGGCCAAACGTTCTCGCCTGAGCAGGTGCAGGAGGCGGTCGCGTCCCTGTTCCCGGCGCAGGTGCTGAACCGGATGACGCGTGCGGTCCATGCGGCCGGATTTGTGCAGCTCGGGCGGGCGCCCTTGGTGCGCGAAGACGTGGGCCGGCACAACGCCCTGGACAAGCTCGGCGGCGCCATGGCCCGCGCCGGCCTGGACCCGACGTCCGGATTGCTGGTCATGACGAGCCGTGTTTCGGTCGAGCTGGTGCAAAAGGCCGCCCGCATCGGCATCCCCGTGCTGGTCGCCGTATCGGCGCCGACCGCGCTGGCGCTTCGCGTGGCGGAGCAGGCCGGCATCACGGTCGCCGGCATCGCGCGGGATGACGGGTTCGAGGTGTTCACCCACCCGGGCCGCATCAGGCCAAAGGCTGCGCACACCGCAGCTTGATCCAAATTTCTTAACGCTGCGGCAAGCGCTGGCAAACGGTGACGCCGATCAATTGGGAGGTTAGTCATGGATGGAACGAGCGTGATGGGGCGGGACGGCCAGCAGGACGACCTGTTCGACCGCAGCTGCACGGTGGCCAAGCCCGGGTTCAACCGTTGGCTGGTGCCGCCGGCCGCACTGGCGATCCATCTCTGCATCGGCATGGCGTATGGCTTCTCGGTGTTCTGGTTCCCGCTCACGCGCGTGCTGGGCGTGACCAACTCGGTCGCCTGTCCTGCGAACGTTTCGGTGCTGCAGGCGCTGGTCACCACCGCCTGCGATTGGCGGGTCTCAGACCTCAGCATCATGTACACGCTGTTCTTCGTCTTCCTGGGTTCCTCGGCGGCGATCTGGGGCGGCTGGCTCGAGCGTGCCGGCCCCCGCAAGGCCGCGTTCGTCGCGACCCTGTGCTGGTGCGGCGGCCTCGTGATCTCGGCCGTGGGCGTCTATGTCCACCAGCTCTGGATGCTGTGGATCGGCTCCGGCGTGATCGGCGGCATCGGCTTGGGCCTTGGATACATCTCGCCGGTTTCGACATTGATAAAATGGTTTCCGGACCGGCGCGGCATGGCGACGGGGATGGCCATCATGGGCTTTGGCGGCGGGGCGCTGATCGGCGCACCGCTCGCGGACATGCTGATGAACTATTTCCGCGGACCCGGCACCGTCGGCGTCTGGCAATGCTTCCTGGTCATGGCGGCGATCTACGGCGTGTTCATGCTTGCCGGCACCTTCGGCTACCGCGTGCCGCCGGCCAACTGGGCGCCGGAGGGCTGGGTCGCTCCGGCCGCCAAACGCGGCATGATCACTCACCGCAACGTCGATTTGAAGGATGCGCATAAGACGCCGCAGTTTTGGCTGATCTGGGCGGCGCTGTGCCTCAACGTGTCGGCCGGAATTGGCGTGCTCGGTCTTGCATCACCCATGCTGCAGGAAATTTTTGGCGGCTCGCTGCTCGGCCAGCCGCATGTCCGGTTCGGCGCACTGGACCCAAGCCAGAAGACCGCGATAGCCACGATCGCGGCTGGGTTCGTGGGCCTGCTCTCTTTCTTCAATATCGGCGGGCGGTTCTTCTGGGCTTCGCTCTCGGACAAGATCGGACGGAAGCTCACCTACGCGACCTTCTTCGCGTTGGGTATCGCGCTGTATGCGCTGTCGCCGTGGGCGGCGCATAACGGGCAGCAGGCGCTCTTCGTGGCGATGATGTGCGTGATCCTGTCGATGTATGGCGGCGGCTTTGCGACCGTGCCGGCCTACCTCGCGGATATGTTCGGCACTCGGTTCGTCGGTGCGATCCATGGCCGCCTGCTGACCGCATGGTCCACGGCCGGCGTGATCGGCCCGATCGTCATTACCCAAATCCGCGAGGCGCAAATCGCTGCCGGCGTGCCGCGGGATCAGGTGTATGACCGGACGCTGCTGATCCTGGCCGGGTTCCTGGCGGTGGGCTTCGTCGCCAACCTGCTGATCCGCCCGGTGGCGGAGCGCTGGTACATGAAGGACGACGTCCTGACGCCACAGGCCATGGCGGTCGCGGGCGGATCGTTCGGCATCGGCCGCGGCGGCCTAACGGCGGCGTCGGCGGTCACGTGGGCCTGCGTGGGCATTCCGCTGCTATGGGGTGTTTATATCACCCTCTCCAAGACGCTAGTCTTGTTCAGGTAGCTGGAGGCAAGCCATGGCGAGGATCGGGTTCATCGGACTGGGCAACATGGGCGGCCCGATGGCGGCCAACCTGATCCGCGCCGGGCATAGCGTCCATGGATATGACCGGGTCGATGCGGCCCTGGCGGCGCTGGCCGCAGCCGGCGGTATAGTGGCCGGGTCGGTTGCAGAGGCAGCAGCCGGCGCCGAGGTGGTCATCACCATGCTGCCGGCCGGGCAGCATGTGCGGGAGGTGTTCACCGCAGCGGACGGCGTGTTCGCACGGACGACGCCCGGTGCTTTGCTGATCGACTGCTCGACGATCGACGTCGCCACGGCGCGGGACATGGCGGGCCAGGCAGGGTCGCGCGGGTTCGCCATGCTGGACGCTCCGGTGTCCGGCGGCGTGTCTGGCGCATCCGCGGGAACGTTGACGTTCATGGTTGGCGGCACCCAGGCCGCGTTCGACCGGGCGCAGCCGGTGCTGGCAACGATGGGAAAGACCATCGTGCTCGCCGGCGACGCCGGGGCCGGGCAGGCGGCCAAGGTCTGCAACAACCTAATGCTGGGCATCTCCATGCTGGGCGTGTCGGAGGCGTTCGCGCTCGCGGACAAGCTCGGCCTGTCGGCGCAGGCGCTGTTCGACATCAGCTCCACCGCGTCGGGGCAGTGCTGGGCGCTGACGTCCTACTGCCCGGTGCCTGGCCCGGTGCCTGCCTCGCCCGCCAACCGCGACTACCAGGCCGGTTTCGCAGCCGCGCTGATGCTGAAGGACCTGACGCTGGCGACGGATGCGGTGGTCGCGACCGAAGCGGCGAGCGTGCTGGGCGAGCACGCGCGGGCGGCCTATCAACGGCTCCAGGAACTTGGGATGGGCGACAAGGACTTCTCCGTCGCGGCGCGTGCGTTGCTTGCGGGGCAGTTGGGCCGCTAGAACGGCGGCATGATCCACCTCGCGACTTTTCGACGAGTGCCGCAATGACGGTGCTCGACAGCGGTGTGGACCCGCGCTCCCCCGCGTTCGGCGCCAACCGGGAGCGTATGGCGGCCTTGGTCCAAGACCTGCGCCGCCAGGTGGATCAGGTGCGGCTGGGCGGCGGCGAGGCGTCCCGCAAGCGCCATACCGGCCGCGGCAAGCTGCTGCCGCGTGACCGGGTGCGCACGCTGATCGACCCGGGCAGCCCGTTCCTCGAACTGTCGCAATTGGCGGCGCACGGCCTGTATGGCGGCGATATCGCATCGGCTGGAATTATCACCGGCATTGGCCGCATCGCCGGGCGCGAGTGCGTCGTGGTGGCGAACGACGCGACGGTTAAGGGCGGGACCTACTTCCCGATGACCGTCAAGAAGCATCTGCGCGCGCAGGAGATCGCGCAGCAGAACCGGCTGCCTTGCATTTATCTGGTGGACAGCGGCGGCGCCAACCTGCCGAACCAGGACGAGGTGTTCCCCGACCGCGACCACTTCGGCCGGATTTTCTACAACCAGGCGCGCATGTCGGCCGAGGGTATCCCGCAGGTCGCCGTCGTGATGGGGAGCTGCACCGCCGGTGGCGCCTACGTGCCGGCGATGTCGGACCAGAGCATTATCGTGCGCAACCAGGGCACCATCTTCCTGGCCGGCCCGCCGCTGGTGCGCGCCGCGACCGGCGAGGTGGTGACGGCCGAGGATCTCGGCGGCGGCGAGCTGCACAGCCGGACGAGTGGCGTCACCGACCACTTGGCCGAGAACGACGCCGACGCGCTCGGCATCGCCCGGCGCATCGTCGGCGCGCTCAACAGCGTGAAGCGGCCCGCGCTCGACCTGCAGCCGCCGCGGGAGCCGCTGTTCTCCGTGGACGACCTGTATGGCATCGTCCCCGCCGACGTGCGCGAGCCGTATGACGTGCGGGCGTTGATCGCGCGCATCGTTGACGGGTCCGAGCTCGATGAGTTCAAACGCCTATATGGCGCGACCCTGGTGACCGGCTTCGCCCGCATTTGGGGCTACCCGGTGGGGATCGTCGCCAACAACGGCATCCTGTTCGGCGAGAGCGCGCAGAAAGGGGCGCATTTTATCGAGCTCTGCGCCCAGCGCGGCATCCCGCTGGTGTTCCTGCAGAACATCACCGGCTTCATGGTCGGCCGCAAATACGAGAGTGCCGGCATCGCCAAGGACGGCGCGAAGATGGTGACCGCGGTCGCCACCGCGAACGTGCCGAAGTTCACCGTCGTGGTGGGCGGCAGCTTCGGCGCTGGCAACTACGGCATGTGCGGGCGGGCCTACTCGCCGCGGTTTCTGTGGATGTGGCCGAACGCCCGCATTTCGGTCATGGGCGGCGTGCAGGCAGCTTCCGTGCTCGCCACATTGCGGCGGGACAACCTTGAAGCGCAGGGCAAGGCTTGGTCCGCCGAGGCGGAGGCCGCGTTCAAGGCGCCGATCGAGGCGCAGTACGAGGCACAGGGCAACCCCTACTACTCCAGCGCGCGGCTGTGGGATGACGGCGTGATCGATCCCGTGGATACGCGGCTGGTTCTGGGGCTCGGCCTGTCCGCCAGCCTGAACGCACCCGTCGAACCGACGCGGTTTGGCTTGTTCCGGATGTGACGGGCATGTTCGACACGATCCTGATCGCCAACCGCGGCGAGATCGCCTGCCGGGTGATCCGTACGGCGCGACGTCTCGGCATCCGGACGGTCGCGGTGTATTCGGCAGCAGACGCGGGCGCGCGTCACGTCGTTATGGCGGACGAGGCCTATGCGATCGGCCCGGCGCCGGCGCGGGATAGCTATTTGAACACTGCCAGCATCCTGGATGCAGCACGGCGTTCCGGGGCGCAGGCAGTGCATCCCGGCTATGGCTTCCTCAGCGAAAATGCCGAGTTCGCCGCCGCCTGCGCCGACGCTGGCGTGGTGTTCATTGGTCCGCCGCCCGACGCGATCCGCGCGATGGGCAGCAAGTCGGCCGCGAAGTCATTGATGCAGCGGGCAGGCGTGCCGCTGGTGCCGGGCTATCACGGCGCGGACCAAGACTTGGTGCATCTCGCGAATGAGGCCGCGCGCATCGGCTACCCCGTGCTGATCAAGGCCAGTGCCGGCGGCGGTGGCAAGGGCATGCGGGTGGTGGAGGACGCGGCCGGATTTGATGAGGCCTTGGCGCTGGCCAAGGGCGAGGCCCGATCCAGCTTCGGCGACGACACAGTCCTGATCGAGCGCTATTTGACACGCCCCCGCCATATCGAAATCCAGGTCTTCGCCGACGCCCACGGCAACGTCGTGAGCCTGTTCGAGCGCGATTGTTCCATCCAGCGGCGACATCAAAAGGTGGTCGAGGAGGCGCCGGCGCCCGGCATGGACCCAGTGCGCCGGGCCAGCATGGGCGAGGCAGCCTGCGCCGCCGCCCGCGCCATCGGTTACGTCGGCGCAGGGACGGTGGAGTTCATTGTCGAGAGTGGAGAATTCTTCTTCATGGAGATGAACACCCGGCTGCAGGTCGAGCATCCCGTGACTGAGATGATCACTGGGCAAGACCTCGTCGAGTGGCAAATCCAGGTCGCAAGCGGCGCGCCGCTGCCGCTGCCGCTGCCGCAGGACCAGTTGCGCATCGACGGCCACGCCATCGAGGTGCGAATCTATGCCGAGGACCCGGACCGCGACTTTATGCCGGCGGTCGGCACGCTGCTGCACCTCAAGCCGCCGGCCGAGACCGCTCATGTCCGCGTCGATACCGGGGTGCGGGCTGGCGATGCCATCAGCGTCCACTACGATCCGATGATCGCCAAGCTGATTGTCTGGGACCGGGACCGGCCCGCGGCCGTGCGCCGGCTCAGCCGGGCGCTGTCGGAATACGAGGTGGTCGGCGTGCAGACCAACCTCGGCTTGCTGCGCCGCATCGCCGCGCATCCGGCCTTTGGCGCGGCCGAGCTCGACACCGGGTTTATCGCCCGGCACGGCGCGGCGCTGCTGCCGGAGCCGGCCCCGGCCCCGGCCATCGCGCTCGCCGCTGCCTCGATGGAGGTGCTGCGGCATCGCGCCCAGGCAACGGAGATCGCCGCCGCGCGCAGCCAAGATCCGTTCTCGCCATGGAACCTGGCGACGGCGTGGCGGATAAACGGCGATGGCTACCAGGACCTGCTGCTGGCGGAGGACGACGTGGTGCATGCCATCCGTGCCCATCCCCGAACCGATGGCTCGGTCCGGCTCGACCTGCCGGGCGGCAGCGTCGACGCGTATGGGGCGACGATCGACGGCGTCCATCAGGCGCTTCCGGTCATACGCGACGGCGCCGCTTTGACCGTCATCCTGGACGGGACCAACCATGAGCTGATCCTGGTGGACCCCCTGGCGCCAGCGCTTGTGGACACGGCGGGCGGGGACCGGCTGATGGCGCCGATGCCGGGCCGGGTCATCGATGTGCTCATACGGCCCGGCGACACGGTCGCGCGCGGCGACGTGCTGCTGGTGCTGGAGGCAATGAAGGTGCAGATGCGGCTCTCGGCCCCGCGTGTCGGCATAGTGGACGCGGTCCTGGCGGCAGCGGGTGACCTGGTGGATGACGGGGCGGAGCTGGTTCGCTTCGCGCCAGTGGAATAGGGGTGCTGGATTGGACCGGCTGGACGTTTACTCCGACGTGATCTGCCCCTGGTGCTTCATCGGCAAGCAGCACATGCAGCGCGCCCTGCGGATGCTGGGAGACGAGGGACTGGCGTTCACGGTCACTTGGCGGCCGTTCCAGCTTAATCCCGATATGCCGCCGGGTGGCGTGGCGCGTGACGAATACCGGCGCGCCAAGTTCGGCAGCCTGGAACGCTCCCGCGAGTTGGACGCGCAGGTGGCCGGCGCGGCGCGGGTGGCCGGGATCGAAATACGGCACGACCTGATGCGCCGGACGCCGAACACGCTCGACGCCCATCGGCTGATCCGTCTGGCCGGCGGCGCCAATTGCCAGGACGCCATCGTGGACCGGCTGTTCCAGGATTATTTCGTCGAGGGGCGCGACATCGGCGACCGCGGCGTCCTGCTGGCGGCGGCGGACGCGGCGGGCATGGACCCTAGGTCGACCGCGGCGTCGCTGGCGGGCGACGAGGGCCGGGCGGAGGTGCTGGCCGAGGATGCGGCGGTGCGCCGGGCCGGGCTGCAGGGCGTGCCGACGTTCGCGCTCAACGGCCATGTCCTGTTCTCCGGCGCTGTGCCGGCCGACGCCTTCGCCGAGGCTCTGGCAACGGCGCGCGCGACGTTGCTGCGCCGCGCAGGATGACGGCGGCTGCACGGTCTTACAGAAACGTGCTCACAGGAACGTGATCTCTTTGGAACGGTTCCGACGCATTCGGGCAGCGTTTGTAGGTGATTGCGTCTTGGCAAACCTCCGTGTCATGGTTTGAAGACGAGAGTCTTAGGAGGACTCGGAGCGCATGACGACACGGGTGCTGGTTACAGGCGGGGCAGGGTTCATCGGTTGCCATGTGGCGCGCGCCCTGCTGCAGCGTGGGTATGAGGTCCGTGTCCTCGATAGCCTGATCGACCAGGTCCACGCCCGCGGTGCGGTCCGCGACAGCGTGCTGAACCACGTCGAGCTGATCCGCGCCGACGTGCGCGACCTGGACCGGGTCTCGGCGGCGCTGGAGGGCGTGGACAACGTGATCCACCTGGCGGCCGAGGTCGGCGTGGGCCAGAGCATGTATGCCATCGACCGCTACGTTTCGGTGAACGACCACGGCACCGCCGTGCTGTTCCAAGCGCTGATCGACCGTCCGGTGGCCCGCATCGTCGTCGCGAGCTCGATGAGCGTCTATGGCGAGGGCCTGTATCGGACCGCCGGCGGCGAGCGCATGGATGACGTCGTGCGCCCGGCGCAGCGGCTGCCGAGCGGCTGGGACCCGGTTGGCCCCGATGGCGGCGCGCTCACCCCCCTGCCGACGCCGGAAAGCAAGCGACCCAACTTGGCCTCGGTGTATGCGCTGACCAAGTATGTGCAGGAGCGGCTGACCCTCACCGTGGCGCCGGCGTATGGCATGCAGGGCGTGGCGCTGCGGCTGTTCAACGTTTATGGGCCGGGCCAGGCGCTGTCGAACCCCTACACCGGCGTGCTGGCCATCTTCGCGTCACGGCTGCTGAACCGCGAGCGGCCGCTGGTGTTCGAGGACGGGGCGCAGCGCCGCGACTTCATCCATGTCGACGATATCGCGCGGGCGTTCATCCTGGCGCTCGAGCATCCGGACGCGCCGGGCCAGGTGTTCAATATCGCCAGTGGACGCGACGTGAGCATCTTCGAGGTCGGCGCGGCGCTTGCGGGCGCCATGGGCGTGCCGCATCTCACGCCGGAGGTTATGGGCAAGGCCCGTGTCGGCGATATCCGGCACTGCTTCGCTGACATCCATTTGGCGCGCGAGGTGCTGGGCTTCGAACCGCGGCGCAGCTTCGGCGACAGCCTGGGCGAGCTCGCGGAATGGGTGCGCCAGCAACAGGCCGAGGACCGCGTCCACGACGCCCGGCGGGAACTCGAACGGCGCGGCCTCGTCGCATGACTATGCACAGCATCGACCGCCGCCCGATCCTGGTCACCGGGGGCGCGGGTTTCATCGGCAGCAATCTCGCCGACCGGCTGGCGACCGACGGCCACAACGTGCTGATCTACGACGCGCTGACGCGGCCGGGCGTGGACGTCAACCTCGCTTGGCTGCGCCGCCGCCATCCAGGCCGCGTCACCGCAGTTATCGCCGACCTGCGCGACCGGCCGGCGCTGGAACGGGCCGCCGCGGGCGCCCGCGCGGTGTTCCACATGGCGGCGCAGGTCGCCGTGACCACCAGCCTGTCCGATCCCGAGCAGGACTTCGACGTGAACCTGCGCGGCACATTCTTTCTTCTGGAGGCGCTGCGCCGGCAATCCTCGCCGCCGCCGGTTGTGTTCGCCAGCACCAACAAGGTGTATGGCAACCTGGCCGATATCCCGCTGGCCCGGGACGGCGACGCCTATCTGCCGACCGACCCGGCCATCCGCGAGCACGGCGTCGGCGAGGGCCGGCCGCTCAGCTTTTATACGCCTTACGGCTGCTCGAAGGGCGCCGCCGACCAGTATGTGCTGGACTACGCCCGCGGCTTCGGCGTGCCGGCATGCGTGCTGCGCATGAGCTGCATCTATGGCCCGCGGCAGTTGGGCACCGAGGATCAAGGCTGGCTCGCCCACTTCCTGTATTCCGTGCAGGCAGGTCGGCCCATCAGCATCTATGGCGACGGGCGCCAAGTGCGGGACGTGCTGTATGTCGATGACGCCGTGGACGCCTATGTCGCCGCCTGGGAGCGTATCGGCCAGGTGTCGGGCGAGGCGTTCAATCTCGGCGGCGGCCCGGCCAACGCGGTGACCCTGCTGCAGGTCCTCGCCGAGATCGCCGAGATCGCCGGGCGGCCGGCCGACCTGCGGTTCTCCGATTGGCGTCCCGGCGACCAGCGGTATTTCGTGGCCGACACGCGGCGGGCTGCCGTGGCGCTCGGGCTTGGTCCGGCGGTCGGATGGCGTGACGGATTGCAGCGGTTGGCCCAATGGATTGCGCTGGAGCAGCCACGGCGGAAACACGCGGCGGTCAAGGCCGGCGGGATCGCATGAGGGTCGCGCTGCTCAATCCGCCTTGGACCTTCGAGGGCAGCATCTACTTCGGCTGCCGCGAGCCGCATCTGCCGCTGGAACTCGGCTATTGCCGGGCGCTGCTGGAGCAGGCAGGGCATGAGGTCCTGCTGCTGGACGGGCACCTAATGGGTCAATCCTACGCCGAGATGGCCCGGCAGGTCCATGCGTTCGGCCCGGCGATGACCGTGGTCGCGACCGCGCCGAGCTATCTGTTTTGGCGCTGCGCCCCGCCAGAGCTGCGGGTTCCGCGGGAACTGCTGGACGCGCTGGCGGGGCAGGTTGGACGAACGGTTGCGGTCGGCCCGCATGGCTCGGCGACGCCGGCCACCGTGCTGCGCAAGCTGGGCGTCGATGTCGTCGTAATGGGCGAATGCGAGGAGGTCGTGGCGGCGCTGGCTGCAGGCGGGGCGGGCGGCGTCGTGCCCGGCACCGCCGTGCTGCAGGACGGCGCGTTGCGGGAAGCAGGCGGTCCGCAGGCCGGACGCTTCGTCGACCTCGCGCCGCTGGCCTGGCCGGACGAGTGGGTGCGGCGGCATCACCACCACCACCATCGGTTCGATCGTCCGGCCACCGGCGCGGGCGCCGAGGTCGAAGCCTCACGCGGGTGCCCGTATTCGTGCAGCTTCTGCGCGAAGATCGATTTCCGTGACAAGTATCGGCGCCGCGACCTCGCGCCCCTGCTGGCTGAGATTGACGGGCTGATCGCGCAGGGCGTCGAGTATCTGTATTTTATCGACGAGATCTTCCTGCCACAGCGCGCTTTGCTGGAGGCGCTGGTGGACCGGCCCATCGAGTTCGGGGTGCAGACCCGGATCGACCTGTGGAAGCCCGAGATGCTGGCGCTGCTCGGCGCGGCTGGCTGCGTGTCGATCGAGGCCGGGGTCGAAAGCCTTACCGAGGATGGCCGCGCCGCGCTCGACAAGCGCTGCAAGCTGACGACGGACGAGCTGGCTGATCTGCTGATCCATGCGCGCCGGCATGTGCCATTCGTGCAGGCCAACCTGTTGGAAACCCAGGGCGACGACGCGGCCTTGGTGGTTGCCTGGCGGGACCGGCTGCGGGCGGCGGGCGTATGGGCGAACGACCCGGTGCCGCTCTATCCCTATCCGAGCTCGCCGGACTACCGCCGGCTGTTCGGATTGCCGGACGACGCGGCTTGGGAGCGGGCGCACTCTCACTACCTCGGCCAGTTCGCGTCGTTCTCCGACATCCAGGAGGACCGGCCGTTGCCGCTGCGGCAGCTGGAGCACGCGTGCCGGACGGATTAGGCGCTGCACCGCTGCGCATGCTGATGACGACCGACGCCGTGGGAGGCGTTTGGCGATACTCTGTCGATCTCGCGGACGGGCTGGCGGCGCACGGTGTGCAGACCGTCTTGGCCGTGTTGGGACCGGCTACCGAGCCAGCGCAGTGCTTGGAGGCGGAAGCCGTGCCCGGCCTGCGTCTGGTGAACACCGGGCTGCCGCTGGACTGGACGGCCAATGCGCCGGCGGAGCTCGACCGGGCGAGCGAACGCCTTGCAAGCCTTGCGGCGCTGGTCGGGGTACGGAGCATACACCTGCATGCGCCCGCGCTGGTCGGGGCTGTGCGCTGGCCAGCGCCGGTGGTGGCGGTCGCGCACTCCTGCGTGGCGACGTGGTGGCGCGCCGTGCGAGGCGGGGCGATGCCGGATGATTTCACCTGGCGCACCACGGCGGCTTGCGCGGGGCTGGTGGCCGCCGACGCCGTGATCGTGCCGACGGCCGCGCATGGCCGGGCGATCGAGGCCGTCTATGGTCCCGTTCCGGTCCATGTCGTGCATAATGGCGGCCGTCCCCGGAACGTCGTTGCGCAGCGCCGGCCGGCAGTGCTGACCGCGGGCCGGCTATGGGATGAAGGCAAGGCAGTCGCCTGGCTCGACCGGGCCGCCCCAGGGCTTGGCGCGCCTGTTTTGGCGGCGGGTCCTACCAGCGGCCTGGACGGGGTGCCGGCGACGTTCAGCAACATGCAGCTCCTCGGGACCCTCGCGCCGGACGCGCTCGCTGCCGAGTATGCCGGCGCGACGGTGTTCGCATCGATGGCACGCTATGAGCCGTTCGGCCTTGCGGTGCTGGAAGCGGCGCAGGCCGGCATGGCGCTGGTGCTGTCGGATACCCCGGGGTTCCGTGAGCTATGGGACGGCGCCGCGATCTTCGTTGCCGCAGAGGCCGACCTTCGCCCGGCGCTGCAGCAGGCGCTGGCGGCGCCGGAGCCTTGGGCCGCGCGGGCGCAGGCGCGGGCCGGGCAATACACTCTTGAAGCGATGACGGCCGCGACGCTGGCCGTGCATCGCAGCGTCATGGCGATAGCCTGATGCGCTTCGTTTATTTCACGCACTCGCTCGCATCGTGCTGGAACCATGGCAACGCGCACTTTTTGCGAGGGGTGCTGCGTGATTTGGTGGCGCGCGGCCATGAGGTTCGCGCGTTCGAGCCTGCGGGTGCCTGGAGCCGGCAGAACCTGCTGGCCGACGGCGGTCCGGGGGCCGATGCGTCGTGGCGCGACACCTATGCCGAGCTTTCCAGCACCGTTTATGAGCCCGGTGCGAATCTCGCTGAGCTCGTCGAAGGCGCCGACACGGTGATTGTGCACGAGTGGAACGAACCGGCGCTGGTCGCGGCCATCGGCCGGCTGCGCCGCGCCGGCCATCGCTTTCGCCTGCTGTTTCACGACACGCACCACCGTGCAGTCAGCGAGCCCGACGCAATGCGCCGCTATGACCTGTCGGCCTATGACGGCGTGCTGGCGTTCGGTCAGGCGCTGGCCGACGTTTATCGAGGTTGGGGCTGGGGCGACCGGGTGTTCGTCTGGCATGAGGCCGCCGACACGCGCCTGTTCCATCCGCCAGCGACCGAGCACGCACGCGCCGGCGCAGTCTGGATCGGCAATTGGGGCGACGGCGAACGCACCGCGGAGCTGGAAACGTTCCTGTTCGGCCCGGTTGCGGCTCTTAACCTGCCGTTAGACGTTTATGGCGTAAGGTATCCCGAACCAGCGCTGGAGATGCTGGCCCGGTACGGCGCACGCTATCGCGGCTGGCTGCCGAACCCGCGCGCGCCGGCAGTGTTTGCGAAGCATAAGATAACCGTCCATGTGCCGCGCCGATTCTACGCCACCACCTTGCCCGGCATTCCAACGATCCGCGTGTTCGAGGCGCTGGCCTGCGGCATTCCCCTCGTTTCCGCTCCGTGGCGGGACACCGAGGCGCTATTCACGCCGGACCAGGATTTTCTAATGGCGCGTGACGGCGTCGAAATGCAGCGCCATCTGGCGGCGCTCGAAGCCGACCCGGCCCTGTGCGCGTCGCTCGCTGCCCATGGCCTCGCCACCATCCGCGCCCGGCACACCTGCGCGCATCGGGTGGACGAGCTGCTGGGCATCCTGGATCAGCTCGATGCACCTCGAACCATGAGCGCCTGATGGACATCGCCTTCTATGGATCGAGCCTGCTTTCGTCATACTGGAACGGCGCCGCGACCTACTACCGGGGCCTGCTGGGCGCGCTCGCTCAACTGGGCCACGATATTACTTTCTACGAGCCCGATGCCTTCGACCGGCAGAGCCACCGCGACATCGAGCCGCCAGACTGGGCGCGCGTCGTCGTCTATCCCGCCACCATCGAGGGCGTTCAGGCGGTGCTGGCCGAGGCGCGACAAGCCGACGTCGTGATCAAGGCCAGCGGCGTCGGCGTGTTCGACGACGAGCTGCTGGCTGGCGTCATCCGCAACGCCCGGCCCGGCGCCATCCGCGCGTTCATGGACGTGGACGCCCCCGCGACCCTCGCCGCCATCGGCGCCGACGCTGACCACCCCATGCGTCGTGCGCTCACCGAGCTCGACCTCGTGCTGACCTATGGCGGCGGCCCTCCGGTCGTGGACGCCTATACCGCACTCGGAGCACGGCACTGCGTGCCAATCTACAACGCGCTCGATCCTGCGGCCCACTATCCCGTCGCGGCCGATCCGCGTTTCCGGGCCGACCTCACCTTCCTCGCCAACCGCCTGCCGGACCGGGAGGCGCGGGTTGAGGCATTCTTCCTCGACGCCGCCGCGCGCTGCCCGGGCCAGGCGTTCCTGCTGGGCGGCAACGGCTGGCACGACAAGCCGATGCCGCGCAACGTCCACGCGATCGGCCATGTCGGGACTGCGGACCACAACGCCCTCAACTGCTCGTCGCTCGCGGTGCTGAACGTGGCGCGGGACAGCATGGCGGCCGTGGGCTTTTCGCCGGCCACCCGGGTGTTCGAGGCGGCCGGTGCCGGGGCGTGCCTGATCACCGACGCCTGGGAAGGCATCGAGTTGTTCCTGCGCCCCGGCGCCGAAGTGCTGGTGGCGCGGGACGGCGCCGACGTCGCGGACTATCTGCGCAGCCTCACGCCGGCGCGGGCCCATAGCATCGGCGAGGCGGCGCGGGCGCGCATCCTCGCCGGGCACACGTATCAGCAGCGGGCGGTGATCCTCGATCGGCTGCTGCGTGACACCATGGCGCGCAAGCGGCAGGCAGCGGCATAGCAGGGCTGACAGGCGGGGTTTGCGGGAGTAAGCCGGGCTGATGGCCGACGCGCTCCCTACCAGCCCGCTCCCCGACGTTATCCCAACCTACACTCACCAGCAGATCAAGCGGGTCATCATCGGGATCATGCTGTGCATCCTGCTGGCGTCGCTGGACCAGACGGTCGTGATCCCCGCGGTTCCCGCCATTGCGGCCGACCTCGGCGCGTTCGGGCATCTGTCTTGGATCGTCACGGCCTATCTGCTGACCAGCACGGCGGCAACGCCGATTTATGGCAAGCTGTCCGACATCTACGGCCGCCGCGCCTTGCTGCTGCCGGCCCTCGTGCTGTTCATCGCCGCCAGCATGGCGTGCGGCTTTGCGCAGACCCTGCCGCAGCTGATTGGGGCGCGGGCGCTGCAGGGCCTGGGCGGCGCCGGGCTGCTCTCGATGGCGCAGGCCGCGGTGGCCGACGTCGTCTCACCGCGGGAGCGCGGGCGTTACCAGGGCTACATGGCGTCGATGTGGGGCATCGCCTCCGTGGCTGGGCCGCTCGTGGGCGGCTACGTGACGGACCAGCTATCCTGGCGCTGGGTGTTCTGGGCCAACCTGCCCTTGGGCCTCGCGGCGATGTGGCTGTGCGACCGCGCGCTGCGCGCCATGCCGGTGCAGCGGCGGGGCGCCCGCATCGACGGCGTCGGCGCGGCGCTGCTGGCGGGCGGAGTGACGGCGCTGCTGCTGATGCTGAGCTGGGGCGGGGCGGAGTTCCCCTGGGCGTCGGTCCCAGTGGTGGGCACCGGCATTCTGGGCTGTGTCCTGCTGGCCGCGTTGATGTGGCAGGAGCGGCGGGTGGCGGACCCGATCCTGCCGCCGCATCTGTTCGGGAACCCGACCTTCCTGCGCGGCGTGCTGATCGCGTTCTTCGCGTCGCTTGGATTGTTCGGCGCCACGTTCCTGCTGCCGCTCTATTTTCAGCTCGTGCTGGGGGTGGACGCGGCCGGGTCCGGGCTGCTGGTGATGCCGTTCCTGCTGGCGAGCGTCGTCGGCGCCTTCACCTCGGGGCAGTATGCCCGGCGGCTTGGACGCACCAAGGCGATCGTGCTGACGGCGTTGGCGGCCTGCGTCGTGGGCTTCGCCGGACTGGCCGTGCTGACCGGCAATGCGCCGCTATGGCTCGTGCTGCCCTGCACGGTGCTGCTGGGGGTCGGGATCGGCGCCACGATGCCGAGCGTGCTGATGCAGGTGCAGAATGCGGCGGCGCGGCAGGACGTGGGTGCCGCCACGGGCTCCCTGCTGTTCCTGCGGTCGATGGGCGGCGCATTCGGCAGCACAATCGTCGGCGCGCTGCTGGTGGCCAGGTTCAACGCTGGGCTGCATGCCGCTGGTTTCATTGGCGACATCGACCTCGGGGCGTTGCGCGGCGGGGCGGAAGGCATGGCCGACATCGGCAGCCTCGGCCTGGCCCGGACGGCGCTGGTCGGCGGCTTCCAGCTCTCGTTCGCCGTGTGCGCCGTGCTGCTGGGCGTCGCCATCGTGATCGCGGCTGGGATGCGGGACCTGCAGCTTCGGTCCAGCGACGCCCCGAAGGAAATTGCGCACTAGTGTAGTGTTGCGATTCCAAGAAAGTCATCCCAACCGTAGGGTGGGTGAAACCCGCCATCTTGCGGGCGGCACCATGGTGGGTTTCACCCACCCTACGCGATGCCGCTGGGCCGATTGGAGTCGTTTCAAGGAAACGCTGTACTAGTTTTGGATCGGCGTGCAGTTTGTTCGGCCGGCGGACACGCAGTCCTGGATTGTCGCCGCGCCGCGGAGCGCCCGGGTCAGCCATAGGCCGCCGCCGACCAGCACCACCAACAGGATCAGGATCGCGACGGTTTGGCGCATCGAACTGCGGTCGTGGCCTTCGCTCAATATTGGACCTCTAAAAATGTCGCGCCGGCCGCACGGCTGGTTGACAGCGCCTTGATGCTTGCCGGCATAACATGCCATGCGCTTTTTCTGGCTTCTATGGTTCTTGCTGCCGCTGCTCGTGGCCCCGGCGCACGCGGCGGATATGTCGTTCATGACGTCGGACGGCGTCCGGCTGCATGTGATCGAAGCCGGGCCGCCCAAGGCGCAGACGATCGTCTTCGTGCCGGGCTGGGCGATGCCGGCCTGGATCTTTCAGCAGCAGATCAACGCATTCTCCCGCGCCTACCACGTGGTCGCGTTCGATCCGCGCGGGCAGGGCGACAGCGACATCCCGCCCGATGGCTATAACCTGGTCCGCCGCGGCCAGGATATCGGCGACCTCATCGCGCAGCTGCCCGCCCGCCCGGTGCTGCTGGTCGCCTGGTCGCTCGGCGTGCTCGACAGCCTGTCCTACGTTCAGCAGGCTGGCGATGCGCGGCTGGCCGGGCTGGTGCTGATCGACAACTCGGTGGGCGAGGAGCCGCCGCCGCAGCCCTCGCCATTGCCGCTGCGGCGCGGCCCGCGGCTGGAGCGCGAGGTGCAGATGCGCCGGTTCGTGCAGGGCATGTTCCGCAGCGCCCCCGGCGAGGCCTATCTCGAGCGCCTGACCGAGACCGCATTGCGCATGCCGCGCGAGGCCGCCGCCCAGATCGCCAGCTATCCGGTGCCCCGCAGCTATTGGCGGGACGCGATCTACTCCGTACGCAAGCCGGTCCTGTATATCGTGCGCCCGCGCTTCGCCGGCCAGGCGGGCAACCTGGCGGCGCGGCATCCCACCGCGGAGAGCGCCGTGTTCAACGAGGCCGGCCACGCGCTGTTCGTCGACGAGCCGGCCCGCTTCGACGGGCTGCTGCAGGCATTCATCCGCCGCCGGGTGTGGCCATGATGGGCCGGCACCGCATGTCGCTGCTGCCGCTGTTCCTGATCTCGGGCGCCGCCGTCGCCTACGAGATCGCGCTCACCCGCTACTTCGCCGTCGCGAAGTGGTCGGAGTATGGCTATTGGGTGATCTCGATCGTCATGGTCGGTTTCGCGCTGAGCGGGGTGACGATCGCACTCGCGCGGGATTGGGCCGTGCGGCATGGGGCGGCACTGCTGGCCTGGCTGCCGGTGGCGCTGATCCTCACTGCGGCTGGCGGTTACCAGGCGACGACCGCAAACCCGTTCAACCCGCTGCAACTGCAGAACGCGGTGACGTTCCTGCCGCAGCTTGGCTACATCGCGCTGTATTACGCCGTGCTGCTGCCGTTCTTCTTCCTAACCGGCCTGTATATCAGCCTGACCTTCGTGCTGAACGAGGATCGCGTTGGCCGAGTCTATGGCTTCGACCTAACCGGCGCCGGGGCAGGGGCGGCGCTCGTGCTCGCGTTGATGAGCCTGCTGCATCCATTCCAGCTCGTCGCAGCGCTGCTGGTGGTCCTGGCCGCGAGCGCCTTGTTTGGCAGCCGCCCGGTCCGGGTCGGCCTGGCGTCGCTCGCGGCGCTGCTGGCCAGCGAGGCCGTCCTGCTGCTGGACGGCCGGGCGGAGTATAACGATTTCAAGGCAATCTACGCCCCGCTGCACGTGCCGGACGCGAAGCAGGTCGCAGAAGTCCGCTCGCCGCGCGGCCTTTACGCGCTGCTCGACGATTTCACCGAGCGGGTCGACACCGACGTTTCCAACAACGCCGGCATGCTGGGCGTGCCCGGGCCGCCGCAGTCGCTCGGCCTGTATCGCGACGGCAACCGCATCGCGGCGCTGCCAAAGGCCGCGGGCGTCACCGCCGCCTTTGCCCCCGCGGCGCTCGACGCGCTGGCCTATCGCCTGCTGCCCGGCGCCCGCGTCATGCTGGCCGGAACCAGCGGCGGCTTCAGCATCCGGCAAGCCCTGACCCTGGGCGCCAGCCATGTCGACGCGCTCGAGCCCGATCCGGTGCTGCTCGATGCCCTGCGGCACGGCCTCGGCCCGTCCCCGGCCCTCGCCACGGACCCGCGCGTCGAACTCTCCCCCGACAGCCCGCTGGCGACGGCGCGGCGGGGCGGAGGCTACGACCTCGTCGACATCTCCGGCGACTTCCTCGACGCCGCCGAGGCCAACAGCGCCGCCTACACCGCCGAGGCCATCGCCGGCTACCTGCGTGCGCTCACCCCAGGCGGCCTGGTGTCGATCCCGGTCTCGATCCGCGAGTTCCCGGTCTATGCCGTCCGCGTGCTGGCGACGGTGCGGGAGGCATTGCGCCGCGCCGGCGTCGCCGATCCCGCGGCCAACGTCGTCGTCTATCGCTCCGCCTGGAACCTCCGCATCCTGATCGGCAACGAGCCATGGACACCCGAGCGCATCGCCGCCGTCCGTTCGTTCTGCGATGAGCGGTCGTTCGACGTGTCGTACTACCCCGGCATCGACGTCGCAGCCGCCCGCGCCAACATTTACAACGACCTGCCCGCCGTCAGCTTCGAGAACGGCGAGGTCACCTCGGGCGCCGGGTCGGAGGACGCGGTGGCGGACGAGGCCGGCCGGGTGCTCGCGGGTGAGCGCACCGAGTCGCAGGACGCGTTCAACCTGGCGCCGATCACGCTCGACCGCCCGTTCTACTACGCCATCCTGCGGCTCACCCAGCTTCCGACCATCCTGCAGCGGCTCGAAATCCTGCCGCAGGCCGAGGCCGGGCAGCTGGTGAACCTCGCCGTGCTGGCGCAGGCCGCCGTGCTCGCGCTCATCGTGCTGGCGGTGCCGCTATTCGCGCCGCGCGTCGCCGGGCAGCGGTCCGGCCGCCCGGCCATGCTGCGGCCCATCCTGTACTTCGCCTCGCTCGGCCTCGGCTTTCTGTTCATCGAGATCTTCTTGATCGAGAAGGCCAGCCTGTATCTCAACGACCGCACCAGCGCCTTCGCCCTCGTGCTGACCGGGATGCTGGTGTTCTCCGGGCTGGGCAGCTTGCTCGCCGACCGGGTGCGCCGGGTCGGCATCGCGCTCTCGGCGGCGGTGGTCGTCGGCTGGTGCGCGCTGGCGCTGCTGGGACTGCAGCCGTTCCTGCTGGCGACCTTGGGGCTGCCCTGGCTGCTGCGGGCCGCGATCGTGGTGGCGCTGGTGGCGCCGGTGTCGCTGGCGCTCGGGATGCCGTTCCCGCTCGGCCTGGCCCGGGCTGGGACCGCCGGGGGCGGGTTCCTGCCCTGGGCCTGGAGCCTGAACGGCGCGTTCTCCGTGGTGGCCACGCCGCTGGCGAACCTGCTCGCCGTGCAGTTCGGCTTCGACAGGGTTCTGTTAATCGCAGCTTTGCTCTATGCCGTGACCTATCTCGCTTATCCTTCCGTCCGAAAGTCCGTCCAGTGGCAGCCATCCCCCTCCAGCTAACCCGCCGCAGCCTGTTGCTCGCAGCCGCTGCCGCGCCTTTTGCCGGGTCGGCTATGGCAG
>JAABUR0100002372.1_pt1 | contig 29092 bp, 25 predicted proteins | sample 5560091 | NCBI WGS metagenome assembly JAABUR01 (sample SAMN10711879, study PRJNA513375) | rock metagenome | isolation source: Antarctica rocks | place: Antarctica: Victoria Land, University Valley sud
AGGTCCGTGGCGGCCTGACGGGCCCGGGACTCGGCGACGTTGATGGCGTCGGCGATCTCGTCGCCGGTGGAGCTGGCCGGCACCGCGATCTTGGCGGCGACGATGAGCTCCTCCGGCCCGACGTGCAAGGTCCGCATGTGCAGCAGGCGCGCGACACCCGGGGCGCCGGAGATGGCGCCCTCGATGGCCCGGACGTGCTCGAGCCCGGCCGCCTCCCCGAGCAGGAGGGACTTCATCTCCACCGCGAGCGTGATCGCGACGGTCACGAGCAACAACCCGATCAGGGCGGTGCCGACGGCGTCCCAGACCCCGTCGTCGGTGACCAGGGTGAGGCCAACCCCGAAGAGCGCGAAGACAAGACCGAGCAGCGCCGCGAGGTCCTCCAGGAGGATGACCGGCAGCTCCGGAGCCTTCGCGCTGCGGACGAACTCGCCCCAGGACCGCTTCCCCCGAACGCGGTTGGACTCGATGATGGCCGTGCGGAAGGAGAACGCCTCGAGCCCGATGGCCACGACGAGCACCGCCACCGGCACCCACCACCACCGGCCGGTGATGCTCTCCGGTGCCTGGAGCTTGTGGTACGCCTCGTACAGCGCGAACAGGCCGCCGATGCTGAACAGGACGATGGACACGACGAAGGCCCAGAAGTAGCGTTCCCGGCCGAAGCCGAACGGGTGCTCCGGGGTGGCCTGCTTCCTGGCCCGCTTGCCACCGAGCAGGAGCAGGCCCTGGTTGCTGGCGTCGGCGACCGAGTGGACCGACTCGGCGAGCATCGAGCTGGAACCGGTGAGCAGGAACGCGACGAACTTCGTGACCGCGATGCCGAGGTTGGCGACCAGTGCAGCCAGGATGGCGCGGGTCCCGCCCTCGGCCGACATGCCGCCCACCCTAACCGCATGCTGGGAGCCGGCTGGGAGGGGCCGCCCTGGGCGGAGGACGCACCGGCCCGGCGGCTCGCTAGCCTCACTGGGTGAGCTCTGCTGCCGGAACCCTGACCTGGTCCCCTCTCGCCGCCCGTCTCGACCTGGTCGCCGAGCCGGTCGCGGCCGCCGCGGGACTGGTTCCGGGAGCGATGGTCGCGCCGATCGACCCGGAGCTGGCGGACACCGCCGCCTTCTGCGCGGCGTACGACGTGGCGGTGGAGCACTCGGCCAACTGCGTCGTCGTCGCCGGGCGGCGCGGCGGGACGACGAGGTATGCCGCGGTGCTCGTCCTCGCCTCGACGCGGGCCGACATCAACGGCGTCGTCCGCAGGGAGCTCGACGCGCGCAAGTGCTCGTTCGCCCCCCAGGACGACGCCGTCCGGCTGACCGGGATGCAGTTCGGCGGGATCACGGCGCTGGGCCTGCCGCCGTCGTGGCCGGTCCTCGTCGACGAGGCGGTGCTCCAGGCCCCCCAGGTGGTCGTCGGCAGCGGACTGCGCCGCTCCAAGCTCCTTGTGCCGGCGATGGGCCTGCTCGACCTCCCGCTGGCCCGGGCACTGGCCCTCGCCACCTGAGCGCGGGGGCTACCGGGAGGTGCGGTCCCGCAGGTCGGCGACGTGCGGGGAGAGGGCCGGGTCCATCCCGAGCCCCAGCGCCAGGTAGGTGGCGGCGAAGTCGGTGAGCGCGATGTGGCCCGCCAGCCGTTCCAGCGGGTGGCCGGGGTCGGTGACGTGCTCACTGACCCTGACGCCGGCGTGCTGGGCGGTCTGGACGAGCGCGTCCGCGAGCTGACGGGCCACGATGGCCTGCGCGGTGCCCGCCTCTGGCGTGACGTCGCGGAGCATGAGCAGGCGCAGCCGGGGGCTCGGGGGGCCGTCGAGGAACGGGTCGGCGAAGATGTCGGCCGCTCCCCGCGGCCCCGCCGAGGCGCTTGCGCCGCCGTCCGTGAAGGGCCCGCCGAAGCAGGCGACGATCTGCGACGCCGCGTCGGGCAGCTCCCCCCACGTCGCCGGGATGCGGGCCGTCCGGGCCACCATGCACGCGGCCCGGCAGGCCGCGACCCCGGTCAGCGGACCGTCGCCGAGCAGCACCGGCACGCCGTCGGCGAGCTCGGCCGCGAGCGCCTTTGCCGGGTTGACGAAGGTCTCGGAGCCGGGGCGGAAGATCTCGGCCTGGGCGTCGAGCCGGTCTGCGACCCTGGCGAGGGCGAGCTCGTCGGCGACGACCAGGCCCAGGGCGTTGGCGGCGAGCACCACCGGCGTCAGCAGGGACCACAGCGAGGTCCGCGACGACGTGCGCTCCACGGGGATGTCCACGTGGATGCCGCGGGCCCGGGCACAGATCTCCGCGAGGGGGGACCCGGGGGCACCGACCGTGAGCAGTGCGGCCCCCCGGCGGGCTGCCTCCGCGGCCAGCGCCAGCGGTCCCTCGGCCCGGCCGGACTGGGACACGGCGATCACCAGGTCGAGCGGGCCGACCCAGCCCGGCAGCGGCAGGTTGCGCCGCCCGCTGACCGGCGCCGGTGACCCCGGCTCGGCCAGCAGCTCGAGGACGTCGGCGACGACGGCCGACCCGCCGAGCGAGGCGACGAGCACGGAGCGCGGCCGCTGCCCGCCACCGACCCTGTCGACCCCGGCCTCGGCCGAGAGATGGACCCCCCGGCGGACCTGGGCTCCGGCGCTGGCGAGCGAGCGCAGGGTCTGGCGCGAGTCGGCGCGGGCGATCGCGTCCTCGTCGTCGATCAGTGACTCGTCGAGAAGGGGCATGACGCTCCTGCGGCCGTCAGGGCGCGGCAGTGCGGGCCTCGTCGACCAGCAGCACCGGCACCCCGCCGTCGATGCGGTACGCGAGGGCACAGTCCCGGTTGGTGCACTGCAGCTCCGGACCCGAGGGCCCGGTCCCGTCGTCCAGCTCGGACTTGCAGGCCGGGCAGCGCAGGATCTCGCGCAGCCAGGGCTCGATCGCCGTCGCGTCGCTCACTGATGCCTCTCCTTGTCTCGAAGAAGTGCGAGCACCTCGTCGCGCACCCGCTCCATCGTCCCACGGTCGGCGCCCTCGACGTTGAGGCGCAGCAGCGGCTCCGTGTTGGAGGGGCGCACGTTGACCCACCACATCGGCTGGCCGTCGTGGGTCACCGTCAGTCCGTCCAGCTCGTCGAGGGCGACCACTCCCTGCGCTGCGGCCCACTGCCGCACCTTCCGGATGGCCGCGGGGACGTCCGCGACGGTCGAGTTGACCTCGCCCGAGGCGGCATACCGGCTGTATGCCGCGGCGAGGGCGGACAGGGGCTGGCTCGCCTCGGCCAGTGCGGCGAGCACGTGCTGGGCCGCCAGCATGCCGGTGTCGGCGTACCAGAAGTCGCGGAAGTAGTAGTGGGCGGAGTGCTCCCCGCCGAACACCGCGTGCGAGCGGGCCATGGCCGCCTTGACGAACGAGTGACCGACCCGCGTGCGGACGGGGGTGGCGCCGTGCTCGGCCACGATCTCCGCAACGGCGGCGGAGCAGATGACGTTGTGGACGATGCGGACCTGCGACGGGTCGGTGCCGCCGCGCTGCTCGCGGGCGATCTCGCGGCTGGCGACGAGGGCGGTGACAGCACTGGGGCTGACCGCCTCGCCCCGCTCGTCGACGAAGAAGCAGCGGTCCGCGTCGCCGTCGAAGGCCAGCCCGAGGTCGGCGCCGTGCTCGAGGACCGCGCGCTGCAGGTCGCGCAGGTTCGCGGGGTCGAGGGGGTTGGCCTCGTGGTTGGGGAACGTCCCGTCCAGCTCGAAGTAGAGCGGGATGACGGTCAGGGGCAGCGGCTCGAGGCCTGCACTCGTACCCAGCACCGCAGGGACGGTGTGTCCGGCCATCCCGTTGCCGGCGTCCACGACGATGGTGAGGTGCCGGCCGCCCCGCAGGTCGACGAGCGAGCGCAGGAACGCCGCGTAGTCGCCGAGCAGGTCTCGCCGGCTCAGGCTCCCGGGGGGGACGGGGCCGGGCGTCAGGGCGCCTTCGCCGAGGTCGAGGACGCGCTGGGCGACGTCCCGGATCTCGGTCAGCCCGGAGTCCTCGCCGACGGGACGGGCGGCGGCGCGGCACAGCTTGATGCCGTTGTAACGCGCCGGGTTGTGGCTCGCCGTGAACATCGCGCCGGGGACGTCGAGGGCACCGCTGGCGTAGTAGAGCCCGTCGGTGGAGCACAGGCCGATGACGACGACGTCGAGCCCACGCGAGGCGGCGCCCTCGGCGAACGCGGCGGCGAGCTCGGGCGAGCTCGCGCGCATGTCGTGACCGATGACGACGCGGTCTGCGCCCTCGGGCAGCGCGACGACCTCACTGAACCCGCAGCCGATGGCCCGCGCGACATCGGTGTCGAGCTGCTGCGGGACCAGGCCGCGCACGTCGTAGGCCTTGATGATGTCCCCGAGGGTGCCCGAGGTCACGGGCGCTCGACCGACCGGAGGGCCGGCCGGCGGCTGCCCCGGCAGGCACCGTCGGGCGTGCTCACGAGTCCCGCAGCACCCGCAGGTGGCCGCGCCGCCCGACCTCGACGGCGCCGGTGACGGCCTCGCGCTGCGCCTGGGCGGGCGGGGCGCCGACGGACGCCGTCCTCGGGCGTCCGGCCTCGCGGACCGCGTCGGCGAGGGCCAGCAGGTCGTCCTGGCTCGGTGGGGCGGGCGAGTAGTCGCCGGAGAGGCGCACCACCTCCCACCCGCGCGGGGCGGTCAGCCGCTCCGCGTGGACCGCGCACATGTCGTAGATGTGCGGCTCCGCGTAGGTGGCGAGGGGACCGAGGACCACGGTGGACTCGCTGTAGACGTAGGTCAGCGTGGCCACGGCGCAGCGGCCACACCCTGTCCTGGAGCACCGCCGAGACAAACCCACGGACGGACTCTAGCCGCGTGGCCGCGTTGCGGGCCGGGGCCACGCCGTACAGTGACGGCGTGACTCCTCCCGGCGGCCGCGCGGGCTCCCCGGTGCGCCGTCCTCGCCGGGACCGGCGTGGGCGGGGGCACCGCGGTCCGCTGGCGTGGCCGGCGGTCCCGGGCATGCACACGCGTGCCGACCGGTTCGACGAGGTCGTCCTCGAGGCGGCGACCCGCCTCGAGGAGGGCTGGGGGCGCCCCTTCCCGCCCGTCGAGTTCGGCGTCGAGGACGTGCCGCCGTCCGATCCCGCCCCATGGGAGCCCGCGGAGGTCGCGCTCGGTCGGTTGTCCGGCGCCGAGGGGCGCGCACCGGCCCGGGTCGTCATCTACCGCAGACCCGTGGAGACCCGGGTGCACGGGCCCCGGGAGCTTGCGGCGCTGGTGGCCGACGTGGTCACCGAGCAGGTCGCCGCCCTGCTCGGCGTGTCCCCGGAGGAGCTCGACCCCGACTACGAGGACGGCGACCCCTGAGCACTGGGAGGAGGGTGTCGGCGCCCGGTCAGCGCTGGACCTGCCGGACCGGCGTCCGCGTCGCGCTGACCGCGAGGGGGGGCAGCACGACGGTGCTGAACAGCGGCCCGGACCTGTCGTCCAGGCTGGCGAGGTAGCCGGCGCGCAAGGTGCCGAGCCTCTGGCGCACCCAGACCTGCGACAGCCCGGATATGTCGACGACGGCGACGCTGTCCGCGGGCACGGCGACGTCCTGGCTGGAGACGACGCCCTCCCGGGACACCGCCACCACCGTGGCGCCCGCTGCGTCTGCGGTGGCCACCAGCATCAGCTGGCCCCGGGCACCGGGTGGCAGCGGGCCGCCGGCGATGACGGGGATGGGGGCCACCGACGTGGTCCAGGCGAGGTCGGAGTGCGGCCCACCCGGGCGGCGCTCGAGCATCGCGCCGGCCACCACCGGCTGGTCCGCCCGGACCTGCACGGCGTAGGCACCGGCGGGGAGGGCGCCGAGGTCGATGTCGCGGACCGTCCCACCGGCCACCCGCGCCACGCCGTCGGCGGGCAGTGGCTGCGGGCCGGTGGGGGTGAGCAGGCGGGTCTGCACGACGGCCTCGTCGGGGCCCGGCACGACCACCCGCACCTTCGCCGGCCCGTCGACGAAGACAGCCGGCAGCACCTGCTCGAGGGAGGGCCCGTCGGCGGGGGCGGCGTCGTCTCCACCCCGCCCGACCGAGCCGTCGACCCAGCTGTCGTCGAGGACGGCGGTCACCGCCCCGCCGGAGGCGGTGACGTGCACGGCGGGGGTGCTCTCACCCCCGGCGATGGCGTCGAGGAGCAGGGTGACCCGGCCCCGGGGAGGGACGGCGACGTGGGAGCCGTTGACGGAGGGGACCGGGCCGGCGCCCCCGTGGACGACCACGTCGACGGTCACGGCGTTGGCTCCGGGGTTGGCGACGACGATCCGCTCCCGTCGGGTGCTCTCGCCGCCACCGCCGACGAGCCAGATGTCCGGCCGGGGGGGCAGGCACGGCGTCGTGTTCAGGGCCCGGTCGTTGCCCGCGGCCTGCAGCCACATCTGGATGGCCCCGACCCCGGGCGCCAGCGCACCGGTGGCCGTGACCCGGCCCGCCACGGGGCCGCTCAGCTCGCCGGTGACCACCCGGCCGCGGACGGCGACGCTCCCGAGGTCGGGCGCACCCGGCATACCGGCGAGCGTGACCCGCCCGGGGGCACCGGGCAGCGCGACGTCCGCGAGCGCCTCCGCCGGGGCGGTCGCGGCGAGGACGGTGGTCCGTCCCGGCACCGGGGGGATCGCGCCGAGGCCCTCGGTCTCAGGCCCCGGACAGGAGAGACTGACCGACTCGACCGGCACCAGGGAGGGCACCGGCGCGGTTGCCAGCGCGGACCGGGGCCGTAGCGCGGCAGTGCCGGGCAGGTCGCTGGCGGCCGCGACCATCGCCCCACCGCTGAGCGCCACCAGGGTGGCCCGGGCGACGCCCCGCCACAGCCGACTCACGTCTGTCTCCGCGACCGGCGGTGGCCGAAGGGGACGGCGAGGAAGACGGTGACGGCGAGCAGCGCGAGCTGGCCGAGGAACCAGCGGGTGTCGGTGGGGGGCAGGTCGGCAACGAGCCGCCCGGCGGACGACGGGATCAGGAAGGTCGGGGAGCCGGACCCGCTGACCGGGCGCAGCCGCTGCCCTTCGTAGCTGACCTCGGCGAAGCGGGCCCACTCGAGCGGCTCGGCGAAGACCACGGCGCGACCGGGGGGGCCGGCGGCCACGTCAGCGTCGACGGCGCCGTGCGGTCCCGCGACGTCGACGGAGCGGATCGGGCCCGACCGGCTGTCGACGACACGCACCCGGGACGGCGGCACGGGAGGGGCGCCCGGCACGACGGACGGCTGGGCGAGCACCCGCCACAGGGTCTGGCCGCCGGTGGCCCCGAGCCTCGTCAGCCCGGACGCCGCGTCGAGGGACCGGACGAGGGGGTGCTCCGGTGGCCCTTGGAGCGACACGAAGCCGATTCCCTGGTCCGCCAGCTGCGCCCCGGGCGCGACGAGCGACCCGGTCGGGGCCGAGGCCAGGGTCCCGACGAGCGAGTCCAGGCCGGGATCGCCGACCGGGTCGGCCCCCCCGAGGTCCCGCAGCAGCTGCCCGGGTTCTGCGCCGACGAGCTGGTAGTCGACGCGGGCGGTCGTCGGCACGAGCACGAGCAGCCGGTTGGCCTGCGGGCCACGCGCCTGGTCCACCGCCACGGCGGGCAGCGCGTCCTGGCCGACGGTGACGCGCGAACCGAGGCCGCGCCAGGCCCCCACCCCTGCCAGCGCGAGGAGCGAGGCCGCCAGCGCCACGACGACCAGACCCGTGAGCAGTCGGGCCGGCCCCCACCGGCGCGGGCCCAGGGCAGCGCCCAGGCCACGGGAGCCGAGCAGGGCCGCACCGAGCAGGCCCCCGACGTAGACGTCCAGGCCGACACCCGCCCAGAGCGTCGCCGGCGCCGGTGTCCCCTCGGTGCCGGGCACCTCGCCGAGGATGACCCGGGGAGCGACGAGCGCGGCGCCGAGGCCGACCAGCACCAGGAGGGCGAGTGCCGTCAGGGCCGCCGACCTGGCGCGGTCCGACGTGTGCCGGGCCAGGGAGAGGATCCCGACCACGACGAGCGGCACCGCGAGCAGGGCCAGCCGGTGGCTGCCGCCGTCGGGCTGGCCGAGCGCGAGCTGCCACGGCGGCGACACGCCCGCCGGGCTCCCCGCGCTCTCCAGCAGCCCGGGACCGGCGAGCAGCAGGAGCGGGTCGTGGACGACCGTCGACAGCCAGGGACCGAGCAGGGCCGTCGGCACCACCAGCAGGACGAGCGAGCGCAGCCGGCGACCGGGACCGGGACCGATGAGCAGCATGAGCGCCGCCGCCGCCACCGAGACGACCAGCAGCGGTGGCACCAGCGCGCCGACGACACCGGTCGCCAGCGCGGTCGCGAACGTCGCGGTGGACGAGCCGGTGCGCGTGGCGCTGAGCGCGAAGCCGGCGACGACGAACGGGAGCAGGATGTGGGCCAGGACGACGGTCAGCCTCCCGCTGCCGAGCGCGGCCGCCAGGACGGCGGACGATCCCCACGCGACGCCGGCGAGCGCCCGGGGCCAGCGGGCCCGGGTGGCGACCCGCCCGGCGAGGTATGCCGTGGCTGCAGACAGCGGCATGGCGCCAAGCAGCAGCCAGGCGATCGTCACCGATACCGGGGAGCGTCCCGCGCCGACGTAGGGAACCTTCTCGACCAGCCAGCTGAGCGCGGACAGGACTGCCAGATGGGGACCGGACCCGGCGGCGGTGCCCAGACCGGCACCGTGCCAGGAGTCCCGGAACGCGTGCCACAGCCCGGCCGAGTCGGTGGAGACCCCCCGCAGCTCCCCCCCGGCGAGTCCGGCGCCCTGCGCGTCGAGCACGCCGGCCACCAGCGCGTCCCGGAACGTCACCCCCGCGACCAATGCGCAGGTCAGGGTGGCCAGCAGGCCGGGGTGGGTGGCCATCCGCTGTGGGAGCGAGGCGGACAGCGCGGTGAGGTCCTCGGCGCCCTCGGCCACCGGGCCGGTCTCGGACGCGGCGGGCTGGACGAGCCGGCCCCGCCGGGACTGACGCTGCGGGCTCCCGGCGTCACGCAGCCGGTCCCAGGCCAGCAGCGCGGCCTGCGCCGGCGTGACGAACAGCCCGGTGAGGTGCCTGCGTCGCAGCCGCCGGGTCCGGCGGGCCCGCCACCGTGACCGGATGCCGCTACATGGCCGGAACACGGCGGCGACGTCGCTGAGCTCGGCCCACGCGTGCCGGGGGCGCTTGAGCAGGAGCAGCAGCAGCGCCGCAACGGCGCTGCTCAGCACGATCCACAGCGCGAGGAAGGGCGCCGCCCAGGTGGCGCACCGGGTCAGGGCCACCCGCCGGGCGGCGCGCCGGACCGCGCGCCGGGCCGCGCGTCGCTCCCGGTCGGCCACCGGGGCGTCGGCGACCGCCCCGGTCCGAACCGATGAGGCGTCCCGCAGCTGGGCACCCGGCACGACGATGACCCGGTGTCCGGCGAGCTGGGCCCGCCAGCCGAAGTCGAGGGCACCGCCGTGCTCGGCGAACGCGGGGTCGAACCCGCCGATGTCCTCGAACACGTCACGGCGCACGAGCATCCCGCACGTCCCGACGGCGAGCACGTCGGTCCGGGTGTCGTACTGGCCCTGGTCCGGCTCACCGGGGCGCGGCGCCGCGACGGGGCGCCCGGACCGGGTCAGCTGGTGACCGACCTCGACGAGGTTGCGGGGGTTGTCCCACTGGACGACCTTCGGACCCGCCACGCCCACCGACGGTGAGCGGCCCACCGCCTCGAGCAGGCGCAGCAGCGCCGTGGGGGCAGCCGCGCTGTCGTCGTGGAGCATCCAGACCCACTCGGTGCGCAGGTCCTCCTCCTCGTCCTGCTCGTCGGGGGCCGGCTCGAGCACGCCGGGCGCGAGCGCCTGCCGCACGGCCTCCCCGAAGCTCGTGCCGCGGGGGGCGCGCAGCACCGTCATGTCCGCGATCGAGGTGCGAAGCCGCTTGTGCCCCCGGACGATCTCGAGCGAGTCGTCCGACGAGGAGAGGTCGACCACCACGAGCCGGTCCGGCAGGCGGGTCTGCCGTGCGAGGGCGTCGAGGTTCTCCCCCAGCCACGGCGCCGCGTCGCGCACGACGAGCACCGCGGTCACCCGGGGGCCGCCGGGGCGCTGGCGTGCCGGGGCAGGCTCGCCGGCGCCCTTCGCCGGTCGGCTGGTCAGCGTCGTCACAGTGGCCTGTCGTGAGGAGGAGGGGAGGGGCCCGCTGGACCCCGCGCTAGACCGCGCGCTTCTTGAGCTTGCGCCGCTCCCGCTCGGACAGGCCGCCCCAGATCCCGAAGCGCTCGTCGTTGGCCAGGGCGTAGTCGAGGCACTCGGCGCGCACCTCGCACCCGATGCAGACCTTCTTCGCCTCGCGGGTGGACCCCCCCTTCTCCGGGAAGAATGCCTCGGGGTCCGTCTGGGCGCACAGTGAGCGCTCCTGCCAGGACAGCTCCCCGTCCGCCCCACCCTCGATGCTGACCAGCTGCAGATCGTGCACGGCGCCTCCTCGACCCAACGTTTGCCCGCACTGTGGCTCCGCCGCGCCTGCCGACGGCGAAGGACAACAATGAAATTACACGCGTGTCATCCCCGGAAGTCAAGCCGTTGTCTGCTATTCCCGCCGGACCAGCGCGCGGGCCGCTCCGCGCCACCCCCGCGCCACCCCCGCGCCGTCGCCCGGTCCGGGTGGTCGACCCTGTCCCCGGCCCGTCCGGCCCGGCTGACAGACTCCGCTCATGCACATCACGGCCCTGGCCGGTGGGGTCGGCGGTGCCCGCTTCCTGCGGGGGCTGCTGGCCCACGTCGAACGAACGCCCGGGCTGCGCGGGAGCACCGTCACCGTCATCGGCAACACCGGGGACGACATCACCCTGTTCGGCCTGCGGGTCTGTCCGGACCTGGACACCATCCTCTACACCCTCGGCGGCGGGATCCACGAGGGCCAGGGCTGGGGCCGTGCGGACGAGACGTTCTCCGTCCAGGGCGAGCTGGCGGCATACGGGGTGCAGCCCCAGTGGTTCGGCCTCGGGGACAAGGACGTCGGCACCCACGTCGCGCGCTCCATGTGGCTGGGCCAGGGGGACTCGCTCTCCACGGTGACCGCGCGCCTCGCCGCGCGCTGGGGCCTGCCGGCCCTCGGGGTGACCCTGCTGCCGATGACCGACACCCCCGTGGAGACCCACGTCGTCATCGACGACGAAGCGGGCCTGCGGGCGGTGCACTTCCAGGAGTGGTGGGTCAGGCTGCGGGCGGCCGCGCCCGCCCGGCGCTTCGTCGTCGCCGGCATGGACCGGGCCGCGCCCGCGCCGGGGGTCCTCGACGCGATCCGCCACGCGGACCTCATCCTGCTGCCACCCAGCAACCCGGTGGTCTCCATCGGCATCATCCTCGGCGTCCCGGGCGTGCGCGACGCCCTGCGGGGGGCCCGCGCCCCGGTCGTCGGCGTCTCGCCGCTGATCTCCGGGCGCCCGGTGCGCGGTCACGCCGACGTGTGCCTGGCGGCCATCGGCGTCGGGTCCACCACCGCGGCGGTCGCCGGGCTGTACGCCGACTTCCTCGACGGCTGGCTCGTTGACGAGGCCGACGCCGGGGTCACCTCGTCCCTCAGCTCGTCCCCCACCTCGTCCCCCACCTCGTCGCAGCGCCCCGCCGTCGTCGCGAGGCCGCTGCTCATGACCGACGTCGCGGCGGCGGCCGACATCGCCGGCGCCGCCGTCGACCTCGGCGAGCACCTGCACGGAGCCAAGCCGTGACGGTGACGATCGTGGCGGTGCCCGGCATCCCCGAGGTGCGGGAGGGGGACGACCTCGCACTGCTCATCGGCGACGCCCTCGCGTCGAGCGGCCTGCGGCTCGCCGACGGGGACGTGCTCGTCGTCTCCAGCAAGGTCGCGTCCAAGGCGATGGGCCTGACCGCTGCGCCGACGGACCCGGACGCAGTCGTCGCGGCCGAGAGCGAGGCCGTCGTCGCCGAACGGCTCGCGGGCGCCAGGCTGACCAGGGTGGTGCGGGCCCGGGCCGGCCCGGTGATGGCGGCGGCCGGTGTCGACGCGTCCAACACCGGCGGCCGTGACGTCCTCCTCCTCCTCCCGCACGACCCCGACGCGGTATGCCGTGACCTGCACGCCCGCCTGTCCCGCCGCACCGGCGTGCGCCGCCTCGGAGTGGTGCTCAGCGACACGGCCGGTCGCCCGTGGCGGGTCGGCCAGACCGACTTCGCCCTCGGGGCCCACGGCCTGCTGGTCTGCGAGGACCTGCGCGGGGGCCGCGACGCGGACGGCCGCCCGCTGCGGGTCACCCAGCGCGCCGTCGCCGACGAGATCGCCGCCGCCGCGGACCTCGTCAAGGGCAAGACCAGCGCGCTGCCGGTCGCCGTCGTCCGGGGTCTCGGCGACCTCGTGCCCGGCGGCGGGGCGCGCCCGCCCGGGGCCAGGTCGCTGCTGCGGGAGGGCGACGAGGACTGGTTCCGGCAGGGCTGCTGGGAGGCGGTGCGGGCGGCACTCGGCGTCGAGCCGGGTTCCGGGCTCTCCGCCCGGCTCGGCATCGCCTCGACGGCGCCCGAGGAGCCGGCCACGCGAGTCGCGCGGGCGGTTGCCGTGGCGGTCCACGACATGCCCGGCGTGGGGGTCGACGTCGGCGAGCAGGACCTCGTCGTCACCGGCGACGACGACTTCACGCTCGGGGTGGCGACGGCCCGGCTGCTGGCGGCGCTGCGCGGCGAGCGCCTGACCGGCACGGTGCACCACCGCACGGCCGCCGCGGTGACGCTGCGGCTCGAGGCGCAGCAGGGCTGAGCTCAGCGCGGGAGGTGGGTCCGCGGTGCCATCCGCGGCCCGCGGCGGGGACGCATGGCCCCGGCCAGCTCGAGCAGGCGCTGGACGCGGTACCGGTGCCCCGCGTACGGCTCGAGCAGCGCGGCCAGCCCCGCGTCGTCGAGCTCCTCCCCCAGCAACGCCCAGCCGATGTTCCTCGCGACGTGGTAGTCACCGAAGCTGACCGCGTCCGGGTCGCCGAGCGCCCGCTGCGCCACCTCGGCGGCGGTCCAGCCTCCCACCCCCGGGACGGACTGCATCCTCCCGCGGGCCAGCGCCGGCGGCTCGCCGACGCACTGCTCCAGGCGCCCGGCCACCCCGGCCACCCGGACCACGGCACGCGAGCGCGCCGGGTCGACGCCGGCCCGGAGGAACCCCCAGGACGGGATGCCGGCCCAGCCGGCGGGGGTCGGGGGGACCCGCAGGCCCTGCTGCCCGGGCGAGCCCGGGGCCCGCTCGCCGTACCGGCACACGAGCGCCCGGTAGCCCGCGAAGGCCTCGTGCCCGGTCACCCTCTGCTCGATGATCGCCGGGACGAGGGCGTCGAGGACCAGGCCGCTGCGGGGAACCCGCCAGCCCGGGAACCGGCGCCGGGCCTCGGCGACCAGGGGGTGGTGCGGGGCGAAGCCTGCGTCGTCGTCGGCGTCGCCGAGCAGGTCGGGGACCCCGGCGAGGCTCCACGCCGCACCGGGCCCCCACGCGGTGGCCTCGACGGCCGACTCCCGGGCGTGGGGGCGCAGCAGCAGGCTGGCGGGCCCCGCCGGGGTGCGCACCCCCCTCAGCACGGACCCGTCCGCCGGGGCCTGAAAGGTGGGGTCGCCGCAGCCGCGACGGAAGATCGCCATCACCGCGCCGAGTGCGACCGGTCGGCGGGAGCGCCACAGCCGGGTCTGCGGGACGTCGGTCTGCGTCACCGGCCCAGTCTGGCGCACCCGCGGTGGGCGAGCATCGGGGGCTCCGGAACCTAGACTGTCGCCGGCTCGTTGTCCGACGACGCCGACGCCGACGCCGGCCGCCGGCCGGCACGACCCCAGAGGACCCCGTGGCCAAGAGACCCAGCCCCGCCAGCCGCACGGCTCCCAACGAGCGGCGCCAGCGGCTCGCCGAGATCCAGCGCCAGCAGAAGGCGAGAGAGCGCCGCAGCACGCTCACCATCGTCGGCGTGTGCGGCGCACTGCTGGTGCTGCTCGCCGGGTTCATCACCTACGGGATCATCGACGCCAGGCGCACGGCCGAGGCCAACAGGCCCGCCAACCTGATCCTCACGCTCGGGGCGCCGGCGTCCGCGGCCGCGTGCGACCCGGTCACCACCGACGCGGCGGCCGGGCAGGGCCAGCACGTCGGCCCCGGGACGGACAAGCCGCAGCAGCTCAAGGTCGACTACGCCACCGTGCCGCCCAGCACCGGCTCGCACTTCGCGCAGCCGGCGGTGGACGGCCGGGGCTTCTACACCGCCGCCGACTCGCCGCCCGTCGAGACGCTGGTGCACAACCTCGAGCACGGCTACACCGTGCTCTGGTACCTCCCCGGCGAGGAGCAGGGCCAGGGGGCGACCCTCAGGCAGGTAGCGGAGGTCGGCGCCAGGCTCGACCCCTCGAAGGGCAAGCTCATCGTCGCCGCGTGGAACGACGCGTACGGCGCCTTCCCGGCGGGCAAGAAGTACGCGTTGTCGCACTGGTCGGCGACCCTGGACGCCCAGGGCCAGATCGCCAGCCAGGCGGGACACCGGCAGCTGTGCGGTGCCCTGTCCGGCCAGGCCGTGCTCGACTTCGTCACCAGGTACCCGAGCACCGACTCACCCGAGCCCAGGGGAGCCTGAGCAGCTAGGGTTCCCGCTCCGCGGGGGTGGTGTCGGCGGCGGCCGGCACCAGATGGTGCGAGCGCGCGTAGGCCCAGCCGGCCAGGGCCGCAACGACGTCGACGACGGTGATGAGGAATCGGGAGAGCAGCGCCACCGCGGTCCCGGCGGACGCGGGGATCGCCGCGGCGAGGACCAGCGTGAGCACCCCCTCCCGAGCGCCGAGGCCCGCGGGGAGGATCACGGTGAGCATTCCCAGCGAGGCGGCGAGGGCGTACCCGGTCAGGGCTGCGGTGGTCAGCCCCGGCCCTGTCTGCGCGGGGTCCGCGACCGCGTGGGCGAGCACGAGGACGTGGGCGCCGAACAGTACCCAGGCGCTGACGAACAGGGCCACGGTCTGCAGGACCGCCCGCGCCGAGACGGTGTGCTCGAGGGGGTCGCGCCGCAGCAGGTGCAGGCCGAGCGAGACGACCCGGTTGAGCAGCGCCGGCCAGCCCAGCAGCACGAGGACCGGCACGGCCAGCAGCACCCATGCCCTGCCGCCGGAGTCGCCGGTGCGCAGAAGGAACGGCACGGCGGGCAGGCCGACGAGGACGCCGGTGAGCACGGACAGGCCGATCGCCAGCAGACCGACCACCGTCGTGCGCCGGCGCGGGACCTGCAGCCGCACCGCCATGTCGGCCTGCGCGACGACCGTCCAGACCGAGCCGGGCAGGTACTTGCCGAGCTGCCCGACGAAGAAGATTCCCCCGGCGGGAGCGAGGTGCAGCGGCGACCCGAGGTCGGCCAGCAGCACCCGCCAGCCCAGCATCGTCAGCCACGTCCCGGCCGCCGCGAGCCCGCCGGCCCCCGCGAGCGAGAGCAGGTCCGCGCGGCGAAGGTCGGCCGAGATCGCCGCCCAGTTCCCGGCCACCCCCCAGACCACGACGGCGACGACGAGGAGCACGACGAGCACCCGCCCGATCATCAGCACCCGGGTGCGGCTCATGCCCGGCGCCGGCCCGCGTCCCCGCGGCGGTATGCCGGGTGAGTCCCCGACCCGGTCCCCGAGGGGGTGGCCGCCGCCGCGGCTGGTCCGTCACCGGGAGGCATGCCGGCGATCGTAACCGCTCGTCCCCGCCGTCCGGGACCGGCGGTGGCGCGCCCCGTAGTCTCGACCGGGTGCCCACCCCCCCGGACGTCCTCGCCGCGATGCTTCGCTCCGACCCCGCTCGTCCCCGCCTCACCTTCTACGACGACGCCGCCGGCCACACCCACGGCGAGCGCGTCGAGCTGTCCGCCAGGGTGCTGGCGAACTGGGTCAGCAAGGCCGCCAACGCCCTGCAGGAGGAGCTGGACACCGGTCCGGGGAGCACCGTCGCGCTCACCCTGCCCACCCACTGGCGGGCGCTCTACTGGGCGCTGGCCACCTGGGCGACCGGCGCCACCCTCCTCGTCCCGGCCGCGGACCTGCCGACCGGACCGGCCGAGGGCCTCGCGGCCGAGGTGCTCGTGACCGCCGACCCCGAGCGGGCCGCTGCCGCCAGCAGCACCGGCGGCGCCATCCTCGTCAGCCTGGCGATGCTCGCCCGGTCCCACCCGGCGACGCCGCCCGGGGCGATGGACGAGGCGCGCGAGCTGGCGACCTACGGGGACGTCTTCGGGGCCTGGGAGCGGCCCCCTCCCGGCGCCACCGCGCTGCGCGTGCTGCGGGACGGGAGCACGACCGACACGGCATACGACGCGGTGGTGGTCCCGCAGCCCGGCTGGGGACCCTCGCCGCGCGTGCGGGTGGGTGGGGACCTCCCGCACCTCCTGACCAGCTGCCTGTCCGCCTGGGCGCTCGACGGCTCCGTCGTCCTGGTTCGCGAGCCCGGCGCGGAGCAGGTGGGGCGGATGAGGGCCGAGGGGGTCACCGTCGAGGCGGGCTGAGCCTCGCCCCGCCCCTCAGCCGTCCAGCTGCACGGAGAAGCCGGGCTCGGTCCTCTCCCGCACCTCGTCCTCGGTGACCCCGTCGGCGAGCTCGCGGAGGACGAGGCCGGCCGCGGTCACGTCGAGCACGGCGAGGTCGGTGATGATCCGCTGGACGACGGCCCGCCCGGTGTAGGGCAGCGAGCACTCGTTGACGATCTTGTAGGAACCGTCCCGGGCCACGTGCTCCATCAGCACGATGACCCTGCGGGCGCCGTGGACCAGGTCCATCGCCCCGCCCATGCCCTTGACCATCTTGCCGGGGATCATCCAGTTGGCGATGTCGCCGGCGGCCGAGACCTGCATGGCGCCGAGGATCGCCGCGTCGACCTTGCCGCCACGGATCATCGCGAAGCTGGTCGCCGAGTCGAAGAACGACGCCCCGCTGCGCACGGTGACCGTCTCCTTGCCGGCGTTGATGAGGTCCGGATCCTCCTGCCCCTCGACGGGGTAGGCGCCGACGCCGAGGATGCCGTTCTCCGACTGCAGGACGATCTCGACGTCGTCGGGCACGTAGTTGGGCACCAGCGTCGGCAGGCCGATGCCGAGGTTGACGTACGAGCCGTCGGACAGCTCGCGCGCCGCCCGGGCGGCCATCTGCTCACGGGTCAGCGGCATCGTCAGGCTCCCTTGCTCTCGACGCCGGCCGGGGCCGGCACCGCCGGGGACCCGGGCGGACGGACCGTCCGGCGCTCGATCCGCTTGTCACGGGCCTGCTCCGCGGTGAGGGGCAGGACCCGCTGGACGAAGATGCCGGGCAGGTGGACCTGCTCGGGGTCGAGCTCGCCCGGCTCGACGAGCTCCTCCACCTCGGCCACGGTGACCCGGCCGGCCATCGCCGCCTGGGGGTTGAAGTTGCGCGCCGACCTGCTGAACACGAGGTTGCCGTGCCGGTCGCCCTTCGCCGCCCGCACGAGGCCGAAGTCCGCGACGATCGCCTGCTCGAGGACGAAGGAGTGCGTCTGCCCCATCCACTCCATCTCCCGGGTCTCCTTCTGGGGCGACGCGACCGCGATGGTGCCGTCGGCGGCATACCGCCAGGGCAGCCCGCCCTCGGCGACCTGGGTCCCCACCCCCGTCGCGGTGAAGAACGCCGGTATGCCGGACCCGCCGGCGCGCATCCGCTCGGCCAGGGTCCCCTGCGGTGTCAGCTCGACCTCGAGCTCGCCCGAGAGGTACTGCCGGGCGAACTCCTTGTTCTCCCCGACATAGGAGGAGACCATCCGGCGGATCCGCTTGTCCTTCAGCAGGATCCCGAGGCCCCAGTCGTCGACGCCGCAGTTGTTGGAGATGACCTCGAGGTCGGCGACCCCCGCGTCGTGGACCGCGGCGATGAGCACACTCGGTATGCCGCAGAGGCCGAACCCGCCCACCGCCAGGGACGCGCCGTCGGTGATCCCCTCGATGGCCTGCGCCGGGCTGCTGACGACCTTGTCCATGCCCCGGAACTCTAGTGGCGCACCGTCCCCGGCGGGCCGCCCCTCCCCCTCGCCGCCTCGCGGCGACGCCCGGCGACACCCCCACCGACCTCGCAGCGACCGAACTACAGGGTTGTGGTTCGCCGCTGGGGTTGTGAAATCAGTGAAAATAGGGGTAAATGGGATGGAAGTTAACGATCTCGGCCGCGGCGGGCCAGGGGCGAAGATCGCCTGTGGCAGTTCGGGTGCCCCGAGCGCGATGTGGAAGCCAGGCCCTGATGCTCAGCAGCAAGCCCGTTCGACGAGTCCTCCCTGCCGGGGTGGTGGCGGCCACCCTCGTTGTCCTGCCCACCGTGACCCTGCCGAACTGGGGGACTGCCGCGGGCTCCGGGCCGACCGCCAGGACGGTGGTCACCCGGCAGGCGCTGGCAAAGGTCCCGAAGGTCGGCCTCGGGCAGGCCGGCGGCGAGAGCGCGATCCGGCCCAATGCCGAGCCGGTCAAGCCCGGCACCCCTGCCCCCGGCCAGCCCGACGACGTCGTTGCCGATGTCGCCCTGGGCGGCGACATGGTGGCCCTGACCTGGCCCGTCGCGACGGCGCCCCAGCGCGTCGACCTGCTCCTTCGCACCATGGGCCCCTCGGGGTGGAGCGAGTGGAAGCACATCGCCCCCTCGGGCGACGCCGACCAGGTGGACGGCGTCGGCCGGGGCACGCGCATGGGCACCGACCCGCTGTGGCTCCCGGGCACGTCACGGGTCCAGGTGCGCGCCCCGCGGGCCAGTCGCGCCGACCTCGACAGCGCTGAGCTCACCCTCATCACGCCGGACCGGACGCCCATCCCGAGCACGGTCGCGCCGGCCGGCTCGGCGGTCGCCGCACCGGTGAGCCCGGTCATCATCAGCCGCGCCCAGTGGGGGGCGGACGAGAGCCTCCGCGGCGGGTGCGACCCGGACACCGCGGCGACGACGAAGGCCGCGGTCGTGCACCACACCGCCGACTCCAACACCTACGCCGCCACCGACTCCGCGGCCATCGTGCGAAGCATCCTCGCGTACCACACCCAGAACCTCGGATGGTGCGACATCGGCTACAACGCCCTGGTCGACAAGTACGGCCAGACCTTCGAGGGGCGCATCGGCGGGCTGAAGAACCCGATGATCGGGGCCCACGCGCTCGGCTTCAACAACATGACCTTCGGCGTCTCGATCCTGGGCAACTACGAGACGGCGACGCTGCCGACGGCCGGGCGCAACGCGCTGACGACCATCCTCGCCATGCGGCTGCACGACTTCTACGTCAACCCGGCCGCGACGACGCAGCTGACCAGCGGCGACTCGGGGTCCCGCTACCCCGCGGGGACGACGGTCACGCTGCCGGTCATCACCGGGCACCGGGACACCTTCGCTACCGCCTGCCCGGGCGCCAACGTCTACTCGCTGCTGTCCCAGATCCGGCAGGAGACGGCGGCCAAGGTCACCTACACCGACAGTGCGATCTACCAGCGCTGGCAGGCTCTCGGTGGCGCGGGTGGCGAGCTCGGGCTGGTCGCGGTGGGCGAGACCCGGGTCGCGACCGGCTACCGGACCGGCTTCCAGGGCGGCAAGGCGGTCTACAGCACGTCCGCAGGGACGGCCCTGCTCGGAGCCGGTTTCGACGTCTACTGGGCGCAGAACGGCGGCCCCGGCAACGCCTGGGGCATCCCGACCGACGAGTATGCCGTGCCCGGCGGCGCCCGGGTCGAGTTCAGCAGCTACGGCCGCTCGCTCGTCTGGGAGCCGAACCGGACCGGCACGGTCCTCGGCGCCATCCGCGGCTACTGGGACTCGAAGGGCGCCCTCGCGTCGACGATCGGCTTCCCCACGACCACCGAGGCCCCCGAGGCGCGCAGCGGTGTCTCGCAGACGTTCGACAACGCCCGGGTCTGGTGGTCGGCCGCCACCGGAGCTCACGAGGTGCACGGAGCGATCCGGGGCTTCTACGAGGCCGCGGCCGGTCCGGCCTCCTTCATCGGCTTCCCGACGTCCGACGAGCTCGCCTCGCCCGGCGGCGCGTCGCAGGTGTTCGCCGGGGCGCGGGTCTGGTGGTCCGCGACCACCTCGGCCCAGGAGACGCACGGCGGGATCCGCTCGGTGTACGAGCAGCGGGGCGGACCCGGCTCCCGCCTCGGCTACCCCACGACGAACGAGCTGCGCAATGCCGACGCCACCACCGCATACCAGCTGTTCCAGGGTGGTCGCATCGACTTCCCGCTGAACGGCGCGCCCCCCACGGTCACCTACACCTGAGCCGCCGGTCGGCCCAGGCCGCTCAGCTCCACCCACGCAGGACCAGCAGGTAGCGCAGCAGCGCGGCCGTCAGCGCGCCGACCGACAGGATGACGACCGCGATCGCCGGGCCGCGGACGGCGAGCTGGCCGCCCGGGCCGGCCAGGCGCAGCGGGACCAGCCGCAGCAGGACGGCGCCGACGACCAGTGTCAGGGGCAGGAAGTAGCGCCCCTGCACGCCGTCGATGATGTAGAAGCCCACCGGGGAGAAGGACAGGTACAGCGTCCCGAAGATGACCCCCACCGTGAGCAGGACCACCAGCGAGCACGTCCACATGACCCATCGTGCCGGCTGCAGCCGCTCGGAGATCCCGAAGGCGACGAGCAGGGCCAGGCTGGCGAGGACCACCGAGAGGGCCGGTACCTTCACCCAGCCGGAGCCGAGCTCGCCGAAGAACTGCACGTAGTACAGCTCGTCGCGCAGGCCGATCGTGCGCAGGAACGTGCGGAGGAAGCCGACCGGCTGGGCCAGCACCCCGGCCATCTGCTGCGCGGGGAGCACCGAGTGCCACTGCGCCTGGGGGCGCATGGCGCCCATCCCGTTCGTCGTCACCGCCGACACGGACGTCCAGGCGGCCAGCAGCGCGAGCGAGAGCACCGCTGCGGCCTGCGGGACGAGCCGGACCGCCGGCAGACCGGACAACCGGTCCCGGGGCACGAGGGCAGCGAGCAGGGCGAGCAGGACGTACAGCGGCTTGCACAGCGGGAGCACGATGACGCCGGCGAGCAGGGCGAAGGACTCGACCCTCGAGAGACGCTCGCCGAGGAACCGGGCCTTGATGAACAGCACGGAGACGAGGAAGGCGACCGCGTTCGTCATCGTGTCCGCGGTGACGGTCCCGGAGAGGAACACCGACATGGGCACCAGCCCCACCGCGACCCCCAGCCAGGCCAACCGGCGACCCTTGAGCGACTGCAGGGCAAGCGCGATCACGAGCGTGGAGAACAGCAGGCCGGCGAGCCGCGCGGAGGTCAGGGTGCGCCGGACGGAGAAGCCCAGCGCCTCGCTGGCGCGGATCGACGCGACGGCCGGGAGGTAGGGGACCGGGGAGTACGCGGCGGTGTTGGTGAACCACTGGTCCCGGGTCTGGCTGCTCACCGGGTACCCGCCGAGCCGGTCGTATGCCGAGGGGTCGGCCACCATCGGTGCCGGCTCCGGGGGGTTGTTGTAGAAGTCCTCGAACGCGAGGTCCATCAGGTCCACGATGGTGGACGGCAGCTGGCCACCGAACGAGAGGCCGCGTGGGTCCGAGTAGATCTGCTCGGGCAGGATCCCCCCGTGGGCGACCTGGTAGGCGCGGGAGAAGTGGCTGATCTCGTCGTGCCCCCAGAAGGACGGGACGAGCAGGGCGAACAGCGGCCCGAAGAGCAGGGAGACCACGGCGAACGTCGCCGACGCGGCGCCCCAACGAGGCCGTCGCGGACTCGTGGCCGGCGCCAGGACAGGGCGTTCTGCGAGGTCAGTCATCGGGCGGGCACGCCTCGACTGCGGGGTAGCGGAGGTAGGTCAGGCGGGCCTGCTCGTGCCGGGACTTGCGGATGCCGTCGAGGATCAGCCCCGCCGTCCACGCCAGCGTGCCGACCATCACCAAGGTGAAGGCGAGGATCAGGGTGGGGAACCGGGGGACGAGCCCGGTCCTGGCGAACTCGACGATGATCGGCACGATGAGCACCAGCGAGACCAGCAGCGCCAGCGTGCCGAACGACCCGTAGAACGCCACCGGCCGCTCGTGGCGGGCCAGGCCGACGATGAGCGAGAGGATCTTCGACCCGTCCCGATAGGTGCGCAGCTTCGACTCGCTTCCCTCCGCCCGGTCCCGGAACCCGACCTCAACCAGCGTCTGTGGCACGCGCAGGTGCAGGGAGTGCACCGTGAGCTCGGTCTCGATCTCGAACTCGCGGGACACCGCGGGGAAGCTCTTGACGAAGCGGCGCGAGAACACCCGGAAGCCGCTGAGCATGTCCTTGACGTTGGTGCCGAAGACCGACCCGACGAGCCCGTTGAGCAGCCGGTTGCCCCGCTCGTGGCCGGGACGGTAGGCGCCCTGGGCGGTCTCGACGGGCGTGCGCACCCCGAGCACGTGGTCGTAGGGGCCGTCGATCAGGGTCTGGATCATCGCCGGGGTCGCCGCCGCGTCGTAGGTGTCGTCACCGTCGATGAGGACGTACACGTCGGCGTCGATGTCGGCGAAGGCGCGCCGCACCACGTTGCCCTTGCCCTTGAGGCCCTCCTGTCGCACGACCGCCCCCACCCGGTGCGCCTCCCCGACCGTGTCGTCGGTGCTGAGGTTGTCGTAGACGTAGACGACGATCCCGGGGACGGCCGCCCGGAGGTCGGTGACCACCTTGGCGACGGCGACCTCCTCGTTGTGGCACGGCACGATCGCCGCGACGCGAAGGTGGGACAGGTCGCTCATGCGGACCTGCCCCTGAGCCGGGCGACGGCCTGGGCGATGGGCGCGTCCGCGATGAGGACGCCGTTCTCCAGGACGACGCCCCGGTCGGCCACCTTCTGCACCATGTCGAGGTCATGGCTGACGATGACGAGCGTCTGGCCCTGCTTGTGCAGCTCGGCGATCCGCTTGAGGCACTTCTTCTGGAAGGGCTCGTCTCCCACGGCGAGGATCTCGTCGATGAGGAAGATGTCGGGCTGGCTGTGCGCCGCGACGGAGAAGGCGAGCCGGAGGAACATCCCCGAGGAGTAGAACTTCACCTCGGTGTCGATGAACCTCTCGATCTCGCTGAAGGCGACGATCGCGTCGAACCGGGAGTCGATGTCCTTCTCGCTCATCCCGAGGATCGCTCCGTTGAGGTAGACGTTCTCGCGACCGGTCAGGTCCGGGTGGAAGCCGGCACCAACCTCGATCAGCCCGGCGACCCGTCCCCTGACCCCGATACGGCCGGAGTCGGGCAGCATCACGCCGGAGATCAGCTTGAGCATCGTCGACTTGCCCGACCCGTTGAGTCCCAGCAGCCCGATCGACTCCCCCCGGGCGATCGTGAAGTTCACGTCGTCCAGCGCGCGGAAGCTGTTGGACAGCTCCGCGCCCCGCCCCCGCAGGGTCCAGACGATCAGCTCCTTCATCGACCGGGTGTGCCGGAGGGTGAACTGCTTCGTGACATGACTGACCTCGACCGCGGTGACCATGCCCTCACAGCTCCTGGGCGAAGCGGCCCTCGAGCCGGCGGAAGGTGAACTGCCCCACGGCGAGGACGAGGAGGCTGACGACGAGGCCGAACAGGCCGAGCCACGCGTACCCGGGGGCCATCGGCCCCCCGTCACGGAACTTCTCCGCCACCCCCCCCGTCGGGACCCAGAACCCGTAGTGGGACAGCTCGACGGCTGTGGTGAGGGGGTTGGCCTGGTAGACGCGCCAGGCGAGGTCCGGGACGACCTGCTTGACCTGGACCCACGTGTACAGCACCGGCGAGAGCCACGTCGCCATCATGAGGATGAGGTCGACGATGTTCTCGGAGTCCCGGAACAGGACGTTGAAGGCACCGAAGATGAGGCCGAGCCCGAGCGCCAGGAGCATGGTCACGAGCAGGGCGAGGAGGCCGCCGACCAGGTTCGTCAGGCCGGGGCGCCACCCGGCGGCGAGGGCGGCGAGGACGAGGACGATCAGCTGGGGCAGCAGGTGCACGATCGCCACCCAGACGCTCGAGACCGGGAACAGCTCCCTGGGGAGGTAGATCTTCTTGACGAGGTCGGCGTTCGCGACGATCGAGCGGGTGGTGTTGCCGAACACCTCCCCGAAGAAGTTGACGATGACGATGCCCGAGAACAGGTAGATGACGTAGTTCGGGAGGCTGTCCTCGAGCCGGAGGAACTTGCCCATCGCCACGTAGAACACGAGCAGCTGGACGCCCGGCTTGACGTAGCTCCACACCAGCCCGAGCACCGACCCGCGGTAGCGGACCCGCAGCTCCTTCCGGACGAGCAGCTTGAGCAGGAACCTCCATCGGGGCACGTCGACCAGCCCGGAGCCGCGTCCGGGGCTGACGAGCGGGCCGGGGACCGCCGCCACGCCTGCGCTCATGCGCTGCCGTCCCGGTCGATACCGAACGTCCTCGCCCACGCCTCCAGCGAGGTGAAGTGGGGCAGCTCCGCCCGGTAGCGCCCGGAGAGCTCAGCCCAGTCGGCGCGCAGCTGCGCGTGCAGCCGGGCGCTCTCGGCCATCTGCCGCCGGAATCGGTCCGGTCGGCGCTTGTACCAAGCGGCCCCCGTGCCGTCCGCCTTGGTGACCACCGCGGAGTCGAGCTGGGCGAGCAGCCACCAGCTGCTCGTCAGGTGCGGCACCACCGCCTGGGGCTTGCGCCGGGAGAGCTGGCTCGGGCGTCGCAGGTGCCGGGCCGCCGTGGCGGCGGCCCACGGGATGCGCATCCGCGGGGACGGCGGCTCGGGCCGCCGGCCCTTGCGCAGGGGCTTGGCCCGGGCGGGCACCGGGTAGGCGTCCGGGTCGGGTGAGTACTGGGCGTCGTCGAACTCGCGGGCGGCGGCGCGCAGCTGCGGCAGGGTGCCGGCCAGCGAGCGGTGCAGGTGCTCCGGGCCGGACAGCAGGTCCCGCAGCCCCCGCAGCCGCAGCTCCTCCGCGTAGTACTGCATGGAGAACCCGTGCCGGAAGTCGGACTGCAGGCTCTCCGTGAGCACCCTGCCCCCGTGCCGGTAGGGCGAGTACAGCAGGGCGACGAGCATCCTGTTGCGCTGGTGGTAGTACGCCTGCCAGTCGATGGTGTCGTCCTTGTCGGCCCACGAGACGTGCCAGACGGCCGACCCGGGCAGCGTCACCGTCGGGTAGCCGGCAGCCTTGGCCCGCAGCCCGTACTCGGCGTCGTCCCACTTGATGAAGACCGGCAGGGCCAGGCCGATCTCCCGGATGACCTCGGTGGGCACGAGGCACATCCACCACCCGTTGTACTCGACGTCCACCCTCCGGTGCAGCCAGTGCGTCTCGCGGAGACCGTGGGCGCTGAAGTCGTGGCCGTGGCCGAGGCCGCGGACCGGTCCCCACTTCCACGGCCACTGGTCGACCTCCTCGCCCCAGGTGTGCAGGACCGAGCGGTTGAACATGTCGAACATGTGGCCCCCGACCAGCGTCGGCCGCCGGCAGTAGCTCGCGAAGGTGAGGGCGCGCACGATGCCCTCCGGCTCGATGTTGACGTCGTCGTCGAGCATCATGTGGTAGGGGCTCTTGCCGGCCGTCACGGTCTCGTACATGCCGCGGGAGAACCCGCCCGACCCACCGAGGTTGGCCTGGTGGATGACCTCGAGCTGGTCGCCGAGCACGGCCGCCGACTCCCCCCAGCCCGGCTCGTCCTCGACCTTCTCGGTGCCCTGGTCGACGATGTAGAGCCTGTCGAGCACGGCGCGCAGCCCCTCGGCGGAGCCCACCACGTCGATGAGGGCCTTGCAGTAGTCGGGGCGGTTGAGGGTGGTCACCCCGATGGACAGGTTGCCCGGGCGGACCGGCGCGCCCTGGACCTGCCACTCCGCCTCGTCCAGGTGTGCCGCCTTCTTGCCGGCGATGATGTCGAACCAGTACCAGCCGCCGTCGCCGAACCGCTTGAGGTCGAGCTCGAACAGCAGCGTGCCGCCGTGGCGGGTCCCCTGGCGGGCCACCCGCTGGGTGGTGCCCCGCGCACTCGAGCGGTACACGACGACGGTGGCGTCTCCGGTGACCCGGACGAGCAGGCGGACCTTCTCGACGACCGTCCACCGTCGCCAGTAGCTCGCGGGGAAGGCGTTGAAGTAGGTCGCGAAGGACAACCGGGCCCCGACCCGGACCTCGGTCGCCCGGCGGCTGCGGACGTCCTCGCCGTGGGTGGCGGCGGCGACGGAGGAGGCGGGCCGCTCCGTGTCATCGTCGTCGGCCGGAGCCACCGCCAGTCGTCGCCCGTGCTCCACGTACAGCGGCAGGGTGTCCTCGTCACGGTTTCTCGGGAAGACCACCCGCGCGACCGTGTGCCACTGCTGGGCCGGGTCGCCCGGTGCCGGGGCGCTCTCCGGCCGCCGGGTGTCCGGCTTCTCGGTCACGGTGTCAGTCACTCGTCCACGCCTCCGCTGCTCAGTTGCCGGCCCCCGGTGAAGTGCCCCGCCAGCTTGTTGTCGACCATGCTGAGGGCGGCCCCGATGGCCATGTGCATGTCAAGGTACTTGTAGGTGCCGAGCCGGCCCCCGAAGAGCACGCCGTCCTCGGCCCTGGCGAGGTCGCGGTACCTCAGCAGCCGGTCCCGGTCGGCGGGCGTGTTCACCGGGTAGTAGGGCTCGTCGTCACCCTCGGCGAAGCGGGAGTACTCGCGCATGATCACCGTCTTGTCCCTGGGGTAGTCCCGCTCGGGGTGGAAGTGGCGGAACTCGTGGATCCTCGTGAAGGGCACGCCCTCGTCCGGGTAGTTCATCACCGGGGTGCCCTGGAAGTCGCCCACCGGCAGCACCTCCTCCTCGAAGTCGAGCGTGCGCCAGCCGAGCCGGCCCTCGGCATACCCGAAGTACCTGTCGACCGGACCGGTGTAGAGCACCGGGACGTTGCCGACGACCTCGTCCTTGTTGACCGGCTGGGACGTGTCGAAGAAGTCGGTGTCGAGGCGCACCTCGATGCGGTCGTGGTCGGCCATCCGCTCCAGCCACCGGGTGTAGCCGTCTGTCGGCAGTCCCTCGTAGGTGTCGTTGAAGTACCGGTTGTCGTAGGTGTAGCGGACCGGGAGCCGGGCGATGATGTCCGCCGACAGCTGCTCGGGCGAGGTCTGCCACTGCTTGGCCGTGTAGTGCGCGATGAAGGCCTCGTAGAGCGGGCGCCCGATGAGCGAGACGCCCTTCTCGACGAAGTTCTCCGGCTCCTTGCCGTCCAGCTCCTTGGCCTGCTCGGCGAGGAGGGCGCGCGCCTCGTCCGGGGAGTATGCCGCCCGGAAGAACTGGTTGATCGTGCCGAGGTTGATGGGCATCGGGTACACCTCGCCCTGGTGCGAGGTGTAGACCCGGTGGACGTAGTTCGTGAACCTCGTGAACGTGTTGACGTAGTCCCAGACGCGGGTGTTGGACGTGTGGAACAGGTGCGCACCGTAGCGGTGCACCTCGATCCCCGTCCGGGGCTCGGCCTCGCTGTAGGCGTTGCCGCCGATGTGGCTGCGCCGGTCGATGACGAGGACCCGCCGGCCGAACCGTTCGGCGCACTGCTGCGCGACCGTCAGCCCGAAGAAGCCGGAGCCGACGACGACAAGGTCCGTGTTCACTCACATCTCCCGCAGTAGTCAAGTGTCCGCTCAGGGTACCGGAGCAGGTGCGACCAGCCTGAACGCCGCCCCGCCGGTGCCGGCCTTCGCCGCACCGCCCGGCCCCGTCGGCACGGCGGTCGGGGGGGGCCGGGCAACCGTGACAGGATGCGGGACTGGGCCAGGAACGAGGAGGGCGAGCGGTGAGCGGTCGTGACGGGGCTTCCTACCCGGGCGCCGCCTACCCGGACGACGCGGATGACGCCGACACGGTCGACACCCGCGGCGGGCTGGCACGCGCCCGGCGCGCACCGGCCCGTCGGGCGCCGACCGCGGTCCCCGTGGCCCCGCGGCGCCCGGTCCCGCAGTCGCTCCCCACCGCGCACCGCGCGGGACCGGCATACCGGGGCGGTCCGTCGCACCAGGGCGCACCGGCACCGGCACCCTCCCCGCGGCGGCGGACGCGCCGGCGGCGGACGCTCGTCGGGCTCGGGCTCCTGCTGCTGGCCCTGCTCGCCTGGGCCGGGTTCATAGTGTGGGTGCCGCTCAACGCGTGGGACCACGTGCCCCGGGTCGGCAACAACCCGCAGGGCCAGCGCCCGGTCGACACCCGGGGGTACAACTACCTGCTGGTCGGGTCCGACAGCCGCGAGGGCCTGACGCCGGAGCAGCAGCAGCAACTCTCGACGGGGCCTGCCGACGGCGGGAAGCGGACGGACTCGATCCTGCTGGTCCACGTCTCGCAGAGCGGGGGCAAGCCCTCGATCATCTCCATTCCCCGGGACTCCTACGTGCCGATTCCCGGCAAGGGCAGCAACAAGATCAACGCCTCCTACGCCTTCGGCGGCGCGAAGCTGCTGACCGAGACCGTCGAGCAGCTCACCGGCATCCACGTCGACGGGTACGTCGAGATCGGCTTCGGCGGGTTCGCCTCGATCGTCGACAGCCTCGGTGGCGTCGACATCTGCGTGGCGACGGACATGCAGGACCCACTGGCCGGCATCGACCTCAAGAAGGGGTGCCAGACGCTGAGCGGCCCGCAGGCGCTCGGCTACGTCCGCTCGCGTTACAACGACCCCCGCGGCGACCTCGGCAGGGCGGACCGTCAGCGCCAGTTCCTCGGCGCGGTGATGAAGAAGGCGGTGACCCCCTCGACCGTGCTGCCGCCGTGGCGGTACAAGGGCTTCGCCGACGCGGCCGCCGGCGGGCTGACGGTCGGCGAGATGACCTCGCTGTCCGACGCCGTCCGGGTGCTGCAGGCCATGCGCTCCGTCAGCAACGGCGACGGGCTCTCGCTCACCGTGCCGGTGGAGAACGCCGCGCTGCAGACCCGCAACGCCGGGGTGGCCGTCAAGCTCAACTCCGAGCAGGCGCGGACCCTGTTCACGATGCTGAGGAACGACGAGCCCATGTCGGTCCCACCGGCGGGGACCACGGTTCCCGGCCAGGCCGGCTGACCCGGGCACGGTGCCCCGGGGCGCTGCCCGGCTGGGTAGGCTACCTGCGGCGCTCGCCCCGGCGGGCGAGGAGGGTCCGGTATGCCGTCCGGCGGACCTGCTCGGGCACCACCCGGTAGGTGCCACGGACGAGGACGTTGCGGGCCCACTGGGTCCTCGTGGTGAAGCCCATCGACCGGAAGCGCCGCTGCAGCTGCCATTCCGAGCGCAGGAGCGCCCCGCCCCCCCCCCGCGCGGA
>JAABUR0100002377.1_pt1 | contig 29034 bp, 29 predicted proteins | sample 5560091 | NCBI WGS metagenome assembly JAABUR01 (sample SAMN10711879, study PRJNA513375) | rock metagenome | isolation source: Antarctica rocks | place: Antarctica: Victoria Land, University Valley sud
GACGTCTCTTCTCCGCTCAACTACTATATGCCTCGAATGAATACAGAACCACCGTAATTCAGACAGTACTCTAACAATCAGGTTGTGCTACGTTGAAGCTGGGCGGGACCAATCTATCAGATCTATTGCTCATCTGGGCGCGTGGTATGTTGTAGCCTACTGCGCTGTCAACGCCATTCCAGGCAATCCTGACCCTCTCCTGGCTACCTGCCGCATCGAGACCTGAAGCCTGCCTGCAGCAATGGGTCGCAATGAGGTTAAGATAGGCGAAGTCCACTCAGACGTCGCGATCTACGCTACACGACATACTATACCACGACAACGGTAAAGCTAAAAGTTCTTGAACTGAAGGTAAAGCGTGCACCCAACGCTCCTCATATAATGGAAATCCCACAGAATTCTGTCTTCTAGTTCTGAAACTGTCTCAGCATTGCTATTCATGGGTTCCAGCTTTGAAAACGTTCCAGCATTGGCTCCTCCAGTTGGATTGACTTCACATCTTGATCAGCCCGAACCCAATAACGAAGTCCCTCTCGTTGCATGCTTTCTCAGCCTTGCGCTCGTTCTTGTATTTGTCGCACTTCGACTATACTCAAGAATTAGCATTACGCGGTCAATTGGTTGCGACGACTGTAGGTGAAATCTTGCTTAGATAAGGTGGCCTTTTGCTGATCGAATACTCGTAGACGTCTGCATTTCTGCTTTGGTAATGGTTCCGTGCTTTTGACCTGCGATAAGCCCTCTCACAAGCTTGATTCAGGTGGGATCAATAGTATCCGTCGCAGTAGCCTTACTTGGTAGGCTCGAGGAAATCCACCTAGTTTGGTATAGGAATTTAATCCGCCAAAGCGTTCCGCGGAGGCTATGGAAAACACGTTTGGGACATTCAAGCTATCTCAATCACTCCAAATTTTCTCAAAGTAAGCCAATCGATATACGTTTACCTGGTTGTACAGCCGTGCCTGATCCGGTACTTGACCTAGAATATTCTTTTCCTCGAGGTCGGCTACTCACTCACTATCTACTTGGTCAAACTATCTCTATTCCTCTTATACCTCCGTTTGTTCTCTCCCAATCGTCGGACGAGGTATTCAATATATATTGGAATCATACTTACGGGATTGTACTACGTCTCAAGAATAATTGTAGAGATTGTTCTCTGCACTCCCAGGTTAAGGTCAAGAGAGAGCTTACTGACCGCATTCTCTTCGAAGAAATGCATCAACTACTACAAGAGAACTTACGAGATAGCTGCAGTGAACATTCTCAGTGACCTTTACCTCCTTGGCATACCAGTAAGCACGGTTTGGGGTTTGCAAATGCAAGTACGGAAAAAGATCGGAGTAATAGCTGTATTCACAGTGGGGCTTCTGTAAATTGGTCTTCCATGTCAAGGAAGAATCCCTCAGTGCTGAAAATGTACACAGTGCTTGCATATGTAGCATGTTGAACGCATATTACCGTGTTCGCCTTGGGCAATCGAACGACTTGCCCTGGGATTCCGTACCTGTCTTCATTACGTCGTCCGTATTGATGTGGCACCAGCAATTTGATTTGGAGGCTGATCTGTTTCAGAGTTGTTGAAACCAATGTTGGTATCATTTGTGGTTGCATCACCTGTGTCAGCGGCGATTTTTCGACACCACAATATGAAGTCGTCCTGCTTCTCTGTGTTCAGGGCCATTTACAGGAGGTTCAAGTCGGTGTTCTGCAAACGACCCCACGAGCTCTCAAGAGGCACATCAAGTAGCCTTGTGTACTTGAACCGTGTCGGTTCCCAGCCATCGACGAATATTCAGATGGAAAGTCGACATTCGGTTTCAACGCAAGGCGGTGGAAGGCTCACAGAGAGGAGAGATAGTCCCCAACACCAATGGCTGGACTTTACCGCCAATCCACTACCGACCTACCAGCAACGAGCTAACCGGAACGTGTACGATTAAAGAAGCTTGCCTGGTTGTTCTTGATACCAGCTCATCACTTTGCTAGAGATGAAGGTTGTGCAATGGTCTTGAGATACTTCTTTGCGTGAGACTTGACGCCTCAAGTTCTACCGCCCCTACTGTGTGTTTATTTCATACAATGGTACCTGTTCTCCAACCGAACGTCGGCTGCCTAACAATGCTACCAAGTGAATGGCCCGGAAAACGTCTAACCAGCAGAAGCTATCCAGATGCGAGTTTTTCGGCTCTCCTTGGCATCGGATCGATTGGCTCCCACAGCTTCTTTCGCTATTTGAAGACCGAAACGATTGGTTCCGACAGCTTCTTCGCATATTGCTTCTTTAACTTCTAATATCATAGAATAAAATTTTGAAATCTTCAATCCGTCAATCCGATTGGTCGAGAAAAGTACTGACCACGTGACTTCCTGTCCCGCAGTCAGGTTATCGAACATGGAAATTTCCGATTCATTCACGTGTGCACGCGTCTTTTCAGTTCTTTTATCTTTGCTTATACGATTATACTGCATGAAGCAAAGAATGAAGCATATATTATCGGACTCTGACGCTCAGCCTTAAACAACCAATGTAAACACGCAATTCACGATCGCAGGAAACTCCCAAATCAGCCCTCTGGCGCCAGCGACGACAGGGGGCGTCTTGTTAGGGGTACCCCGAGGGGTGCGGATTTCCGCTATGGGCGCCAATGGGTTCCACTATATCGACTTCAGCATGGGGCGAGACGATAAGAATGACGCTTATACCTTCTACAGATGATCTATTGGCAAGTCCCGATGTCAAATTTCCTATTCGTACGAGGATTGGAACCTACAGGCGCAAGGACGCGGATGATTCGTAATCTTGATCCAAGCCATCTGATTAGTTGAGAAAGATTCGATCCCAAGCTGCAGATGGAGGTTTATCAGTCCTTCTGGCAACAGATGTAGACCTATAAATCTTGGACTGTACTCTTCGCCTACCATTTGGACTTCAAAATCCAATGGCTCTTACATTCCATAGTCAGAAAATCTGTCGACGCTCGTCCTTTTTACCCGCTAGAGACCATAATTGATGGCTACTGCGCCAATGCCTGAAAGGTGCTTACTTCAATCAGTGGATTTTCCATCGCCTGTGTGGTGATGCAATGTTCAACACTGGCACCCCTAAGGAAGAACAAGCCTACGCTTCAGGGGCGCGGATAGGCGGGTGCGTTACGAAACTGGAGATATGACATGGACATAAGATAATTGTTAAGGAATCTTTTTTTGTTTTTGGAAATCTAGATTCTGAGCTTTGAAAGTTGAAACCAGGTATAGATATGATGGTGATGAGATGGACTTACCGGACCACACGCCATATACACGTAAACAATACGACAGATATTCCCCCTCTTCTCCTTCTCCTCCTTCAATACCTTCAACGCCCTAATCGTCCAAATATTACCCCTCACCCCCTCTGCAACCACCTCTCCGGCAACATCTCCGCCACCCCCGCCTGCAACGCATGCGGCCAAAACGCACACAGCATCACCCTTCCACACCCCACCCTCTCCAACGCAGCCTTTGCCATCCTCCTCGAACTAGGAATGAAGAATCCTTGCCCGACCACACTTCACTAATGTCCTTTTTTCCACCTCAGCGATACAGTGGGTCGTATCGAACCATGTTGCCCCCCAGCCGTGGTTTGTGGGATACAGAAAATGAAGGATAGATTCGAAGGGCTGAATGAGTATCCTTCTCTTATGTCTATAAGGCCGAATAGGTATACAAAACCTAAGCTGTGTTATCCTCGACCCAGATTACTGATGACATCGTTGTTGTCAAAATCGAGAAGGAATATATAATCAATGACGTGCACGAGAAGTCTGCTATGATTTTGTTCCGGAATCAACTTACCACGGTGAATGCACACTTACTCGTGGCTGTACTTGATCCGCCAACATCCTAACTTATTCCGCCAGGACGTCAGAGTCTCTGAATGCAGTTGGAAGTGGCTAGCCAACCATAACTTGGAGATGTGCTCTGATCTCTACCGGAATTACAACGCGAAGACATGGCATCTTCGCAGTACGGGATTTATAATAGCTTGGGAGAATCGTTAACTCTGGCTTCCTTAGGGTTACTGTATTCTCTTAATCTAATGGCGATAAGAGCTATTGCAACAAAATCGGAATCATGAGGGTAACAATTCATATATTAGCCAGGTAGGGAGATACCCTGTCGTAACCGCATCAGCAGGAATTGCGTGGGAATGAAAGAGAATCTTCTCGACCGCTTCTGTCAGAGAAATGCATTATCGGGGAGTCCAACAATCACGGGCAAAGTAGTAATTACTCTTTCCTACGTACCCTTGACGATGATATTTCGTCTCAGCCGTCGGTTCCCATCTAATCGCGCAACTCATCCACTTCTCTCCCACCCTGAGGCCAAAAAAGCATCACTATCAAACAGAGCTCGCTTGTCGTTTTAGATTTAGCCATTCTTTCGTTTTACTTATGGAAATGGGTGCCTTCTCGCTGCTTCTTCTCTCGTGGTATTGCGCTGAACCGGAATCTCTGACTTGTGGTGGAAGAAAGAGTTTGGCTTCAGTGTTAGGGTCGCACAAGATGAGGTATATGCCAGAGGTGTGGCTGGGGTTCTTCAATACTTCGTACACCTTAGATATGTTGGACGCGATGAGGATAGAAAAACCGCCGTTTTTTGATAGAATTCATTGGAAGTTGGAGAAGTTTCCTGGCTTTAGTGAGGAGTCAGAATTGCTGAAAGAGATATTTCGGGCTCGCACAGCTTTGGGGTATGCCCTCTCCTTTACGGTTCTTAGTAGACTCACGGTTTGAACAATCGAACAATATAATCATTGGATAGCCTGTTTCAAGCAACTTCCCATCCCTTCTACCTCCATCTCCATCTCTGCTGCTGCACAAATAAGTCCTTACTTCCTTGCCTTAACTGCGTTGGCTAATATATAACAGAGACCCCCATCAGTCCACCAAAACCGCCGCAATACCCCCACAAAGCAACCCCCAGCACTCCCCACCAAACATCCATCAAACCCCAACAAAAGTGCAGCGCATAGCCAATCATGTCATTCCTCACCATAGCCGCCCCAGTAGGAACATTCTCCGACCTCCTCAAAGACATCCGCAAGCAGATCGAAGTCGGGTGGCTAGAAACCCGCAGCGCGCACCCGCTGCTGGTGAAGAACCCAACGCGGGAGTTGAACCGGTTGGTCGACATCTTTGAGGCTGAATTGAAGGTACGTGAGCGACTGCGTTTGGTTCTTTCCCTCCAATAGAAACGAAGCAAGCTTTGTAAATCTGCAACATATCCACTACTTCCCCTAAACCCATGCCCCCCCACACAAACCCCCCATCAACCCCCTCAAAACATTATCCCCTCAAAACATCATCCCCTCAGCTCACCCCCCCCCCCCACCCACCCCAGATCTTCTGCCACCGCACCGCCCTACTTTCTCTCCAGAATTCCGACTCCTGGCAAGTGGACGGGAACGTGCATGTCTTCTGCATCCAGAAAAACGACGCCGGGGGCGCCGTGTGGGCGGATCTGATCCGGGAGAGTAATGTGGATGGGAACAGACTCCTGAGGTGTGGGGAGGGCAAGCTGAAAGCCGGGAATGGTAGGGGTGGGGTTTATCTCGTGCTTTATCATAGGGAGATAAGGTAGGGATGTCTGGAGGCAGGTGTGAAGGAGAATTGGGTATAATAATCGTTTTGAAATTACAGCTTGCGGATGGTTCTTGCTTTGCTATGAGAGTAAGAGATGCGGCTAGGCCGTGTGCTTTGAATGTGGTTCTCAGTTGGAGGGTACAAAGGACGTAGAGGTCATATGAGAAGGAGAAAGTAGATGGAACAAGAAAGAGGACGCATGCCTCTACTGACAAACCGAATATTTTCATACAACTCGAGTGTTCTATGCAGCAAAGTGCGCATCATGAAATCTACATTACAGAAAATCAGGCCAACTAATACACATCATCCCCCTCCTGGATCAACACGTCTATAACTCATCATGGATCGGCTCTTCTTCCGCCTCGCCCTCCTCAGTCGGCATCCCGCCACTGTACAGTTTGCTAGTGATGGGGTAAGCTACGTTACTAAGCTTCTCCTTTTGCTCCTCAAAGTCCTCGGTGGTGGCAGAGTTGGCGTTTTCCTCCATCCAGTCAGTGGCTTCTTTGACGGCTTCCATGAGCTATGTGGTCATGTTAGCCTATTGCTTCGGATATATTCCCTAAAAGTGGGATGTAGCTTACAGTCTCCTTGTCCTCTTCATCGATCTTGCCACCAAGCCCCTCGTCATCATTGACTTGATTCTTTAAATTAAAAGCGTAGTTCTCGAGCCCGTTCCTTGCCGTGATCTTTTCAGCTGTGGCCTTGTCCTCCTCCGCGTATTGTTCAGCCTCTGCTACCATACGGTCAATTTCCTCTTTGGAAAGACGACCCTTGTCACTCTTAATGGTAATGCTCTCTTTCTTGCCAGTCCCCTTATCACCAGCGCTGACCTTGAGGATTCCCTCTGCGTTCAGCTCGAAGGAGACTTCAATCTGGGGTTGACCACGGGGAGCGGGAGGGATGCCTGTTAGATCGAACTTTCCAAGGAGATTGTTGTCTTTTGTGAGAGATCGTTCACCTTCAAAGACTTGGATGAGGACAATGGGTTGGTTATCGGCGGCGGTGGAAAAGATCTGGGCCTTTCGGGTAGGGATGTTCGTGTTGCGGGGAATGAGTCTTGTCATGACACCTCCTGTGGTTTCGATTCCCAAAGTTAATGGGTTGACATCCATGAGAATGACATCCTTAAGTACCTCAGCCCCAGAAAGAATACCGGCTTGAACAGCGGCTCCAAAGGCCACAGCCTCGTCAGGGTTGACACCCTTGCTTGCTTTCTTACCCGAAAAGAAATCTTCAATGAGCTGTTGAACTTTGGGAATACGAGTGGATCCTCCTACAAGGACGATATCATGGACTTCGGATTTCTTTACCTTGCCGTCTGCGAGTACCCTCTTAACGGGTTCCATAGTCCTCTTGAAGAGGTCTAGATTGAGCTCCTCGAACTTAGCTCGGGTTAGAGTTTCAAAGAAATCTTCGCCGTTAAAGAAACTCTCGATTTCAATACGGGTGGATTGTTGGGAAGATAGAGTACGCTTGGCCTTCTCGACTTCACGCTTGAGCTTTCCAAGGGCTTTCGGGTCCTTCGAAACATCAACGTTGTTCTTCTTGTTATATTGCTTGACGAAGTGGGTAATGACTCTACAGGATTATTTAGCAGATTGCCCTTCGATCCCAAATTGAGTTAAAATTCTGTAAAGTCGAGCTTACCTCTGGTCAAAGTCCTCTCCACCCAAATGTGTGTCACCAGCCGTAGCCATCACTTCGAAGACTCCGTTATCGATTGTCAGGAGCGAAACATCAAAGGTTCCACCACCGAGATCAAAGACGATGATTTGACGTTCATCCCCAGTCTTATCCAATCCATAGGCGATAGCGGCCGCGGTGGGCTCATTAACTACACGGAGGACATTCAAACCAGCTATTATACCGGCGTCTCTGGTAGCTTGTCTCTGGTTGTCGTTGAAATATGCGGGTACAGTAACCACGGCGTTCTTGACCGAAGTTCCCAGGTAGCTCTCAGCGATATCTCGCATTTTTCCTAGTATCATGGCGGAGACCTCCTCGGGACTAAACATCTTGTCTTTCCCTTGAACCTCCACGGTAACCATTGGTTTGTCGTCCTTACCCGTGACTTTGAACGGAAAGTGCTTGATATCTGCCTTAAGGGCAGCATCAGAGAACTTCCGACCAATTAGACGCCTAGAGCCCAGATATCAGTCTTCTCCATTGTTTGTAAAGGCGGGTGAACACAGGGGCTGCTCACTTGACATCGTAGACGGTTCTCTTTGGATTTTGAGCGAACCTGGAGTTATTAGCAAGCTGTTGATAGCGTGCAAGATCATAATCTTACTGGTTCTTCGCAGCATCACCGACAAGTCTTTCATCATCGGTCCATGCCACGTACGCTGCTTTGGATTAGTAGACACTCCGAAGAACGGCATTGAGGTTTCGTACAAGGTGTTATTCGGTTTCCCTGGTCGTTCACGAGTATCTCAACTTTTCCATTCTGCATCACGCTAGAAGACCGTCAGTGGAGGGTGTGTCTTTGGTACACTCCGGGGGCTAGGAGTGAGAGTGGGATGAGTTTTATGCACGTACCCAACGCATCTAGAAGTCACGGTCAGCAAGAGACGCTCTGGTAAATGGTCTGGATGGGTATGGCTTACGAATAAGTTGTCCCAAGATCTATCCCAATGACATGACCCAAGTCCTCTTGAAGAACTGACTGCTCATCCTGTGCATTCGCTTGTAGGAATGCAAAGGGGGCGACAAAAACTAGAAGGAGGTATAATACTGTCGTCCATGACGAGAACGGCGACGAGGCCCCTTGCCTCCGTCCTGCCATCTTTGACGCTGTCGTCAAGCTGCACTAAATTAATGGTATTCCTTGACAAAGCCGGAGCAGTGTTGATGGGTTCGTGTCGGAGTGCAGGAGATATTGTGAAGGGGAACTCGGTAGGGAAGGAAGGAAAGTGGGTAGGTTGGAGGAAGTCCGATTTCCGCAAGTGCGTCGGTGTTCTTATGACTTGGCTTCACAGATAAAGTCAATCTGGCCTTCTCAGCCCTATGTCAAAGAAAAATCAAGCGCCTTTCCTCGTGCGGAATAAGACGATTATGTCATATGGTGGCACTAACCTTATCGAGCGGGCTTACCGCGCTCCCGCCTCGTTCAGCAAAAACCTTTGATGTGTCCTTTACCCTCTACATACGAGTACTTCCGTACCTAAATTCAGATTCGCCCATGAGAACTTTGTAGGAGTTCCTTCTGTTGTGCGCTGTTGTTGCCTACGCCTCCGCCTCATTGATATCTAGTGGTCCACACTATACTAGGCTACACCTGTATGGCTTCTATCTGCGGCTGGTTGATGTCATTATGGGCCCTTTGCCTCGAAATGACTGGCCAGTGATGGTTGCTACTTCTACTACTCCAACGTGCAACGTCTGGGGCTGCGCGAGACCTTATAACTCGGATGGACTGGCGGTTATTCTCTTCCTCTCCTGCAACGTGTCATCATCGATGTAAGGTATGCGGATACCACTGCATATTGCTACGCAATTTGCTAGCCGATGAAGTGCTGCGGTTATTTCTTTAATTTTGTTGTGCTGGCGTCTTCACTCATCATCTTTGCATTTAAGCTTTTGTGATATGTTCTCTGAAAAGTGTTGAGAATCTTTCTTATCACGCTACATGCGCAGTCGTGGCAGTCCAATATCGGCAATTGAGAATTCTCTCACATGCCTTCTAAGCGGTTTTTATATGCGCTGATTAACCCCGACGTTTAAGTACTCGTGTTCAACACATGTATTCGAATTATTCGAATAGGCGCGATCTTCAGGCTGGCTGCTCAACTAAACTAGTGCCTGTCAATCGGTTGCAGCGAAATTGTAGCCATGGTACTTTTGTTGCTGTTGTTGATACTGGCATTAACACTCGACCATGCACTTGCTGCTACGGACCGTGTCAATTATGTGGTTTATCCTAAAGATGGGACCAATCAAGATCAGGCCAGGGAGATCACGGCAGATCTTGAAGCTTTGATCCATCCTACATACACATTCGTTTCAGCCAGTAGATATCTCGGCACATTCTATTGGTGGGCTCCTATGACAGCAACTCAAGCCTTTGCGTTTCATAATACGCATAGAGACACGGTAAGATGGTACCAAAGTCCCTAAGGAGACGTGCGTTGCTCTCACTTCATGATGATAGTTTTCAACATTGGATGCCTTAGCTATGATCGGCACCCGTACTGACAAACGACAGATTGAAGATATCTGGGCTGTCAGCAAAGCCGGAAACATTCAAACTCAAGAGCGAAATACTCCAGAAGATGATAAAGATGGACTTCGTGCACAGAACCTCAATGGTACTTCACATTTTTATGGGTTAGGAATCGATCATCGACCAACTCCATTGTCCTACAAGCAAATGCCTTGGACCAACTGAAATTAATCTCACAGCCTCAGGGTGTTAATCTGAATGACAAGACCTTGAGAGGCTATTATTACGACTCTACAGCTGGACAAGAGACCACTGTCTATGTCATCGATAGTGGAGTCGAGCAAAGCCATTCGGTAGGTTTCTTGGGATTAGGATTAAATTTCTCTCCTGTTAGCTTCACCATCCCAGCATTTACACCATAGATTCCAGGGTGATCTTAACTTAATTTAGAAATGTGAAGCTTTTATTGCAGGTTTAAATGTTCATGCGTACGTTGTCCATCCGGATTCCTTGATGCTCTAAAGGCTTTCCGGGTGGTGGAATTTCTTTAGTTCTTCGGCAATTGAGTTTGAGTCCTTCGTTCCCACCATTGAGATGGTCTTACAGACCATAACTGACAAAGTTACGGCAGGAGCTTGCAGATCTTGCCATTGACTGGCTCTGGGCTGGGCCAACCACAAGAACAGGAATTAGAGGGGATGCAAGCCTGAACGGTCATGGATCGTGTATGGTCGCCCAAATTGCTGGGAAAACAACCGGGATTGCGAAGAAAGCTAAAATCACGATGGTCAAATCAGGGGACATGTCCTGGAGTGGGGGCGTGGAAGCCTGTATCGACGCCCTGGCCAAGACTTACGATGATATCAAGGAAATGCAAACGAAAAATCGGGCAAGCAAGGCTGTTGTCAGTATGTCTTGGACATATGAATACACCAAAGAACATGGCACTGCACCTTGGCGTAATCCTGCCATTGCTGCCATAATAGAGCTCATCCACGAATTAATTAAATTGAACGTTGTCTGTGTAACGTCAGCGGGGAACGGTAAATCTGTTAGTGGTCGTTGCGAAGTTGTTCATATGTTGGATACATTGCTAATTGTGGAGGGTGCACCCATAAGCGGTTACCCTGCGGCGCTCGGAGCCACACTACCTAACTTGATCGTTGTAGGAGGGGTCAGCAACCAAGGCGTGCAGTCTCGGCAAGCTCAGATTGCCCCGTATGTAAAGATCTCAGCTTCAGCAATAGATTATACCTGTCCTAACATTGCTTCCACGAACCCGGATCAATATCACTTGATGAGCGGGACTTCGGGAGGTAATTTCTTCCCACCGAAAATATGTAACAGCGTTACTGATTGGATCTGATAGCCACGGCTGCTATAGCAGGCTTAGCTGCGTACTTTTTAACCTTGGGAACGCCAGCCTCGGATATTCCAAACAGCTCTACTTCCTGGCTTATAGCAGGGTTGACGGTGGGCCCAAGGTTGCTTACAATGGTGTTGATTTTAGAACTACAGCTGGCGATTCGGCGGCAACCGAGCGTTAACTGCCGATACTAGTATCAGCAGAGGCTACAGTACCTTGAATTCGACGCCAGCGGTAGGGTCAGGCGCCAAAGCGAGTGCACCCACTTCCTACATATATAACCTAAGGTAGTCTGTGCCAATTGGTGGTAGAACGTTTCCTGCCAGCTAGCGATGGTACAAGGATCAGAGCCTAACATCCACAGTCTTCCGTTAGCTACCAGTACGCTTATCAGCCACATCGCGGTCCCGTGTTTGGTCGCGGAATATGCTGTGCTCCACGAGTGGTTGAACGGGAATGCTCATCAATGTTCACCGAATTACTTTTCAGCTAAGCTACCAACGCAGTAATACAACGTAATTGATTATACTCCTTGAGCTGCCAGACCCACTTAACGGTTTCTGGAACGTTTCTGTGATTCTTGTCTACTTACGTCCTGGTTACAGCATGGTCTCGGCCTTAGCTTCAGTAATCAAGTTTCTCGGCCTTGTTACGTTGATTTCTTACGTTACTCGGGCCTGCAATTTCAAGAGTCCATTTTTCTACTAGTATATCTACTTTACTTTGGAAATTCGTTCCGTCAAGAACAGATTGGTCGAGACGCCGTTCTACACCATAACTTTCGTAATAGATGTTATTGCTCGCTCATGACAGTTTTTTGGCTTGTAAGACTCATAATCTTGAAAATCCCGTCATGTATTTATTCCATGAAGCTGCTAACCCAGGACATATTGGACAGCGGAGCTTTATGTTTACAGGAGGATTCTCTTCGTGAGCACGGGTGGACTTGGTCTGTGGAGGTGGATTTGTCTGTTTCGCCTGTATTCCATTGCCGCTAAATTCACTCGCGCGTCTGTTAAAATGCCAATGTGCGCATTCTAGATCCGCAGTTGCGCTAATAGGATATGTTCGGGAATATCTAAAGATTCGTATTTCCTCCTCGACTCTTAGCGACGACTGCCCTCGCTGTGTTACAGTCTTGTTCAGCCCTTGAGATCTAGGATTCGCTATGTCCATTAGTCCTACGGGGCCAAACTTCTACGTCTGCGATCCCCATTATGGAATCAATTTGCATCCTTCGTCGTGCGTTTCGGTAGTATCGAGTCTGCCATCTGGGAATTCGATATTGCCATACGCTGTGGACACGCCGGGGGCCTCCTATGCTTTGCCATGGAGCATGGCTGTCGGTCAGTAATTTATCGAGTCTAGGCCATTTTCCACTTCAGCTAAGATCAGTCATAGATGAGTGCAGGGTCTCCGTCGAGATGGCAGGCCCAGTTCAAGCTAAAACTTACATGGCCAAACCCGATGACATCCGGGGAGTGGCGGACTGGTTGCTCAATCAATGCGTATTTACCGAAGATGGAATCGGAGGTTTTGTCACGAAGGATATTGATAACATGGTCGACTTTGTTACAGCGCCACAAACGAATATTTATGGCTCGTATCGTAAGGTTGCCCGACATGCCTGTTACTCGCCCTGAGTATTGTACTGACTGTATGACTCCGAAGCACCGAGCACCGCGTTCCTTACGGTCACCATAACCAATTCTCCCAATACCGAACCACTACCGGGTAACTTTGACCCGTCTGTTGCAGATCACCTTGGTCAGGCTGAAACAGCCGCTGAGGCCAGAGCACCACCAGGTTCTCTACTCCGCTACAATTTAGCTCTTCGAGCATATGCCTTCAACACGCAAGCTACGCACATGCACATAAGCGATAAAGTACCTTGGTGGGATATACTACAAGGGACTGAAAAGATGAGCTATGAATGTGATGCAACTCTCGGAACCCCAGCTGCCGTTGATTGCGCCCATATACAAACGCATCAGTTGGGGATTCTGAACGAGTCTCTGGAGGTTGGGCCAGGGAAAACTAGGTTACTGTCCTCGAGTCAGTGACCCGAGGAATTGGTTTAGTCCGATTAGAATACAAGAGGGCTGACTAGACGTCGCAGATACTTGCCATCTTGCCATATCTGCCACCGAAACCTTGATACTTACAAGGCAGCAAGTCCGAAGCGCCCTAGATACGCTAATGAGCCTGTGCGTGGTACATCCAGGACAAGGCGGCAGGGCTTATTATGGGCCTCAACCCGCATTCAGCAGCCGTGACAGAAGTAAGACGACCAACGTTACTGGTAAGCTAACGATCTGTGGCAAAGTTGGCGTACTCGACAACGCTGACCTCGTTACAGATGCTTACACTCTCCCACCTAGAGCAAACATCATAATCTTCGCATAGCCTATAGAATCGGTCCTGGTAGGCCCGTTACTCGAATCGAAAACTTGTAGCCGGAAAGCTGTACTGAATAGGAGGATTGGACCTCTTACGGGACATCCTCGTAGCTGATCTAAGGCGATTCTTCGACGGATCCTCAATCTTTATAATAACTAAGAGCTAGGCTACATTCCCAGCGGGTTGAGCTACCTGACCGGATTAATACTTGCATTTGCCTACTTAGAGAAAGCCGGGTCTTTCAATCCACTACAAAAGGCTGGTCATACAGGTAGGAGGCGATAATGTAGCCACCTATGAACCCACACACGTGGTAACAGCACTCACTTACTGTACCTGAAGACCTAGTCTATAATATAATAGAATAAAAAGTTAAGAATCTTCAATCCGATTGGTTCAGAAAAGTACTGACCACGTGATTTCCCGTCCCGCAGTCAGATGATCTGTTCAGCTCTGTACACGTCTGCACGCGTCTTTTCAGTTCTTCTACCTTTGCTTATTCTTTGCTTATATGATTATACTGAACGAAGGACTGGATGAAGCATATATGAAACATTGAATGGAACACTGAATGGAACACTGAATGGAGCATTGGGTGAAGCATTGGATGGAGCACTGAATAGAGCATATATGAAGCATTGGATGGAGCACTGATTGGAGCACTGATTGGAGCACTGAATGAAAGGTTTACAGTGTGAAATAATACTGATATTGATTAGATGTTTTGGGGATTTCAACTCAATTCTTGACGCGCATCTCAATAAAATCTAGGTATATTCAATTACTACCTCATGCTGAGGCAATGAGGTGGCCTTTCCCCTTGTATTGGGTAAGAGAATGTAACACTAGAACACGTCACAGTCCGCTACACTTAAGAGTATGTTCGAGAAATGCCCCAGAATTCTATTCTCTTGTGTATAACATATCTATGAGAATAACGAAGACGTTGTGCGCTATCTGACGCAACTTCTCTAGATCCAAGCGGATTACTGCTGCATGCTGATGGATTTTGCACGTGACCTCGCGTTGCTACTGTAGCTTAGAGTACCTTAGAATAGCCGCTACGCGCGATGTACTTTATTGTGAATTTTTAACACTCACGACACTGTAGCCCCATACTCAGTGCCTTGGTATCAAAATCCGCAATTGTTACGACTTCTGATAATATTCAACTACCCAGTACATTGTTCCACAAGGTTTTCTGGTACTGCTTCTGCAGGCTCAAGATGAATATTGGTTCCTGCTACCTCCCACCGGAGATCCTTTCTTCGATCGCCAGATGCCTGGAGGTTCGCGATATCATAAGTAGCAGACTAGTCTGCAGAGCTCTCAACAACGCTGCATCTCCATTTCTCATAGAGCATGCTTGGATTTCGTCGGATCCCCGTGACTGGGAACGGCTTACTGCCATTTCGAAGCATAAGGTTCTTAGCAAGCATGTTCGTGCTATTATCTATGACGCTAGCGTGTTCGACCCTATATTGCTAGACCGTAATGAGTATATGGCTATATTCGCAACCCCGGGACTCGTCCACGAAGCAGGGCGGGCTGGAGTCACAGAAGTCCAATACTCGAAGGCTTCAGTGCGTCGGGGCTACGACCAGTTCGTAAAACATCACAAAGCACAACAAGCTGCCTGCGCATACCATGGGAGGCATCTCACACACTATGCAGCAGACAGTCTAGGGAATATTTCCCCGGATCTGTCATCGCTTGTGAGCAACGGCGCAGGCACTACCAAGCTTGCACAGTATTTCCCTGGCGATTTCGTATCCCTTGTCAAAGCTCTTGAATTAATGCCAAATATTCGGAGGTTCGCGATCTCGGACATGCGATGGCAATATTCTAAGTCTCATCGGTGGACTCGTGCTACTAATACATCTGTCAAATATAACAGCCTTTCTTTCACAATTGAGTCTGAACACATCCGCGGCCAAAACAAGGTCATTGCTGACCCTCGACCGTGGCCTGACTCAGAAGTCGAGACGCTGCCGTTAGGCCACTGTCGTGAGTGGTATCGAGGCTTCTTCGTGCTCACGCAGGCTGCCTCGATGACGAATATGGAAAAGTTGGAGCATTTCAGCATCATGGATTCCCATATAACTAGTGCTATCTCTCACCTGGTCTTCCAGATGTCGCCGTCAGAGCTTGACCATACCTGTAATGCTTTCCGAAATCTTACAGTCATAAAATTGAAGATCAACACACACAACCAGTGCTCTGAGACAAATTGGGAGAGGACACGGGATTCTTGCAATATAGCTCATGTCTTGTCCGCCGCTCGAAGCTTGGTTAGACTGGAGTTATGGTTCGATGTTCGTTGCGTAGAGATACCACGACTGGAGGTACTCTTTGGCAATGGAATATGGCCGAACCTTCGCTACTTAAATTTTGGTGGCGCAATTGTGAAAGAAGACGCCTTGGCGAATTTCTTGAACAGACACAAAGACTCTATCAGGTATCTTGAGTTGGACGGCATGCTGTTATCAAAAGAAGAAACACCTGAACCTGATGTTGATCTGCCGAAAACCTGGAAAGGGATGTATCGTCAGATTAGTGACCTACTTCTAACCCATCTCACAATCATTGCGCTTTTCGTAGACGTGGAGGTGTGGACTGTCAATCACTATTGGACTAGCTCCGATGCAGCACAGATTACTCGATTTCTGAAGTCCGGAGGGAATAAGTTCTACGCGAACGACCCACGGGGTATGACAGAACAAGAGTATCTACACTGGCATGCAGAGCTACGACGGAAAGCCGTGGCAAGGGACGCCGAACAAAGATTTGAAAAGATGCTGCGGGAAGCCGAAGAAGAAGGCGAACGAGCATGGATTAACAACGAAGACTCCGTGGGACTTGTCGATTAACCACGTGCATGGTTACATCCAAACTTAGCCTTCTCTGGTTTCCAAAAAAAAACTTGATGTCATGTGAGGCATGACAAATGTATCAAGAGCTCCGAGCTTAATCAGTAAGAAACATGCATACACTAGCTAGCATTCCATTCAGAAGATATCGGCCCCCAAATTCGGGAGAGACTAGCTTGCAGGGCGTTTTCCCTTATTCAACCTCCACTGCTGCTTTATCCAACTCTCCCCCAAATCCATGTGCAAGCATCGAACAGAGTCCACACCAGGACCATGCCACCCTGCCATATCCTTTGCCAACCTCTCTGCTATTGCCACACTTCGATGCATACCAGCATGACACCCTACCAATACAGCGACCTCGTCACTCAGTGGCTTGGTCCGACAGCACCATCTTCGAATAGTATCCTTGGTGTCTGCGAGCATAGCCTGATATTGGGCTTCGTGGTCTGCCGTGTTGAAGAATGTGTTGGCGAGCTCGGGATCTCGGCCTGTGAAACGCTCTTGTATTCCTTTCTCGGGAGGGGAAAGCTTCGAGACGTCAAATTTGAAGGTCGGTATAAGAAGCTGGGGTCTCCCAATGTCTTTAGAGTAGGAGAGCACGTGGATTGTAAGAGGTGGGTGTTCGTGAGGCTTTGACGGGCACTCACTGGGCTGAGACGGGCCTCGAGGCAAAACGGGTTGTCCCTGAGGCTGGGGTGGTTTGTCGTGATCCTTGGGCTGTCCCCCGGAACCCAGAGGTGTTGAGCCGCGCAGCGATCCGTGAGGCTGGAGCGGAGAGCTGTCAGACTGAGATGGCTTTATGAAAAAGTGTGGGCCATGTTGTTGGGGCCCGGGAGGTAGGGGTTCTTGATGCATGGGGCGACTGGGACGTGGCTGAGGGTCGTTAGACTGGTGCAGGCCGCTGCGCAGCCGGGGTGCTTGTCCAGAAGACTGCAGGCCTATAGGCCGGTACTGGGGGTTTGGTGGGTGGGGCTGAAGCTTGCGAGGCTGATGCTCGGGATGCTGAAACTGCGGCAGAAGTGTGCGAAGTGTGAGCATTTGGCGCTCAAAGTGGTCAGACTGTTGCTCGATGCGGTGATCCTGTTCTCCCGTCCGGCGATCATGCTGATCCATGTGACGATGCTGCTCAAAGTCGTGATCATGCTGTTGCAAGTCGTGGTTGTTGGTGTCATCGCCACAATGATGACCTTGCGGACCCTGGGAGAGGCGCCGGTGACTATGCAACAGGCGATGTCGATCGCATGGCTGAACAATGTACCCATAAGCCTGGGACGAGGCGTCCTGGATGGATTGGGCACTCCAGGGATCCCAGGAGAGACAGCAAATCGCATAGCTTGGATCTTTGGCCATTTCAATTTCGATGGCGTTGGGATCTATCGCTACGACTGAGCAAGATCATAGACTTGTTCCCAAGAGAGGGTTGCTGACAAGGAGGAAAACGGGATGTTAGTAAGGATATCGGTGATGGATGTTGACCCTGTCTGTTACATCGAGGGCTTGAAGCAGAATGATGGATGTATTACCGAGAGAGATGGACGAAGATCAAAGGAGAAGCTGCGTTCTTTTATAGACCTGTTACCTGATCACGCGCAGCCCCTCTTGTACGACTCTCTACTCTAGTGTCACATTTCGCAGACTCCTCCGAGAATAATCCAGACAGAGTAAATCTAACATGTCATGGTGAGTCTTCTGTTTGACTTGTGAATAATTGTCGACAGAGAACAATTGAGCGGTCACTGCATTGGTGTGAAAAATCTACTCAAAGAGGACAGAGGCACAAGAGAGAAAAGAAGGTGGTAGCGATTGACAAGACTGAGGAAGGGAATGCGTAAGCTAGATAAAGCTTCAACCCTGTGAGTTGGAAAATCATAGCTCACCGAAATACCGCAACCATTGCCTCGCAATACCATATTCCTCCACGCCTCCTTGCCCCCCACCAATCCACGCTCCCTTCCATCTCCATATCTCCCTCCCCAACCGCTTCCCTTGTCTTCTCTCCCATGACGGCAGTACCGACCACGCCTTCCTCACCTTATAGTCAAAGCTCACACTCATCGAACGCTGTTCTGGAAGAAAAGATCAGGGGACAGGGGAGTTGGGAGTCAGAGTAGGGGCGCATGCGGAACAGAATGGCAAATAGAGGCAGAAGCGAAGAGGGAAAAAGGGGGAAAGCGAAAAAAAGAGGGCGTGGTGGGAGATGGAGAGATACGAAATGGCGATGTAACCAATATCACAATCCAATAATCCAATTTAAACAAAAACAGAACAGAACCTAAATCCAAACCCCAAAGCCCAACACCACAAAGTGAAAGAACAACCACCCCTCCCCCCCCCCAAAGCAAACAAAATCAACAACTGCCACTCTCAAAACACCCACACCCTCCCCCCCAAAAACCAAACAACAGCACCTACCCGCCCCCCCCCAAAAATGGTAAGAGGAAGTGGGATACGACACCACACACCTCAAGCACCCAAGCGCTCCTCCCAATCCTTCATCAAAAGCGCTACCTCTAACGAAGTAGAAAAAATCTTCACTTCCTATGCACCAAAGCATGCGAGTATAAAGGCAGCAACTTTCAACCATTTCGAAAAATCTTTTGCTCGTGGTGTCGTGGTTGTTTCTGGGGGGGTTCGGTTGGATTTGGATTGGGGGAGGGGGAGTGAGGGGATGGTGGATATGGATGGCGGCGGAAAGTGGGGGGAGAAGAGAGGGGGGAGAGAGGGGGGAATGAGGAAATGGCGGATAAGAGGATGAAGGTTGATGCGGGTGCGATGGTTGTGTGGGAAGGCAAAGGGTGCAAAAGCCGTTTTGGAAGGACATGGCATTTGAGAACAGCTTTGGTATGGGGGGAGGGTGGGGGGCTTGGCGGGGGAAAAGAAAAGATAATATAGATGTTTGCTCGAGGTCTATGAATGGATCTATAAAAAGCGTACACTACCATTAAAATAAGGACACTGGCTCGCTCGCTAGCTCGTACGCCGTGCTTGGAGGTTATTCACTATGAGTAGGAAAACTTTGCTGAGATAGGTATGGAGGAGGATAACATAACGCTTGTGCGCAGATCGCAGAAGCTTGCGGTGCGATGGCGGTGACCTGATTGATGTCTGTGTTAGCTATTCCGGACCAACATCCAAGTGGACGAGCGTTTACTTGAGCGAACGCACCTCATTGCCGCTTCATGCTGGGTGGTGAGGGGTAACTACTGCCTGGGCCCTAGGAGATTGTACAGGGTTTGTTCGAAGATTTCTTCGTCCAAGACAGCGCCGAATCTGTGAGAGCATGTACGTTAGCGTTCATGGTTGTGATCGATGTAAGATTGGTAGGAAAGGGATGATGTGCGCTAGGTTTGAAGGTGTTTGTGGTTGTTATGGAAGTGTGATCTGGGGATTGGGTGAAATGGTTGTGGTTTGTGGCGGAGAGAGTTAAGATATTCGAGTCGACCGTTCAGGAATGAAGAACAAATTTCAAGCCATTAGGTGGTTCTTGTCCCGGGTATGACGGTATCCGAAAATACAGACACGACGGGTCGGTATGATACAAAAAAAGAAATAGCCACTTACCCCTGGCAATCGACAACCTTACTCAAGTCCCCCTTGAATCTATCGATTCCCCAACGATCCAGTCTCCCAAACCCTGGATGACTTCTGAATCGATGCCACGCCTCCACCGGCGTAATCTCCCCCTCAAGATTGATACTCGCGCTCAAATGCAACAACTCCTTGATCACACTTCCATTCGCCGTCCATGGCCACGTATCATTCGGGTTTGGCGGAGAGTTAGAGCAACAGATAAGGGGGGTGGAGGCCAGGAGCACGTGACCGGTTGGGTCGGACGAGGAGGTTTGGGAGGGGTGGGCCAGGTGGGCCATGCACGGATGTTCGAGGGCGAGGACGAAGTCGATGGCGATTTCAGCGGTGTCGAGGGGTTTTACCAGGCCTTGAGTTTGGTGGGGAGAATTCGTGAAATCAGAGTTGAAGTCGAGTGGCGCGGAGTTGAAGTTCAGCGTCTGGAGGGAAAAGTCTCGTAAGGTTAGTTGCTAGCCTGCTCATGTGATGGAGGCAAGAATACCGTCTGGGAGGTTTGTAGGTACAGTTGGCAGAGGCTTTCCGGCACTGGAGTCACGAAAAGCCTGTTGATGTGTTTCGTTGAAATCGATGTCTTGTCCTTGGGACATGGGCCAATTCACATGCAATCTGTTATGACTCAAGTCATCCGTACGGTACGAAACAGTTGCGGGCATATCTGCTGCTGTTGGTAGATCTGTCGAGCTAAAGAGTTGATCTGTGGATGCTAGAGTTTGGTTTGCTGCGGTAGCAGAATCTTTAAAACCGGCAGGCAGAGGCACGTTGGAAAGGGTGAGGGTGGTTCTGAGGATGTTGACTTGTCCTTGGAGTTTATCTCTCTCTGTCATTAGGTTTACTTCGGAGCCGCGAAGACGTACTACCTCTGATTCCAAGGTCTTGATGTAATTTTGTGTGCGTTGGCGGTGTGTACTATAAGTCCGCAATCAGTTGCCGCATCTCGTAACGCTAAGACTGAAAGTTTCAACAGTAGAATTGGTGTGATCAATTGATATGGAATACTCATGACGAAATAATAGACATACCGTTGCGCATGCCGGACTTGCTCTCGGCGCTTAGAGGGTGCTGTTGGGCCTCCAGATGTAGGGGCATCATCTGTGCGAGATTCTTCGCCGAGGATACCATGTTAGCATAATCCCATCCATCAGAATCTGCGAAATGTGAACCCTCTCTCGGTGATAGCGGCCAAGGAACAATATACGGTCGCCTTGGACACCGACACCACGAGCCCTATGACAGGAAAATGTGGTGGGCAAGTTCGTGTGGTTGGGATGACGGATCAGGCTCGTTTACCTTGGGTTGGTCTGCTTTGGGGTTGCAAAAAGGTCAAGGAATTCGTGCCCAGAGTCTGTCTAGCGCGCTTCCACAATGAAATATTGCCTTCCCTCTTCGGCTTTCCTTGAGCCGGAGAGGCAGAACCTGGCGCGGGCGTGCCAGTAGAAGGTGAAGGTTCAAGCTCTGACATGATATTGAATGAATGGAACAACTAGATATGGAGCAACTATCCAACACACTATATCGATCTAAAGAGAGAATGTCTTGTTTTAATCACAAAACGCTGTGGCGAACCAGCTGAAAAGCCAATGGCTATACAGGGGAAACAACGCGCTCGTAGTACAACAACGATTGGGAAAGAAAGGGCAAAGCAATATTAGCAACAGGATGAGGAATCAGTGTAATACTTGAAAACCCAAATATACCGCTAGATTGGGTGTTGATGAGGAATCATGCTGTGTGAGCTACTCGTCAAACTCCGTGATGCACCACGCTATATTATATATATTATATTGGTCAGCGCTAGACTCGCTTGCTGCGCGCTAGTACATACCAAGCTTCGTTTATACCATTTGTGGCTAGAGTGGTATACCGCGGATTTTGGTGCATTATTGCCGGCGCCTTACTCCGTACTCCGTATTGATGACAGTTTTCGAACAAATGCTGCGGCTACCAAGTAGAGAGGTATCAACCCCATAAAGGTCTTAACCTTCGACTTAAGCAGACGCGTATCGTATGCTGACTTTTCTGTGATTTCTCCTTGGTTTCGCCAATGTATCCTGATAGGTCGCACTGCTGTGTATGTTTGACTTCCCCGTCCTTTGGCTGACAACTGGGCCCCTGTCCTCAAGGGACACCGCTGACTATTCCACCGCTACACTGTACTTCGAAGCAGTTCAGACCTGCATTTGGTCTTGAAGCCTCGGTTGCACAGCCGGCAGGTCTTGTCTGTATGTAACAGCCTCAATGTTCCCTTCCGCTCCTGCTTCCCGGCTGTTCCGAGGGCTGTGAACAAGTACTTGATAGGTAGGGAATATGCTCAATCAGATGGTCTAGCTGCTTTGTCGACCCGGCTTTGTCTTTGCTGTCCGTGGTGATATCTAGGATCCCAATAACACTACCGTTGTTTTCAGGTAACAACAAACCTGCAAAGGGATCCTTGTAACCGTCCGGATCAGCGAAGATATCTCCTCGAATCAGCGGACGACCTCAATCGAGAGCAGAAGGCTAATATAAGGATCGCTGAAGTACGAAATTCTATTGCTAGAAGAACATGAATACAGAACAAAGAGATGTACATGTCCCAAAAGATATATGCGGAAAATGGCTTATCATCTTGATATCTTCACTTAGATACGGCCCTCAAAGATCCAACCCAAGTGTTTGAAGAACGGCCATTATGATTTTACTTCAAGGCTTCAACACATACTCTCATATTCGAATCAATAACAGAGACAATTGTGCATGAAGCGACTTACCAATCGTCGGCATTGGCAGCTGAAGCTTCTTAAGCATTAAAATTAGAGGATGAAGAATATCCGTAATTCCGACATGGACCAAGGCACCAGCCAGAGCTTGAAGAATGACACGTTAACATAGATCTTTGGAAAATTCCAGGTTGTTAGCATCGCACGAAGGATAGCAGTGTCCAAGAACCGCGTCTTAGGTTTGTCAACAATTGAAGGAGATCTCAGATTACCACAGAACCTACCATTTCCAAAATCGCCTTGTGCGTGGTCATCGGACTTTTAGGCTACAATTAAAAGCAAAAAACAGCAAACATTGGACTACGATACCAGAATCTCTCAAGCCACAACATTCTAAGACCTGTGAGAAGTAGATAAGTAAGCTGTTCATATTCTGTAGTGAAAGCTATACCTCACCCAATTCCTGTTTATCAAGGCCAGGAGCCTATTCAGAACGGGCGGGCATCATAATTCGCGAATACTAGTATTTTTGATCTTCTCGTTTCTCTCATTCACTACGGACTCTTTTCTTCGCTTTGGATGACATAACTGCGATGACCAGAGGAAGTTACTCATCGTGCCGGAAGATCCACTTCCTTGTTCTGTCTTCGGAGCTCATTTCCATTCACTTTCACGGGATCCGCCTTTGTCCTTTTGCCCCTCGCAAGACTGGAGAAGCACAGATACGAGGTGTAAATGTATACGGACTAAGCTAAACGGCTTACAGCACGGTCGGATGACTTTTATATGGCTCTATCGTTCATCCTGAGCAAAGGGGGCAGAGTGAATGAATTTCTCCAAGTGCCGCAGTAAGCATAGGCAATAAATAATCTCAATTCTCGTTCTCCATATTTCCGAGACTAAACTGGAATCACTAGCCTACAAATTCTCATTCTATTCTTCAGTTCCTGTTAAATTATGACACTTTCGTACCTACAGTCTGAGCTCCTTGCTCTCATTACGAAGATCAAGGGCGTGGTGGAAGTAGACATGTATCACAATACTTAAAGCTCGTGCAAACTTGGTGACCAAACTATACAAGTTGAGAGATGCAGTCGAAACTCCTCTGGAAACTTTTCTAAGAATCTATCTCCAGGTGTTTGTTTCTCGAACCAAGCAACTCGTCTAGTGTTGACCAAGAATCCTCTAGCCAATGCAAAATGCAGCGCTCAGAGTCGCTGTCGAGCACGAGCTCTTTGACTATCTCTTGGACAACGGAAAGCCAGGCACTGAACCTATCACCGCACGACAGCTCATGAAAAGGTACGGTGATCCTACCTTACCTAAGGCAATGATCAGTAAGTCATTCGTAGATGCTATAGCTTTAGGAACCCTAAGAGGGCTAAAATCTCCTCTAAGCCCGTATTATGAGATTAATCGTCGCTATGGGCTTATGCAACGAGGACGCCAACGGCTATTTGGCAAATACAAAGACCGTAGCATTAGCTTTGCCCGGAATGAAGAGCGGGATCAAATTCGGGTCTGCTATAGCTACCTCCCAGGCCTGATGAAAACCCCGCAGAAACTGACAACCCTCAGATTCGACACTCACCTTCCCATTCTGGCCAACCCAGTCCCATATCTGCAAACCATCGGATTCAAAAGCCCAGACGACTCCCGCACCATCTACGGCAGCAAAGAAAATAACGCCTTCCGTTCCCCATTGGAGCACACCTTTGGCAAACCAATATTCGAATGGCTAGAAGCCAACCCAACCTACCTAGATCATTGCAACGCCTACATGGCCGCCCGCCCGCCGCGTCGGATTCACAAGTTGGATAGACCTCCTCCCTCCCTCCCACACCCTAATCAGCGGAGCGAGGCCAGACCCCTCCGCCGCATTTATCGTCGACGTCGGCGTGGTCGCGGCCACGACCTCACCCGACTTCTGGCAACCCATCCCAACCCCCCCGGTCGAGCGATCCTGCAAGACCTCCCACGGACAATTGCCGAAAACCGAAGGCGCGGAACCACCACCCCTTTCGAGATGATGCCCCACGATTTCTTCACCCCCCAGCCCATCAAAGGTAAACTCCCTCGTTCCCCCAGTTCACCTGCAACTCACCCCCTTCCCTTACTTCCCCCTACTCACCCCCGATCCCCAGGCGCCCGCCTCTACCGCCTCCACGCCATCCTCCACGACTTCGCCGACGCCTCCTGCCTGCGCATCCTCGCCCACCTCGCCGCCGCCATGACGCCCGGCTACTCGCACCTTGTCGTTTCCGAGATCGTGCTACTGGAGACGGGGTGCGCGCTCTTTCCGGCTCTCATGGATTTGCAGATGATGGTGTTGTGCGCGGGTATGGAGCGTACGCAGATGCAGTGGCGAGTGCTGCTGGGGAAGGCGGGTTTTGGGTGTGGGGGGGTGAGGAGGGGGGGGGGGGGGGGAGGAGGGGGTTGTTTTTGCTGTGAGGGAGGGGTGATGGGGTTGGGAGGGGGGCGGATGGGCGGCTTGATGCGTTTTCCGAGCACGATTACACTGGAAGCTTAGAGAAGCCATGAAGCCATTTCCTTTGGAGACTGAACTTCTATTCGATCCCCCTCCCTCATAACTCTCACTGATCAACACCCCACGGATCGTATCCTAGCAATAACACGCCAAACTCAAACAGTAGCCCAAAGTCTCCAAATCACAACCGTCGAAGGACAATCCCTCAACGCCCAAACCACTCCGTCACCTACTGCCCCCGAATGATAGATTAAAAAACGACATAGTCTACCGCGTCAGGAGTATTTCAGCGGTGGGGTTGGGTTGGTCTGGAGCAATCTCGAGGAGTGGTGTGTATTGCGTGCAATAGGAAGCATTTGTTTCTTGAGGTCTTGGAGAAGAGGAAGGTGGAGAAGAAGAAGAAGAAGAAGAAGATCAAGATCAAGATCAAGAACACCATCCCAACCAACATCCACACCACCTCCACCTCCACCTCCACCTCCACTACCCCCAACTTCCTCCCTCGCACCCGAAATCACTTCCTAGCTTTACTGAAACGAACACAAACACCCCAAAACCACCATTTTTCCTGATTCAATCATTGAGAAATTCCATCGCGCCTATATTACTCTAGCATGCTTTTAATAACAAGGTGCTTTATGAGGCGGATGATAACCCTTTGGATGGAGATGCAGCTTTTCGCTTGGAAATTGTGCGTGGTTCTATAGCCCATGAGAAGGCTCAGGGGGGGGGGGCGATGAGGAAGGCTACATACGCCTGGTATTTAATAAAAATGGTACTTGACGGTTGAGAAAAGAAAGGAGGCTCCGCGTGCTTGCGGTCCAGACACAGAAGTCGTGAAAGGAGGGCGTTGGGAGCACGCAAGCCATCAAGATCTTCGATCCAGATCTGGAGGAATAATATATAGGAACAGGTAAGGACGAGATTGCTGGTTAAGCTCTCCTTGCTTATCTGCTTGCTCCTGGCTCCTTGACTGTGGCTTGCTAATGGTTCCCAGTCGAGCTGGTACGAGCTCTGAGAACATGAAACCCGCGACAAAATACAACGGTAAGCTTTAGGATATATTATAGACACGGATCAGTCAAGACAGTTGCGTTCCGTAGCCCTAACGCGTATCAGAGCGCAGAAATAGTCCCAGGATCTCCAAACATCACTAAGTAGATTCAGTCACCTTCATTGACAAACACCAATAACGCGTAATTTTCTGACTAGTTCAGCGCCCGGACAGCTATGCCATAGAAAATTTCTTGCGGAAGTCTGGGAAGAACGCAACAGGTGTGGTTATCCAGCCTCAGCGAGATCGAAGTAGTAGCATAGTTCAGTGATTTATATCAAAGTCACGGCTGCGGTGAAGGCGCAAGTGTGCTGTTCCATCTGCAGCGTACACCATACTGTAAGTGGTAAGACAACCGTGGTCGCCAGAGGCGAGGCAATGAGCGCGAGCTGGCTTGGCTTGGGATTGCAATTCTTATAGAGAAGAATACTCAGGCGGATTTTGGTGGGTTTTGGCATCTCCAGTATGTAAATTTGGCTTGGTATATCCAGGTTTTGGGAAGTTGGTGGAGGATTGGGGTTTCCATTTGGGAATTAGATGGCTTGAATACCTTCCGAGATGTTTGGAAGGTCACTTACAATCAGATCTGTACACCAGCTCCACCGAAAGTGATGTTCTCTCCGACTTATTGGTCATTGATCGGTTGTATGTGGTTAATGAGGATGTAGCCAGGCCACCCCGGGTCAACGAGGATGCTGTAGACTTCTGTGACAAGTGTTGATGAAAAGGGGACGGATCCTCGATGAATTGTAATTTTGGTACATCACTGCCTTTGAATGCCTTGACCCTATAAACCACTTGGAGTTTTAACCTCCCGGTGATGTTTTGGTGTGAAACACCTCTGAACGCCGACCCATATATACATCCTTAAACGGGGTTTGTAACCTCCCTAAATTGAGGATCCTCGGTAGACATCCGATCCTCGATCCATTGAACCACTTGTGCGCAGCACGACTCCACATACAGAGTCCAGAGATGCGCGAAATAGTACACGATGACAAAGAAGATGCCAATAATTACCGCGCAGCTGAAGCCGCGAACATGAGGAAGACGGCCGACCATTATGGTTCCGTCTTCCTCTTCCCACTCTGGAGCCTCCGAGTTCCAGAACAACATCCAGCAAAGAACGCTCCTTATCAGAAAGGAGTGGATTAGAAAGACGGAAAAGCTGACTTTTCCCATCCAGACAAGGAAGCGATGTGACAGTGCACGTTGTACGGCTGGCAGATACATGACTCCCAGGATGATGAACGATCCCCCAACGGAGCCCCACTTTCTCGACAACTCGGGAACATCCCGAAATAGCGTCTCCCCTAAGTTCTGGAGAAAGAATGACCACGCTGTCCAGTCGGTGTGGTCCTCTGGATACCCAGCTATCACAAGGCCCGCGGCAAGCAGTAGAGTTGGCCACAGCTTCCATGAACTCGGAGGCTCAGACTCTCTCTCCTCGGATTCTGCTTGATCGAAAAGCATTTCTGCCAGAAACATTCCAGCACTGACATTCATCGTGATTAATGCTTATGAGTATCAGCATATCGGCTGTGCCGAAAGGGTTCCAGATGCACTTACAGTCACCGCTGGTCCAGCCATACATGTAATATATCAAAATGCATATCTTTCGAGATCTCGGTGTGAGATATGTGGTCATGAGCAATAGCATGTATACCACCATAGACGCTTTCAGTAAGAAAAATAAATTCCATTGCACCTTGTCGTAGTCGTTACTTGCTTCACTCCATGTTTTGAACAAATTCTTGAACAAATCCCAGAGACCAGACGCAAGATCCGGACTTTGCCTCGGGCTGATGTCCCGGAACCAGTTGACGTCGCCCTCTCTTGCCAGCCGATACGCTCCCAATTGGCAGAGCACCCAGCTCACTGTTGTTGCTACTGTCGCCGGGAGAACGAGCCTTCCGATTCTCCGATATGCACTCTTTGCCAGACGTTGTAAAGCGGTGTATTGGTTTCCAGCTCGTACTTGTTTGAGAAAGCCAAGGGAATTAACGAAGCCGGTGAGAAGGAAGAAGAACGAGAGGCTCGCTCGACCGGAGAAGATGAGGCGGACAATCGGTAGCTGCAGGAAGATTGGAGGTGTGTCGTCGGTCATGGAAGCTGCGCGTAGCATGGGGTTGAAGGAGGGGAAAAGATGGCTCGTGACGATGGTCGCCGCGCTGATGCCCCTGAGCCCCTACTACGCTTTAGCAACGCTCAATGATACACTGCGCCAGCGAAGAATACCTCAACCCATCTGATATCTCGAGGCCCAGTTGGCTTCATGGCGGCTCAATCGCACAACTTTAGTACCCAACCCTTCCCCCAGTATTTATGGGTTGGACTAGAATGGTCCGAAACGGCAGGAATGCGAGGGCAAGGATTGCTTTGGCGGCAGCCTGCATTAGACGACCAATTCTTCATCCATCGAGGATGATTCAAGGAGGTTGAAAGGACAGAACAAATGTAGAGATGGCTCTTCGCATTACAAGACGTCCTCGGAAAATGTATGGGCAGCGTATTTGCTAAAGAGCTTGGCAAGTGGAGTCCACGGTTTCAAGAAAGGAAAGGTTGGTAAGGTTACAGGAAGAATGTAACTAGTGATCTCGTATCGGGATTTAATACAAGTAGTCGTTCACCGTATGACAGTAGTCAGTACGGTGAAGAAACCTCCGCCTTTGACCTCCAGCGCTCCCTGCTTCAGCTTCAGTACATCCGTACGTGGCTGAGTATCTATTTCGTATTGGAGTATGAGTAATCAACCATTTGATGACCCAGACGCAAGG
>JAABUR0100002379.1_pt1 | contig 29029 bp, 28 predicted proteins | sample 5560091 | NCBI WGS metagenome assembly JAABUR01 (sample SAMN10711879, study PRJNA513375) | rock metagenome | isolation source: Antarctica rocks | place: Antarctica: Victoria Land, University Valley sud
GACCAGCCGGGCCACCAGCTCATCAGCGGCCGCCTGCACAGCCAATGCCTCACTCAACCGCCGCGACAACCGGGCATCATCGAGCGCCCACGTCGTGGCGTCGGCCACCGCGCCCAGCTCCGTCGACACCGCCGCGAACACCCGCGCAAACGGATCCACCACACCGAACCCGCCGGCATGGTCACGCTCATCAGTCGTCGTTGCCATACCCCGAAACTACTGCCCACCACCGACAGTTTCCGATCAGAGTTTCGATCTGTGGACAAGGCCTGCAGGAGTTTGGATCTGTGGAAATCCGGCGACTATCTCAGAAGCTGGCGTGCTCGTCACCCACCAGAAGTCGCCGAGCCCCGGTGTGGCGATCAGCTCGGCCTCCTCGCCGGCGACGGCGAGCGCTCGCAGGTACGCCGCCGGCTCGGTTGTCGCCTGCTGCAGTGGCGGCCGCGCGCCGGTCACTCCGAGATCGAGCAGAGCCGAGCGCTGGCCTCGCGTGTCGGCGCCGACTCGTGCAGCAAGCGAGTCGACCGCCACATGCGCGGTGACGTCGTGGTGGCCGTCGAAACAGGCCACGCTCTGCCGGCCGCGGCGGTACGACACCGCGGACATGTGCGCCGGACGGCTGTCGCGGAGGTGGCCGTAGTCGACGGCCACCGCGACACCGCCGTGGAGCCGCGCGCACGCGTCCGCCCACCAGTGGTCGCGGCTGAGGCCGACCTCGGCGCGCTGGCCGGGCTCGCTCAGCGGCCACCAGTCGGCCAGCCAGTGCTCGGTCTCGGGTCCGGCCGCGTCGCCCAACCGCTCGTCCCCGGTCTCGACGCACACCTCTACCAGTCGGGTCACCCCGTCCCCGTCGAGCTCCACTACGTCGCAGGGAAGGTTGTCGAGCAGCTCGTTGGCCAGCAGCAGCCCGTCGAAATGGTCGTCGAGCTCGGGCTGCCAGCCGATGCGCGCCGGCAGGTCTGGTGGGCGCGGTCGCAGCTCGACCGCCGTAAGGGTGAGTGCTGGCTCAATGGTGTGAAGCTGGACCAGCAGCTCCCCGGCGCCGGCGCCGACGTCGGTTACCGCGCTCAGGTCATGTCGGCGGAGCAGGGCCAGCACCGCGCGGGCAAACGCCGGGCCGCAGTGCACCGACGTACGGAAGTGGTCGGCGGGCTGCTCGCGCCGGTAGAAGCCGTCCGGCCCGTAGAGGGCGTGCTGCCACGCCTCGCGCCACGTCACCCACGTGTCTGCCACCAGCCGACTGTAGGACCAACGTCAGCGACGGCGGCGGTAGGTGACGGTGCGTGCGCCGGGCTCGAAGCCGATGCTGCGATAGAGCGTGGCCGGCACGGGATAGGCGTCGTCGCCGCGGGGGCCTACCAACGCAGACGTCGCGCCCGCCTCCTGGAAGGCCCGCAGCACCGCGAGATTGGCTGCCCGCGCAAGGCCGAGACGTCGGTACGCCGGTGCGCACCCGACGGGCTCGATCAGACCTACCGCGTTTCGGGAGTCGAGCCATCCGAGGGCGGAGGCAACCCACTCGCCGTCGTCGGTCTCGACCACCCAGTCGAGCTCCGGCCGGTACGGCCAGGCCGACATCACGTCGGCGTAGCTGACGGTGGACACCCGCGACACGAAGTCGGACCAGCCCGCCCGGTGCACCGCGGCGCGGGCAGCCGCCTCGCCGAGCTGGACCTGCCGGAGCCGGAAGCCGTCCGGCAGGTGGGGTCCTTCGACGTCGTCAAGGGCCCGGTGATGGTGCACGAAGTAGGCAGCGGCGCGGTCGGGCGAGTATCCGGCACCGCCCAGGGCGTCGACGAGATGGGCCTCCGGCTCGAGGACCATGGTGGTGAGCTCGGCAGACTCGGCCACGCCCTCGAACCACGCCAGCACCTCGGTCGCCACGTCCGGTCTGGCTGGGTCGACGACCCAGTTGAGGTAGCCGGGCACCTCTGCCCATCCCCACCCGACGACCTCGCCGCAGTCGGACCACAGCGCGGTACGGAAACCGGCGGCGGCCCCGGGAATGGCGTAGCGGCCCCAGGCCACATCACCGACATGCCAACGGCACCGGGGTGTCCAGGTCCGTTGGACGAGGTCCTGCATTGCGTGCAGGTCGTCGGCTCCGGAGTAGTCGTGGCGCTGCATAAGCATCCTCGAGGTCGGCAGGCAGCCGTCAGGTTGTCGCAGCAGTCACGCGCCGTGCAACCGGTTATGCCGGCGACGCCGCTCCGACGGTGCTGCCGGGTACGTTGCCAGCATGAAGTACGCCGTCAACATCCCGCCGTTCACCGACGTCGCGACTGTCGTCTCCATTGCCGTCGACGCCGAGAAAGCCGGTTGGGACGGCGTCTTCTTGTGGGACCACGTGCAGTGGTCCACCGACCAGCCCGACGTGCACGACCCGTGGGTGCTGCTCGGCGCGATCGCGCAGGCAACCGAGCGGGTGCGAGTCGGCACTCTGGTCACTCCGCTGTCTCGACGCAGACCGACGATGGTGGCCAAGCAGGTCACGACCCTCGACCACCTGAGCAGGGGCCGGGCCACCCTTGGCGTCGGGCTCGGAGCCCCCGACGACCTCGATTTCGGCGACCTCGGTGACGAGTCCGACCGGCGTACCCGAGCAGCCATGCTCGACGAGAGCCTTGAGCTGCTCGACGGGTTGTTCGGTGGCCCCGTCACGCACACCGGCGAGCACTACACGGTGAAAGCCGACCTGCTGCCGCGACCCCTCCAGCTTTCACGCCCACCGATCTGGGTGGCGGGGGTGGTGCCGAACCGGCGACCGCTCGAGCGTGCCCGCCGGTGGGACGGTGTCGTCCCGATCGGCGCGGGTGAGCGGCTCAGCCCTGCCGGTCTGGCCGACTACCTCGCTGGTGACGCCCCAGCGGACTGGGACGTCGTGGCGCCCTGGTCACCGGGCATCCCCGCCGACGAGTACGCCGACGCCGGCGCCACCTGGTTGGTCGAGTCGACCTGGCCGGCAGCGCCCGGATGGGAGCACGAGTTCCACGACCGCATCCGCCGAGATCCTGCGGCTGATTGAGCCCAGGGGCAGCTGACGCCGCTGGATAAGGTGTCAGCCGTGTCGCCACTCTTCGGCCGGAAGCGGGCCACCCCCCGGCTGAGCGTCGTGGTGCCGGTCTACAACGTCGAGGCCTACGTCGCCGAGTGCCTCGACAGCCTGCTCGCTCAGGAGTTCCGGGACTTCGAGATCATCGTCGTCGACGACGGCTCCACCGACGGCTCCGCGGCGGTGGTGGAGGGATATCTGCGGGCCAACCCGCAGATATCGATGGTGCACACGGCCAACCATGGGCTGGGGGCAGCACGCAACCACGGCGTCCGGCTCGCACGCGGTGAGCTGCTGGCGTTCGTCGACTCCGACGACACCCTGCCGCCGTACGCCTATGCCCTGATGGTCTCGACGTTGGACGAGAGCGGCTCCGAGCTGGTCGTCGGATCGGTGCAGCAGCAGATCGACGGCGAGCTAGTCGAACCGGCGTTCCTGCGGCATACCCACCGGCAACGACGGCTGGGAGTCACGCTGGAGGAGCACCCGGAGGCCATGCACAACGTCTTCGCGTGGGACAAGGTGTTCCGGCGGTCGTTCTGGGAGCGCGCCGGCCTGGCCTTCCCGGAGGGCGTCCGCTACGAGGACCAGAGCACGATCGTCGAGGCGTACTTGCGAGCAGAGTCGTTCGACGTGGTGGTGCGGCCCGTCTACCGGTGGCGGATCCGTGCCGACGGCAGCTCGATCACCCAGCGCCGCCACGAGATCGCCGACCTCCGAGACCGGCTGGTCACCAAGCAGATGGCCACCGATGTCGTACGCCGACTCGGCTCACCCGGCCTCGTCGAGTATTGGGCGCGGAACGGGTTGCCCGGCGACCTGCCGGTCTACTTCCGGGAGATCCCGGGCTGTGACGACGCCTACTGGCAGCTCCTGCACACCGGTGTGCGCGACCTGTTCGAGGGACTGCCGCCGATCCAGGAGTCCCGGCTTCGGGTGCCGCAGCGAGTCGTCGGATGGTTGGTGACGCACGGACGCCGAGCCGAGGCCGAGACCGTGCTGGCGTGGGTCGCCGACAACCCGGGACCGCTGCCGCTGCAGGTCGAGGGCGACCACGTCGTCGCGGACCTGCCACTCGCCCGTAACAGCGCGTCCGGCCTACCGCCGGAGCTGTTTTGGCTGCACGATGACGAGCTGGAGTTCGACGCGCGGGTGCAGTCGGTGGCGTGGTCGGACACGACGCTGGAGGTGTCCGGACTCGGGCTGATCCGGGGCGCCCCCACCGAAGGCGTCGCGACGGTGATCGCCGCACGACTCGAGTCCGCCGCGGGCGCCGTGCCCATGCGCCTCGAGCAGCGGGCAGCGCCGGAGGCGACAGCGTGGGTCAACCGTGGGCCGCAGCGCTACGACAGCAGCGGGTTCACCGCCCGGGTGAGTGTTGAGGACGTCAGGGCCGCTTCCGCCGGCGCAGCGAGGGACTGGCGCGTCGTCGTGGAGGTTCAGGTCGCGCAGATCCGGCGGGAGGGACCGTTTCGGACTCAGGAGCCGGGCGCCGCATTGCCTGATCCGCTCGCGAGCGGAGTGACGGTGACGTTCAGACGCCCAGAAGGTCTCGTGCTGCACCTGCCGGCCTGAGCCGGCGGCGAGGCTCGTGGCAGACGCAGTGTGTGATGTTTCGCACGAATGCAGAAGATGTCCCCTGCCCCGACCTCCGGGGTATCGTTGAGGGGCCAGCTCCGGCTGGCGTCACTGTACGTCGAGGTCGCACATCGTCTGGTACCCGAATCGGGACTGGAACGGAAAGGCGCACCACATGACTGCTGGGTCGAGCAGCGAGCTGTCGCTGTCCCGCGAGCTCACCGTCGGCATCGTCGGCGCCGGTCGGGTCGGGGCGGTTCTCGCGGCGGCACTCAGGGCAGCGGGACACCCGGTGGCCGCGGTGGCGGGTGAGTCCGCGGCGTCCCGGACCCGTATCGAGACGCTGCTGCCCGGCGTACGGATCGACAAGCCGAGCGCCGTCGCCAAGGCGTGCGACCTGCTCCTGCTGACCGTCCCCGACGACTCCCTCGACAACGTGGTGCGGATGCTGGTCGCCTCCGGTGCCGTCCGCTCCGGGCAGTACGTCGTCCACACGAGCGGACGGCATGGGCTCGACGTGCTCGCACCGGCCACCTCCGTCGGTGCACACGGCATCGCCCTGCACCCGGCCATGACGTTCACCGGCACCGATGTCGACCTCGACCGGCTGGCCGGTTGCGTCTACGGCGTATCGGCCAACGTCGCCGAGCGGCCCCTGGCCGAGGCACTCGTCCATGATCTGCGCGGCAGCATCGTATGGGTCGCGGAGGAGCACCGCGCCCTCTACCACGCTGGGCTCGCCCACGGCGCCAACCACCTGGTCACCTTGGTGTCGCAGGCGATGGAAATGCTGCGTCAGGCCGGCTCGGCCGACCCGGCCGCGACGCTGCGGCCGCTCCTCGGCGCGGCCCTCGACAACGCGCTGGCCTACGGCGACGCCGCACTGACCGGCCCGATCGTCCGCGGTGACGTCGAGACCGTGCGGGAGCACCTCCGCACGATGGCTACCGCAGCCGCGGCTGACGGGGGCCTGGCGGCTTCGACGGTCGAGTCGTACGTCGTGATGGCCCGCGCGACTGCCGCCCATGCCGTCTCCGACGGACGCCTCGACCCCCGTCGGGCCGCCGCGCTCGTCGAGGTGCTCGACGACGCGCTCGTCGACCTGGGCACCTGAGCGGCCGATGACGTCACTCGCCCGGCACCGGTCCGTGACGAGGCCGACCGTCGCCCGCACTCCGGTCGAGCTCAGCCAGACCCTACGCAGCTCCGAAATCGTCCGCGGCCCCGAGACGCGGACCGTGCTCGTCCCGACCATGGGCGCCTTGCATGCAGGTCACGCAGCCCTCCTCGACCACGCGCGTGAGCGGGGTGAGGTGCTGGTCGCGTCGATCTTCATCAACCCCTTGCAGTTCGGGCCGGGGGAGGATCTCGACCGGTATCCGCGGTCCTTCGACGCGGACCTTCAGCTGTGTGCCCGGCACGGTGTGGACGTCGTCTTTGCGCCTCCCGTCGAGGTGATGTATCCCGGCGGACGGCCGCAGGTCACCGTGCACCCTGGGCCGGTGGCGGACATCCTCGACGGCGCCAGCCGCCCAGGCCACTTCGGCGGCGTCCTTACGGTTGTCGCCAAGCTGTTCGGCCTGGTCGGGCCCGACGTCGCCGTCTTCGGCGAGAAGGACTACCAGCAGCTCGTGCTGGTTCGCCGCATGGTGACCGACCTGTGCATGCCGGTCGAGGTGGTCGGGGTCGAGACGCTGCGCGAGGCAGACGGCCTCGCCTTGAGCTCACGCAACACCTACTTGTCAGCCGAGGAGAGGCGAGCGGCGCTGGCGCTGAGCAGGGCCTTGCAGGCAGGTTCGATCGCGGCGGCCGCAGGGGCCGAGGCCGTGCTCGCCGCCGCACACGAGGTGATCGCGGCAGAGCCGGGCGTCGTGCTCGACTACCTGGAGCTGCGCGGCGGTGACCTCGGCGCGGCCCCTCCTAGCGGCGCCGCCCGGCTGCTGGTCGCCGCCAAGGTCGAAACCACCCGGCTGATCGACAACATGGACGTTCAGCTCGGCATGCACACCAGCGAAGGGACACCGCCATGATCCGCACCCTGATGAAGTCCAAGATCCATCGCGCCACGGTGACCGAGGCCGATGTCGACTACGTCGGTTCGATCACGATCGACGAGGAGCTGCTGGAGGCCGCCGACCTCCTGCCAGGTGAGCTGGTGCACGTCGTGGACGTCACCAACGGGGCGCGACTCGTCACGTACACGATCGCCGGGCGACGCGGCACCGGGGTCATCGGCATCAACGGTGCCGCCGCCCGCCTCGTGAGCGAGGGGGACATCGTCATCCTGATCGCCTACGGCCAGTTCCACGACGCCGAGGCTCGCTCGTTCACACCGTCGGTGGTGTTCGTCGATGCCGACAACGCGATTGTCGAGAAAGGGTCCGCCGCGTCGACGGTCCCGGCGTCGGCGGGTGCAGCGGGTTTCCGCCCGTCGCCCAACTCCCTTGGCACATGACCAGCGGGGACTGCCCTCGATGAGGCTGCTGTGCGTCGACGTACGCAATTCACACACGACGTTCGGCGTCTTCGACGACGCCGAGCTGCTCGACACCTGGCAGGTGTCGACCGACGTACGCCGCACCTCCGACGAGTGGGGGCTGCTCATCGAGGGTCTCGTCGATCCCGCCGGTGCGGACGGCGCTGTAGAGGGCGTTTGTGTCTCGTCCACGGTGCCGTTGGTGCTGCACGAGCTGCGGGCGATGCTGGCGGAGTCGTTCGAGGACCTGCCGACGGTGATCGTCGGACCGGGTGTGAGGAGCGGTCTGCCGGTGTTGATGGACAACCCCCGTGAAGTGGGCACCGACCGGGTAGCCAACGCGGTGGCGGCCGTCCACCTGGTGGGTGGACCGTGCATCGTCGTCGACTTCGAGACAGCGACAACGTTCGACGTCGTGGACGCCTCGGGCCGGTACGTCGGTGGAGCTATCGCCCCAGGGGTCGAGGCGTCGGTCGCAGCTCTGCGTGAGCGGGCCGCTCAGCTGCGGCAGGTCGAGGTGGAGCGACCGCGGTCGGTGATCGCCAAGAACACGATCGAGGCGCTCCAGTCGGGAGCGGTCTTCGGCTTCGCCGGCCAGGTCGAGGGCATCGTTGCTCGGATGGTGCGCGAGCTCGACGCCGAAGACGCCGACGTGGAGGTGATCGCCACTGGGAACCTCAGCCTGCCGGTCGTCGAGGAATGCTCCGTCTTCACCCGCCACGAGCCGGCGCTCACCCTGACCGGGCTACGTCTCATCTACGAGCGCAACGGTTCCTAGTACCGCGTCGGGCGCAGGGATATCGTGACCGGCCCGTCGACACCGATGCATTAGCCTCGTGGCTATGTCTGAGTCCCCTGGAGTGCCGTCTCAGCCGGGGCAGGTCGACGACGTGCCCGAACAGATGCGCGTACGCCGGGAGAAGCGAGACAAGCTCATCGCGCGGGGCGTCGACCCTTATCCGGTAGCGGTCCCGCGCAGCCACACGCTGGCCGCCGTCGTCTCGGAGTACGACGCCGAGCAGCTCGGCACCGACCACCAGACCGGCGACCACGTCGCTGTCACCGGGCGGGTGATCTTCCTGCGCAACACCGGCAAGCTGTGCTTCGCCCGGCTGCGCGAGGGCGACGGCACCGAGCTCCAGGCGATGTTCTCGCTCGCCGATGTGGGTGAGGACTCGCTCGCCGACTTCAAAGCCCTTGTCGACCTGGGCGACATCATCGCGGTGCAAGGCGAGGTCGTCACCAGCCGTCGTGGAGAGCTCTCGGTGCAGGTCGTCACCTGGCAGATGGCCGCCAAGGCACTCAGGCCGTTGCCGAACGAGCACCGGCCGCTCTCCGAGGAGGCCAGGGTCCGGTTGCGCTACGTCGACATGATCGTGCGTGACCATCCACGCTCCATGGTGCGGGCCAAGGCGACGGTCCTCAAGTCGCTGCGCGCCACCCTCGACCGGTCCGGCTATGTCGAAGTCGAGACCCCGGTGCTCCAAGCCACCAACGGCGGCGCCAGCGCCCGGCCGTTTCGCACCCACATCAACGCCCTCGATCTCGACATGCTGCTGCGGATCGCGCTAGAGCTTGACCTCAAGAAGGCGATGGTCGGCGGGGTCGACAAGGTCTACGAGATCGGCCGGACCTTCCGCAACGAGGGCATCGACTCGACGCACGCGGTCGAGTTCTCGATGCTCGAGGCGTACGAGGCCTATGGCGACTACGACACGATGGCGGCACTGCTGAGACGGCTGGTTCTCGACGCGGCCCGCGCGCTGGGCACCACCGTCGTACCGGGCAGGGACGGCTCCGAGATCGACCTGGAGGGAGAATGGCGCCATGCCTCGATCCTCGACCTGGTGTCGCACGCGATCGGCGTAGACGTGACGCCGGAGACCCCGGCAGAGGTGCTGCGCGAGCACGCGGACAAGCACCACGTCGAGCTGCAGCCGCAATGGGCCGCGGGTGAGATGGTCGGCGAGCTGTACGAAAAGCTGGTCGAGCACACGCTGATCATGCCCACCTTTGTCCGGGACTATCCCGAGTCAATGAAGCCGCTCGCCAAGGCGCACCGCCGCATTCCCGGCCTCGGTGAGGCCTTTGACCTCATCATCAACGGCGTGGAGCTCGCGCCGGCATATTCGGAGCTGAACGACCCGGTCGTGCAGCGCGAACGGTTGATCGCTCAATCGTTGTTGGCGGCACAGGGTGACCCCGAAGCCATGGATCTCGACGAGAGCTTTCTGCGCGCATTGGAGTACGGCATGCCGCCGGCGGGAGGCATGGGCATGGGTGTCGACCGGCTGGTCATGCTGCTGTGTGGGGTAGGGATTCGGGAATCGATTCTCTTTCCGACCGTACGACCCGAGTAGCAGTGAGGCAGTTTCATTCTATTCGTTGTCTTGAGTCGCGCTTTGACCGTCAATGCTGTTAGCGTGGGTGACCCCCTGCATTTGCGCGAAAGGAACCACCATGGCACAGCGTGTGCATGTCATCCTCGAGGACGATTTGGACGGCAGTAGCGCCGACGAAACCGTGACGTTCGGCCTTGACGGCACGACGTACGAGATCGACCTTTCGACAAAGAATGCCGAAAAGCTTCGCGAGTCATTGGCTGCCTACGTCGGCGTCGCCCGTCGAGCGAACCGGGGCAGGTCCACCCGCAGGTCCACCCGCAGCCGGTCCGGCGGCACCAGCGCCTCCGACGTGCGCGAATGGGCGCGCGCCAACGGCTTCGCGGTCTCCGACCGGGGACGCGTCTCGGCCGAGGTGCGCTCGGCGTACGACGCCGCCCACTGACGTCGCCCGGCTCCGGCCGATCCCGCGCAGATTTCCGATTTCGCGGTAGGCGTAAAGCCGTGCTGGCGCGCCTCAACCCGGAACATCACCGCGCGGTCAGCGGTTGTGACGGTCACCCCTCGTTTTCGGCGCCACCGGCTGTGCGGCTGCGCGCCGACTAACATGGGGACAGAGCGCACGACTGAGGAGTGAGACGCATGTTCGAAAGGTTCACCGACCGCGCACGGCGCGTCGTCGTTCTGGCCCAAGAAGAGGCCCGGATGTTGAGCCACAACTACATCGGGACCGAGCACATCCTGCTCGGCCTCATCCATGAGGGCGAGGGCGTCGCGGCCAAGGCGCTCGAGAGCCTGAACATCTCTCTGGAGGCTGTCCGCGCGCAGGTCGAGGAGATCATCGGCCAAGGCCCGCAGGCACCGAGCGGCCACATCCCGTTCACTCCGCGTGCCAAGAAGGTGCTCGAGCTCAGCCTGCGTGAGGCGCTGCAGCTCGGCCACAACTACATCGGCACCGAGCACATCCTGCTCGGCCTGATCCGCGAGGGCGAGGGCGTCGCTGCCCAGGTCCTCGTCAAGCTCGGCGCCGACCTCAACCGGGTCCGCCAGCAGGTCATCCAGCTGCTCAGCGGCTACCAGGGCAAGGAGACCGCGACGGCGGGCACCGCGACCGAAGGTGCACCGTCGTCATCGCTCGTGCTGGACCAGTTCGGTCAGAACCTGACGCAGGCGGCCCGCGAGGGCAAGCTCGACCCGGTGATCGGCCGGGGCAAGGAGATCGAGCGGGTGATGCAGATCCTCTCCCGCCGGACCAAGAACAACCCGGTCCTGATCGGGGAGCCCGGGGTCGGCAAGACCACGATCGTCGCCGGTCTGGCCCAGAACATCGTCAAGGGCGATGTGCCCGAGACGCTCAAGGACAAGCAGATCTACACCCTCGACCTCGGTGCGCTCGTGGCCGGGTCGCGCTACCGCGGTGACTTCGAGGAGCGGCTGAAGAAGGTCCTCAAGGAGATCCGCACCCGTGGCGACATCGTGCTGTTCATCGACGAGATCCACACCCTCGTCGGCGCCGGCGCGGCCGAAGGCGCGATCGACGCCGCCAGCATCCTCAAGCCGATGCTGGCCCGTGGTGAGCTGCAGACCATCGGCGCCACCACGCTCGACGAGTACCGCAAGTACCTCGAGAAGGACGCCGCCCTGGAGCGACGCTTCCAGCCGATCCAGGTCGCGGAGCCGTCGATCGCCCACACGATCGAGATGCTCAAGGGCCTGCGCGACCGCTACGAGGCGCACCACCGGGTGACGATCACGGACGAGGCGTTGGTGTCGGCGGCAACGTTGGCCGACCGCTACATCTCCGACCGCTTCCTGCCTGACAAGGCGATCGACCTGATCGACGAGGCCGGGTCGCGGCTCCGGATCCGCCGGATGACGGCTCCGCCGGACCTGCGCGAGTTCGACGAGAAGATCGCTGACGTGCGCCGCAAGAAGGAGAGCGCGATCGACGCGCAGGACTTCGAGCTGGCTGCCTCGCTGCGCGACGAGGAGAAGAAGCTGATCGTCGCCAAGACCGAGCGTGAGAAGCAGTGGAAGGCCGGCGACATGGACGTCGTCGCCGAGGTCGACGAGGAGCTGATCGCTGAGGTTCTCGCCACTGCGACGGGCATCCCGATCGTCAAGCTCAGCGAGGCCGAATCCACCCGGTTGCTCAAGATGGAAGACGAGCTGCACAAGCGCGTGATCGGCCAGGACGAGGCGATCAAGGCGTTGTCGCGGGCGATCCGGCGTACGCGTGCAGGTCTGAAGGACCCCAAGCGTCCCGGTGGGTCGTTCATCTTCGCCGGGCCGTCCGGTGTCGGGAAGACCTGGTTGTCCAAGACGCTGGCCGAGTTCTTGTTCGGTGACGAGGACGCGCTGATCCAGCTCGACATGAGCGAGTTCTCCGAGAAGCACACGGTGTCGAGGCTCTTCGGGTCGCCTCCCGGCTACGTCGGCTACGAAGAGGGCGGCCAGCTGACCGAGAAGGTCCGCCGCAAGCCGTTCTCCGTGGTGCTGTTCGACGAGGTCGAGAAGGCACACGCCGACATCTTCAACTCGCTGCTGCAGATCCTCGAAGAGGGACGGCTGACCGACTCCCAGGGCCGCGTCATCGACTTCAAGAACACGGTCATCATCATGACGACCAACCTCGGGACCAAAGACATCTCCCGTGGCAGCGTCAACCTCGGGTTCAGCCAGTCGAGCGACCAGCAGGGCTCCTACGACCGGATGAAGGCGAAGGTCGGCGACGAGCTCAAGCAGCACTTCCGGCCTGAGTTCCTCAACCGTGTCGACGAGATCATCGTGTTCCCGCCGCTGACGCAGGACGAGATCATCCACATGGTCGACTACATGATCGACGCGGTCGAGCTGAGGATGAAGGACCGCGACATGGCACTCGAGCTCACCACCGCGGCGAAGGAGCTGCTCGCCAGGCGCGGATTCGACCCGGTGCTGGGCGCTCGGCCGCTGCGCCGCACGGTCCAGCGCGACCTCGAGGACGTGCTCGCCGAGAAGATGCTGTACGGCGAGGTCGGACCCGGTCAGATCGTGCTGGTGGATGTCGAGGGTGAGGCGCCGAACCAGACGTTCACCTTCAAGGGCACGCCCAAGTCGGAGCTCCCCGACCTGCCCCCGATCGAAGAAGAAGCGCTGCCTCCGGCCGCCTCCGAAGGCTGAGCGGGCTCGCCGGCTGGCGGAGAACGCTCGACCAGTGGTTTGACTGAGACGCTCGCGCTGCCCTGTTGCTACGGCAGCGCGAGCGTCTCGTCGTTCTCGACCACGAGCCCGTCCTCGAGCAGGGAGTCGAGGGCGCGCTGACGCTGGGCGTCGTCGTCCCACACTGTGGTCACGGCCGACGCAGTGACGGGGTCGTCGCTCGCGCGCAGCATCGCCAGGATGCGGCCGCGGCACTGGCGGTCGGTGCCGGCGTACGACTGGGCGCGGCGTGGGGGACCGTCGTACGCCGGATACCCTGCCGCCCGCCAGGCGCACAAGTCGCGAACCGGGCATAGGGCGCAGGTAGGACTCGTCGCCGTGCACAGCAGGGCACCGACCTCCATCAGCGCCACGCTCCAGGTGGCCGCGACGTCGCCGTCAGCGGGCAGCACCTCCTCGGCAAGGACGCGCTCGATCGAGGTGACGTGCCGCGGCGGGAACTGCACGCCGGACCGCCAGCGCGCAAGGACGCGACGGACATTCGTGTCGAGCACGATCGCTCGTTGGCGGTAGGCGAACGCCGCAACCGCAGCGGCCGTGTAGTCACCGACGCCGGGGAGCCGCCGGAGCTCGTCGTACGTCGCCGGCACCACACTCGTGTGCTCGCCATCGATCACGGTTGCGGCGGCATGCAGACGCAGTGCTCGTCGCGGATAGCCGAGCCGGCCCCACATGCGGACGGCGTTGCCGGGGGTGTCCGCGGCCAGTGCCGAAGGGGTGGGCCAGCGCCGCATCCAGGCGTCGTAGACGGGCAGGACCCGGGATACCGGCGTCTGTTGGAGCATGACCTCACTGACGAGGACTGCCCAGCCACCGATGCCCGGTTCGCGCCATGGCAGCAGGCGCCGATGGTCGGCGTACCACTGCAGAACCTGCTGGTGGGCAACGGATGTCGGCATGGCACGGCGATGATCCCACGAATCCGTGCAGCACCGGGTTAACGTGCAGGAGTGAGCACCGTCATCCGGCCGTCGGGACCTCTCCCGCCGCGCGTGTACTGGATGCGCCGGCTCTTGCTCCTCAGCATCGTGCTCGTCGTGACCGCGCTGGTCTGGTGGCTCGTGTCGGGACCTGGGAACGCGAACGAGACCGCGGCACCGGGCGGCGCTTCGACCACGAGCACACCGGCCGCGTCGAACAGCTCCACGACCGGTCCCAGGGCTCAGCGCGACCCCGCGGTGAAGCATCCTCGACGCAGCCAGCAGACCTCGACGCCGGGCGCGACCTCTACGACCCCCGCCACCCCTCCGTCGAAGAAGCCGGTGAAGAAGCCGCGACCGACGAAGACTCCGCTCGCCGAGCCGACCGGCCTCTGCACGCCGACCGGCGTCGACATGTCCATCGACGTGTCAGACGCCAAGGCCGGCGACAGCAACACCGCCACCTTCGAGCTCACCAGCCTGGACACGGTCGCCTGCACGCTCGCGATCACACCTACCACGTTGGTGGTCAAGGTGACGTCTGGCTCTGACACCGTGTGGTCCAGCGACGACTGCCCGGATGCCTTGTTGGCCAGACAAATCGTGGTCCGTGCCGACCCAGCGTCGCACTACCAGTTCACGTGGGGCGGCGAGCGGTCCAGCGACGGTTGCCAACCGGTCGACACCGCGGTCGCGCCGGGGGGCTACTGGATCCAGGCAGCGCTGGTCGGCGGAGAGCCGCACAAGGCGTACTTCGACATGACGTAGGGCTGGGAGCCGTACGTCTTCCTACATCCGGCGGAAAAAAAGACAGTCGCGGCGGAGTTGCGTCCAGCACAGTGGTGTATGACGGGTAGCCCGGTGAGCGTGTCGGCCCGAACGTGGGCGCGGTTATCGGTGCTCCTTCGAGTGATCTCTCACAACCGACTCGAAGAGAATCCACTGATGACCGCAGTGCCCAGCTTTGGTGGCTGGGTCACTCATAAGGCCACCGATGGATAGGTCTACCTTCTCTACGTGGCGCAAGACACCTACGAATACCACCAGCCGGTAATCGTGAACGTAGACACCGAGTACTACACGTACTTCAAGGCGAGGCCTTGAACGCACAAGGAGCCGCTGATTCACGCGTTCCGGGCAGAAGACCGCCCGAGTTCCCACAAGATGGTTGTATGACCCGACGTTTCGCCTGGGTGGGCGCGATGATCGCACTGACGGTTATTGGCACCGGTTGCACCGGGTCGGACTCCACCGGATCACCAGCCACCCAGGCGACGACGTCGCAATCCATGACGTCGCCGACCGCGAGTACCAAACCGCCATCACCGTCATCACAGCATGACGAGGTTGCCTACAAGATCCGCCAGGTTCGGGTTGGGCCGATGGCGCTATCGGGTGACCGGGTGCTGTACCCGTTCTCGGACACTGTCGAACGGAACTGGACACAGGTTGCCGCCCTGGACATCTCCACCGGAAAGGCGCAGGTGGTTGCCCACAGCGCCTGGGACGCAGGCCTGGTCAACTGGGTCGCCGGCATTGGCGACTGGGTCGGCTGGACCGACCAGTCGGAACGGCAGTCAGACGGTGCGGCGAACGTGCTCTGGCGCGTCTGGGTGCAGAACCTGCGGACGGGGCAGAAGGTGTTGCTGTCATCGAGCGGAGATCGCCCGGATCCGTACGTGCCTGTGCTCAGCGGGCAGGACGGCTACCTGTTCTGGACACAGGCCGAGTCTGACCGTTCGGCGCGGGAACTGGTGTGGCGGCCGGGTTGGAAGGCACCGCGGGACCTGCTCCGGCATGTGGAGATGACACCAGGCAGCGAGACCGCCTCCGACGGCAACCTGGTGTTTCTGTCAACGGCGGCGGGCCAACACCGCGGCCACACGATCGGCGGGGACTGTTGGACAGTCCCGCTCGACAGTTCCGAGAATCCGCGTCCGCTCACGCACACCGCGCTCGCGATGGGATGCGCGGCCAGCGACAGCTGGCTGGTGTGGACGCTGCACATCGACCCGCGCACCAAACCGTTGCCAGCCGACGGGGTCCTCGATGACCCGTACGAGGTCAAAGCGAGCAGGCTTTCCGAGAGAGACGAGCAGCTCGTACATCGCGGCTACCTCTCAATGGGTTTCCCGGTGACCGGTGACGGGTTCACGGTCCTGCCGGCCGGCGGGACTTCACTGCTGGTTCAGTCGTTAACGTCGAAAGGACGGTTCCGTCTGTCCGGCGGGGTCGACCAGCTCAGCATGGCTGCCGGTGATGGTGAGCTACTGGCGTACGTGACCTACAAAGGGCTGGTGTCGACCGTGCACGTCGTGCACGTGGCGGGCTGAGAGCGTCATCCGACATCCGGCGGCAGACGGCAGCGGCGGCGGGCGGAGAGGGTACGTCTTCCGACATCCGGCGGCAGACGTCAGCGTGACGCCGGGTGGCCGACGCTAGACGTAGCGCTCGAGAATGCTGGACTCGGCGAGTCGGGAGAGGCCTTCGCGGACAGAACGAGCGCGGGTGTCGCCGACCCCGTCGACGGTCTGCAGGTCGTCGATGCTGGCGGCGAGCAGCTTCTGCAGGGTGCCGAAGTGCTCGACGAGACGGTCGACCACGGCACCAGGCACCCGCGGCACCTTCGCGAGCAGCCGGTGCCCGCGGGGGCTGACCGCACTGTCGAGGCTCTCGGCTCCACCCAGACCGAGGGGGCGAACGACGGTGGCGACGTCAAGCAGCTCGGTCGCCGAGAGTGCGTCGATGTCGTGCAGGATCTCCTCGGCGGTGCGGGCGCGGCGCCCGGTCGGGAGGTAGTCGCGGATGACGAGCTCGCGGTCGAGGTCGACGCCGGCGACCAGCTCGTTGAGCTGGAGCGACAGCAGCCGTCCGTCGCTGCCGAGCTCGAGCACGTAGTCCTCGATCTCGTTGGCGATGCGGGTCACCATCTCCAGCCGCTGGACGACAGACGCGACGTCGCGCAAGGTGACGAGGTCCTCGATCTCGAGCGCAGACAGCGTGCCGGAGACCTCGTCGAGGCGAAGCTTGTAGCGCTCGAGAGTCGCAAGCGCCTGGTTGGCGCGGGCCAGGATCGACCCGGTGTCCTCGAGCACATAGCGGGTGTCACCGACGTACAAGGCGATGATGTGCATCGACTGCGACACTGAGATCACCGGGAACTGGGTCTGCTGAGCCACCCGGTCCGCAGTCCGGTGGCGGGTGCCGGTCTCTTCGGTGGGGATGTCGGAGTCAGGCATCAGGTGTACGCCGGCCCGGAGGATGCGCGAGGCGTCCCGGTCGCAGACGACTGCGCCGTCCATCTTTGACAGCTCACGCAGCGCGGTGGGGTTGAAGTCGATGTCGAGAGCGAACCCGCCGGTGCACAACGACTCGACGGTGCGGTCGGTGCCGAGCACGACCAGCGCACCGGTACGGCCCCGCAGTACGCGCTCAAGCCCTTCGCGAAGAGGTGTGCCGGGAGCGACCGCCGCGAGAGTGGCGCGCAGCCTCGCGTTGGAGGCTTGCCTGTCACTCAGCACGTCGACCCCCTGCTCCGCTCCTGTGTGCGGTCCTAGTGCCGCGCATCGAAAGTATCTTCGCGCTTGCCGCCCCCCAGGCGGCGCCTCGCTGCGTTGGAGTCGTCGGCCATAGAACACCGCTATGGCCCTCCTCCTCCGCCTTGCGACGCACCCACCCGGAGCACGGCAAAGCATCAAAGGACTTCCGACGCACGACACTAGTGTAGGGCCACGTCAGCGCGTCGGAGCTCAACACTCAGGGAGCCGAAGGTTGTCCGGCAACCGGACCGGACCCTCGCCCACCACGTTGAGCAGCGCAAGCGCACGGAACAGGTCGGCGCACTCGACCACCCGCAGACCGTCGAAGTCGCGCCGGGCGGCGGGCGCGCGCTGGTGGTCACGCGGGACCAGCGCTCGGGTGAACCCGAGCCGGGCGGCCTCAGCGAGTCGCTGCCCGACGTTGGGCACCTGCCGGAGCTCACCGGCCAGACCCACCTCGCCGATCGCGACGGTGGACGTCGGCACGGCAGTGTTGGTCGCCGCGCTGGCGATCGCCACCGCCGCGGCAAGGTCGGACGACGGGCCGCGCAGCGCCGCGCCCCCAACGGTGGAGGCGTAGATGTCGAGCCGGCCCAGTCGCAGACCGACCCGCCGCTCGAGCACCGCCAGCAGCATGGCAAGCCGGGAGGAGTCGAGGCCGCTCACCGCCCGGCGCGGGGTGGCGCCGACACCCATCGTGACGAGCGCCTGAACCTCGGCCAGCAGCGGACGCCGTCCCTCGAGGTTGACGGTGACACAGGTCCCGGAGATCGGCTCAGGGTGACGTGACACGAACAAGCCGGTAGGGTCCGCGACCTCGACGATGCCCTCCTCGGACAGGTCGAAGCAGCCGATCTCGTCGACGGGGCCGAAGCGGTTCTTGACTGCCCGCAGCAGCCGGAGCCGCGAGTTGCGCTCGCCCTCGAACTGGAGCACGACGTCGACGATGTGCTCGAGGGCCCGCGGCCCTGCGATGGACCCGTCCTTCGTCACATGACCCACCAGCAGAGTCGGCAGATGACGCTCCTTGGCCACCCGTACCAACGCGGCCGTCACGGCGCGCACCTGGTTGACGCCACCGGCGACGCCGTCGATGTCGTTGCTGCTGATGGTCTGGATGGAGTCGATGACGAGGAGGTCAGGGGCCACCGCATCGATGTGCGACAGGATCGCCGAGAGCTCGACCTCGCAGGCGACGTAGAGCGACGGCTCGAGCGCACCCGTGCGGGTGGCCCGCATCCGCACCTGCGCCGCCGACTCCTCGCCCGAGACGTACAAGATCGTGCGGCCTCGCCGGGCAACCTGGGCGGCCACCTCGAGCAGCAGCGTCGACTTGCCGACACCGGGCTCCCCGGCCAGCAGCAGCACCGCGCCGGGCACGATGCCACCTCCGAGCACCCGGTCGAGCTCGGGCACGCCGCTCGGCAGCGACGTCGAGGCTTCCCCGTGAACCGACGGCAGCGGCACTGCGGGTGTGGTCACCGGACCGGGGCCGACACGAGTGACCTTCGGCGCGCCGACCTCGTCGACCGACCCCCAGGCCAGGCACTCCCCGCAGCGACCCACCCACTTGTGCGACGTCCAGCCACACTCGGTGCATCGGTAGGTGGTGGCCGCGCGTCTGGCAGAGCTTGTCGTCATGGCGATGACGTTAGGTGAGCCCACCGACAACCTTCGCCGCGACGCGCAAGCGCACAGACCGATGGTGTCAGTAGCGGCGGACGCGGATGGTGATGGCGTAGTCGACGTAGGTGCCGTCGTGCTCGGCCAGTATCTGCTCGGCCAGCACAGGTGAGAACTCGATCCTGACGACCGCCTCCAGGTCGCTTCGGCTCTCGAACTGCCAGCTGATCTCCCGACGTAGGGCCTCCCACCCTCGCCGGGCGAAGAAGGCGTCGACCTGCTCCTGGTCGTACGCCGGCAGCGAGCGCTGGAACCAGCGTCCGAAGGTGCTCCGAGTGGCGTCGTTGTCGATCACGAACGCCACCCCACCAGGCCGCATCACGCGTGCCAGCTCGCTCAGCCCGGCCTCACAGCCAGGACCGAAGAAGTAGGCCCAGCGGGCGTGCGCGACGTCGACGCTGCTGTCCTCCAGGGGTAGCCGCTGCGCGGAACCGTTGACCACGCTGACGTTTCGAAGCTTGCGTACGCGTCGGGTTGACCTGGCAGCCAGGCCGCGGTGGGGTTCGACCCCGACGACGCTGCGGGCAGTCGCGGCGAACCGAGGCAGGTGGAAGCCTGCGCCGCAGCCGATGTCGAGAACGGCTGCGCCTGTCCAAGGGCGGATCTCCTGCATGGTGTGCTCGATCACTCCGTCGGGGTCGACCGCCTGGTTCTCGAGCTCGTAGACGTCGGGGAACCGCCAGATGTTCGGGCTCGGGATGACCTCGTCAGCTGAAGGAGTGGCGATGGCAGCCACCCTCAGATGCGTACGTCGCCGTCAGGCGTCCGGAACGTCGCGGCGATGATGCCGGGTGTGCCGTTCGGTGCGACCCACTGGACGTCGAAGGTGCCGAGTCGGTGCTCGTCCGGCGTGTCGAGCCAGGAGGCGACCCGGCGTGGGTCTCCGGCGATCTCGATCTTCGCCAGCCCGACCGCGCCGGTTGCGCCGACGGACGGGTGCTGCTCGGCCGGGCTCTCCCACTCGACGAAGAAGGGCAGCTGCGGGTCGGACTGGAGGCCCTTGACGCCGATCTGGCGCCAGCGCAGCTCGATCCCGTCGGGGCGGTGCCGGTTGCCGGGGACCGCATGACGTTCGAGGCGCTGCTCGACGGTGGTGATGTCGTCGACGGCGACCACCCAGCCCAGCCATCCGCCGCCGGCCTCGGAGCGGGCACGGACGGCCTGTCCGAACGGTGCCTTGTCGGACGCCGGATGATCGAGCACCTCGACGATCTCGAGGAACTGGCCGTCGGTGAGGGGCAGCACCCGGTTGCGGGTACCGAAGCGAGGGTGGACCCCGCCGTCGGTGAACTTCTCGCCCAGCAGCTCCGACAGTCGATCGGTCGTTCCTGACAAGCCGTCAGGCCCCACTGCGAACGAGAGATGGTCCAGGCGCATGCCTCTCATTGTGGACGTCGGCGCCGGAGCAAGTGTGGGCGGGGTGGCGAAGGCGACCTCTCCTGCCCGTTCGCTGTCGGGGCGCTCAGCCGGCGATGCCCCGGCGCTGTGGCTGCTGCTGTGGCTGACGAGCACGGGTCTGGGCGCCACCGGTAGTCGGGTCGGCCGGGTGGAGCGTCAACCGCCGACGCGTCGCCGTGAACTCCTCGCAGTGCTCACGGAGCAGGTCGTACGCCGCCTCGCTCATCAGCTCGACGAGCTCCGGCCGGTACGACTCGTAGACCGGCTCGGCGCCGATGTGCGCCTCGGTGTTCCCCGAGCAGTACCAGTCGAGGTCGTGGCCGCCCTCGCCCCACGCCCGCCGGTCGTACTCGGTGATGGTGACCTCTGTGTACGACGTCGCGTCGCTGCGTTCGACCGTACGGAACTGGCGGCGCACCGGCAGCTGCCAGCAGACGTCAGGCTTCGTCTCGAGCGGATGACGCCCGTTGCGCAGAGCCCAGCCGTGCAGGGCGCAGCCTTCTCCGCCGGGGAAGCCAGCACGGTTCAAGAAGACGCAGGCCCCGTCGTGGACGGCGGTCTTGCGCTCGCCGTCCTCGTCGGTCTCGATCCACGCGTTGCGTCGGCTGCCGACATCGTGGAGCTGCCAGTCGTCGGGTGTCAGCAGCTGCACGAACTGCTTCACTCGCTTCTCATCCGCCTTGTCCGAGAAGTGCGCACCGAGCGTGCAGCAGCCGTCGTCGGGACGGTCGGCGTAGATGCCTTTGCAGCCGGAGCCGAAGATGCAGGTCCAGCGCGAGGTCAGCCAGGTGAGGTCGATCCGGTAGCGCTGGTCGGCATCACTCGGGTCGTCGAACTCGGCCCACGCGCGCGGGAAGTCGAGGGCTACTTCGGGCATTCCCTCACCCTAGTGCCGCGCGTAGCAACCGCCGCCGGGCGCAGCGGGCCCGTCTCGATATCCTGTGCTCGTGAGAGACAGGGCGTTGTGAGAGAAGGAGTGCTCGACGTCGGTTCGAACACCGCTCACCTGCTGGTGGTCGACGCCTACCGTGGCGCGCCCCCGCTGCCGGCGTCGTCGATGAAGAAGCCGTTGCGGCTGGCGGAGCACATCACTGACGGTGGTGCACTGTCGGACCAAGGGGTCGAGTCCCTCGTCGAGTTCATCCACCTGGCCCTCGCCGAGGCCGAGGACCGGGGCTGTGAACGCGTCGCAGCGTTCGCGACCTCGGCTATCCGGGAGGCCTCCAACACTGACGAGGTGCTGGCCCTGGTCAAGCAGCGCACCGGAGTCGAGCTGGTGGTCCTGGCGGGCGACGACGAGGCCAGGCTGACGTTCCTCGCCGTACGCCGGTGGTTCGGCTGGTCCTCGGGACGGCTGGCGGTCTTCGACATCGGCGGCGGCTCGCTCGAGATCGCCGCAGGAGACGACGAACGACCCGACGTCGCGCAGTCGTTCGAGCTCGGTGCGGGCCGGCTGACCCGCGACTGGCTGACCGAAGGCGTGCCGAAACCCGAGGAGATCAAGGCGCTGCGCAAGCACGTGCGCGCCGAGATGGCGCGTGACGCGGGTCCGCTGCTGCGGCAGGGCATAGGTGACCACACGGTGGCGACGTCGAAGACGTTCCGGTCGCTGGCGAGGGTGTGCGGTGCGGCGCCCTCCGACCAGGGGCCCTACGTGCGGCGTCGGCTGGAGCGCGACGACCTGCGGACCTGGCTGCCGAAGCTGTCCGAGATGACTCCCGAGCAACGCGCGGAGCTGCCCGGTGTCTCCCGGACCCGGGCGCACCAGATCGTCGCCGGCGCCGTCGTCGCCGACGCAGTGATGGATCTGTTCGACATCGCCACGCTCGAGATCTGCCCGTGGGCGCTGCGTGAAGGCGTCATCCTCGAGAAGCTGGACTCGTTGTGAGCCCTCGGATTCGTCCGGATGGGTGCGGCTCGGAGTACCCGCTCTCGGTCGGACGAACCGGGAGGGGCTGCACCCTAGGCTTGAGTCGTGACTGACTCCCGACCCGACGCGACGAGCCCTGTCCGGGTGCCGGGAGCTCGGGTGGCCCTCTCGACGGCCTCGGTGTATCCCGAGCCCACCGCCACCACGTTCGAGCTCGCCGGACGGCTCGGGTACGACGCCGTCGAGGTCATGGTCGGGATCGACCCGGTCAGCCAGGACCTGGAGGCGATCGAGCACCTCATCGACTACCACCAGATGCCGGTATGCGCGGTGCATGCGCCGTGCTTGCTGATCACCCAGCGCGTCTGGGGAACCGAGCCCTGGGCCAAGCTGAAGCGCAGCGCCGACATGGCACAGCGGCTCGGGGCCGACACGGTCGTCGTCCATCCGCCGTTTCGGTGGCAGCGCGACTACGCCCGCGGCTTCGTCGAGGGCATCGCCGACCTGGAAGCCGACACCGGCATCGCCTTCGGCGTCGAGAACATGTATCCCTGGCGGGCGTCGAAGCGCGAGCTCCAGGCGTACGTGCCGGGGTGGAACCCCGTCGACCACGACTACGCCAACGTCACCTTGGACCTGTCGCACAGCTCGACCGCCGGCAGTGACGCGATCCAGATGGCGACCGAGCTGGGGCCGCGACTGCGCCACCTGCATCTCGCTGACGGGAGCGGGTCCGCCAAGGACGAGCACCTGGTCCCCGGGCATGGCAACCAGCCCTGCGCGGAGCTGCTGGAGCTGCTGGCCGGCCAGGGGTTCGCCGGCAGTGTCGTCGTCGAGATCAACACCCGGAAGGCGCCCAGCCGTGCTGCCCGCCGGGCCGACATCGCGGAGTCGCTGGCGTTCAGCCGGTTGCATCTCGCGGCTCCCGCCGCGGGTGCCGTGGCCACGGTCCGCAGCGTCACCTCCCGCGACGACGACGCCCCACCGAGCCGGGGCCATGGCGGCTGACCGGGTCGGCGCCGCCGGTGGCGACCTCACGTCCGATGCGAAACCTCGCGCCGGTCGCCGGCCGGGGAGCCCGGACACCCGCGCCGCCGTCCTCGACGCGGCGAAGTCATCGTTTGCGGACAAGGGCTTTGATCGCACCACGATCCGCGGCATCGCCACCGCCGCCGGTGTCGACGCCGCCCTGATCCACCACTACTTCGGGTCCAAGGACGACCTCTTCCTGGCAGCGCTCGAGATCCCTTTCGACCCACGCCAGGTGATACCCGAGCTGGCGCGCGGCGGGGTCGACGGGCTCGGCAACCGGATCGCCGAGACGTTCGTCGGCCTGTGGGACGTCGAGGCCAACCGGATGCCGCTGATCGCGATGTTCCGGACCGCGATGACCAACGACGACGCCGCTACCTTGCTGCGCAACGGCATGGCTCGCATCGTGCTGGACGCAATCGCGCAGGTGCTCGACGTACCGGACGTCGCGGTGCGGGCGCAGCTCGTCGCCTCGCAGCTGCTCGGCCTGGCGTTGACGCGCTACCTCCTGCGCTTCGAGCCGCTCGCCTCGCTCCCGGCTGCCGATGTCGTCGCGGCCATCGGGCCGACGCTGCAGCGGTACCTGGACGGCCAACTAGGGCGTGTCTCGTAACTCCACGCCGGCTCGCGTGCCCCCGCATCCCGACCGGCTGCGTTGGGCTCGCTCGCGGGAGTATCGGCTACAACTTCGCTCGCCCGCCTTGCCGGCCCGGGCGCGGACGACCCGCTCGCTGATCGACGTCGAGTTTCGAGACACGCCTTAGCCGCGTCTTGACAGTGCTCCCTCGTCGGGAGCAGAATTCAACACATGATGAATTCAGCGAGATCTCCCGCGGTCGTGATCGATGCGCTGCGGGTCGTACGGGGCGGGCGCGAGGTTCTCCCAGGGCTGACTGCCACGATCCCCACCGGTCAGATCAGCGGTCTGCTGGGGCCGTCGGGCTGCGGCAAGACCACCTTGATGCGCAGCATCGTGGGCGTGCAGAAGATTGCGTCAGGCTCGGTGACGGTGCTGGGAGAGCCAGCGGGAAGCGTGCCGTTGCGGCGCCGCGTCGGCTACGTGACCCAGACCCCCAGCGTGTACGACGACCTGACCGTCCGCGAGAACCTACGTTTCTTCGCCGCAGTTCTCGGGGTCGGTAGCACGGGGATCGACGCGGCGATCCGAACAGTGGGCCTCGAGTCACACGCCGACAGCCTGACCGGTCGGCTGTCCGGCGGCGAACGTTCGCGAGCATCGCTCGCGGCGGCACTGCTGAGCGAGCCGGATGTGCTGGTACTGGACGAGCCGACGGTCGGCCTCGACCCGGTGCTGCGCCGGCAGCTGTGGGGGACGTTTGCCACGCTGGCTCGGGCAGGTAAGGCGATCATCGTGTCGAGTCACGTCATGGACGAGGCCGAGCGCTGTGACCGTCTGCTGCTGATGCGTGACGGGCACGTCATCGCCGACGACACACCCGCCAACCTGCTCGCCGCCACCGACAGCACCGATATCGAGGATGCCTTCTTGTCACTGGTCGAGGAGGAGGTGTCGGCATGAACCCGTCGATCACCCTTGCCGTTGCCCGCAGGGTGCTGACTCAGCTGCGCCGCGACCACCGCACGCTGACGATGATGCTGCTGCTGCCGTGCCTACTGCTGACACTGCTGTGGTGGATGTTCGACCGCAACGAGATGGTCTTCGAGCGGCTCGGCCCGCCGCTGGTAGCCGTTTTTCCTTTCACGGTGATGTTCCTCGTGACATCGGTGACCACGCTGCGCGAGCGGTCGTCCGGCACGCTGGAGCGGCTGCTGTCGATGCCGATGAACAAGCTCGACCTGTTGGTCGGCTACGCGATCGCGTTCGCCGTGGTGGCGCTGGTGCAGGCGCTGCTGGTGGTCTCGCTCACGGTCGGGCTGCTCGGGCTGGACGTGTCGGGGCCGGTCTGGGCGCTCGCCGTCGTCGCCGTCCTCGACGCCGTTCTCGGCTCGGCCTTGGGGCTCTTCGTCTCAGCCTTTGCGCAGACGGAGTTCCAAGCGGTGCAGTTCATGCCCGCGCTGGTGATCCCGCAGCTGCTCCTGTGCGGCCTGTTCCTCTCCCGCGACAGTCTCCCGGATGTGCTGAGCGCGCTTTCGGACGTGTTGCCGTTGAGCTACGCCGTCGACGCGATGCAGCGGCTGCAGACGACTTCAGGGCTCGACGCCGGGTTCGGTGTCGACGTCACCGTGGTCGCCGCCTTCGTCGTGGCCGCGGTCGGGCTCGGCGCCGCCACCTTGCGCCGGCGTACGGACTGAGCGAGGGTCAGTCCGATGCACCGCACTAGTCCTCGTCGATCTCGGCGATCAGGTCGCCCTCGGTCACCACGTCGCCGACGCTGACCGCGATCTCGCTGACGGTGCCGGCGACCTCGGCGTGGACGGGGATCTCCATCTTCATCGACTCGAGGATCACGACGGTGTCCTGCGGCCCGACGCGCTCACCGGCTGCAGTGACGATCGTCAGCACGTTCGCGACGAGCTCGGCATGCACCTGGTGACTCATGTCCGTCCTTTCGCGTCGTGGGCGGGGCTGGTTCATGCTGCCCGGTTCATGCTGCCCGGTTCATGCTGCCCGGTTCATGCTGCCCGGTTCATGATGCTAGTGCTGCGCCCCGAAAGTCACCTGACGCTCGCCGACGCACGCCTGCGGCGAGCGGGTTGCCAGTGACTGCGCGGCGTCTTGCGCCACCGCGTAACCTGTGGGTCGCCCCGGTTGACGGAGCCGGTCGATGAAGGAGTCTGCGTTGCTGCGTCGTTCGCTGCTCATGTTGTCGCGCAGTGGCAACGTCAAGTCGCTCGTCAGCTCGATGCCTGTGTCAGCAGGCATCGTGTCGCGGTTCGTCGCCGGAGACGATGTCGACGACGCCGTCGCCGTGACGGCCAAGCTCCAGTCCGACGGGCTTCTCGTCAGCCTCGACTTCCTGGGCGAGGACACGCTCGACAGAGCCCAGGCAGACGCCACCGTGTCGGCGTACCTGGAGCTGTTGTCGCGCCTCGACGCCGCCGGTCTTGCACCAGGTGCCGAGATCTCGGTCAAGCTCTCGGCGGTCGGCCAGGCGCTCGGCGCCGATGGCGAGAAGATCGCGCTGGACAACGCGCGGCTGATCGCCCGCGCCGCCACCAACGCCGGCACGACCGTGACGCTCGACATGGAGGACCACACCACCACCGACTCGACGCTCGCGATCATGCGAGAGCTGCGACTGGACTACCCGTCGATCGGAGCGGTGGTGCAGGCATACCTTCGGCGTACCGAGAGCGACTGCCGCGACCTCGCCTATGAAGGCTCGCGGGTGCGGTTGTGCAAGGGCGCCTACAAGGAGCCTGAGTCGGTGGCGTTCCAGGACAAGGTCGAGGTGAACAAGTCCTACGTCCGGTGCATGCGGGTGCTGATGGAAGGCGACGGCTACCCGATGATCGCCTCGCACGACCCGAAGCTGATCGAGATCGCCGGCGCGCTGGCGTCGCGCAACCAGCGGGCTCAAGACAGCTACGAGTACCAGATGCTGTTCGGCATCCGGCCGGACGAGCAGAAGCGTCTTGCCGCCGCGGAGGACAAGGTACGGGTCTACGTCCCGTACGGCGACCAGTGGTACGGCTACTTGATGAGACGTCTCGCCGAGCGACCGGCCAACCTGGCATTCTTCGCACGGTCGGTGATGACGAAGGGCTGACGCCGCGGCAGGGCGTCGGTGGCGTCGGGAGACTGGCCGGGCGGCAACGGAGGTTCACATGACAGTGGCAATCCTGGGTGCCGGGGTGATGGGTGAGACTTTGGTCTCCGGCCTCATCCGGGCCGGGCGCGACCCGCAGACGTTGCTGGTGTCCGAACGCCGGTCCGAGCGCGCCGACGAGCTACGGCAGCGCTACGCCGTCGAGGTCGTGACCAACCTCGAAGCAGCGACCCGCGCCGACACCCTCGTCCTCGTGGTAAAGCCACAGGACATGCCTGACCTGCTCGCCGAGATCGCACCGGTGGTCCGCGCCGGCCAGCTCGTCGTGTCGCTGGCGGCGGGTATCACCACCGGGTTCATCGAAGGTCGACTGCCCGAGGGCGTGCCGGTCGTGCGGGTGATGCCCAACACCCCCGCGCTGGTCGACGAGGGGATGGCCGCCATCTCCCCCGGCGTGCACTGCGACGAGGCGCACCTGGTGGAGGCGGAGAACCTGCTCCGGTCGACCGGCAAGGTGCTGCGGGTGCCGGAGAAGCAGCAGGACGCCGTCACGGCGATCTCCGGGTCGGGCCCGGCGTACCTCTTCTTCGTGGTCGAGGCGATGATCGAAGCCGGGGTGCATCTCGGCCTGCCGAGGTCCACCGCCACCGAGCTGGTCGTGCAGACGATGGTGGGTTCGGCCACCATGCTGCGCGAGACGGGTGAGCACCCGACGGTGCTGCGGGAGCGGGTCACGTCACCGGGGGGTACGACGGCTGCGGCCGTCCGTGAGCTCGAGGACCACAAGGTACGGGCCGCCTTCATGACCGCTCTTGAGAGTGCTGCCCGGCGGTCGCGGGAGCTGGCGAGCGGCACCGACGCGTGAGCAGCTGAGATGGCTCCGGCCGCGGCCGAGCCAGGCCGCCCGCTGACCGTGGCCGCGGACGGGGCGGCCGACGACGGCGCTGACGAAGGGCGCCGCCGCGCCCTGGTGCGGATGAAGTGGTTGGCCGGGCTGCTGCTCGTGGCCGCCGCCGTCGTCTATGTGCTGACTCTCGACCGGGCGGGGATCTGGGCGTACGTCCACGCGACCGCTGAGGCGGCCATGATCGGAGCCGTGGCGGACTGGTTCGCCGTCACCGCGCTCTTTCGTCGTCCTCTCGGCCTGCCGATCCCCCACACCGCGATCATCCCTACCCGCAAAGGTGCGTTGGCCCGGAGCCTGCAGGAGTTCGTGAGCGGCAACTTCTTGACCGAGCCGGTCATCCGAGGACGGGTCGCGGACGCGCGCGTCTCGCTTCGCGTCGGCGAGTGGCTCACCGACGAGACGCACAGCGCTCGAGCCGTCAGCGAGGCCGCGACGGTGGCGCGTACGGCCCTCGACAAGGTCCGCGACGACGACGTCACGGCACTGCTCGGGTCGGAGGTGCTGCCTCGGCTGGCGGAGGAGCCGCTCAGTGAGGTGGCCGGCAGGCTGCTCGCCGACATCGTCGACGAGGGAGCACACCATGGTCTCGTCGACTTGGCGTTGACCGAGGCGCAGCTGTGGCTGATGGACAACCCGGAGGCCTTCGCCGACGTTCTCAGCACCCGGGCGCCGTGGTGGACGCCGCAGTGGCTCGACGAGCGGGTCGTCGCCAAGATCCATTCCGAGCTGATCGGCTGGGTCACCGACATCCGCGTCGACCCGCACCACGAGGCGCGGGCGGCGTTCGACGCGCTGCTCCGGCGGCTGGCCACCGACCTGCAGCAGGACCCCGCGACCATCGAGCGAGCCGAACGGCTCAAGGCTCGGCTGCTGAGCCAGCCGCAAGTGCTCGCCACCGCCACCGCGCTGTGGCAGGCCCTACGGCGCGTCCTCCAGGAGTCCCTCGAGACGCCCGACGGCGCCGTCCGGGTGCGTGCGACGGCCGCGCTCGCGGCGTTCGGTGAGCGGCTCGTCGCAGATGCTGAGCTGCGGGAGCGCTGGGACGCCTTCGCGGCCGACGCTGCGGCGTTCCTCGTGGCCCGCTACGGCAACGAGCTCACCACCGTCATCACCGACACTATCGACCGTTGGGACGGCAAGGAGGCGGCCCGCCGGATCGAGCTCCACGTTGGCCGGGACCTGCAGTTCATCCGGATCAACGGCACGGTGGTCGGCGGCCTCGCCGGCCTGGTCATCTACGCGCTCACCCAGCTGAGGTAGGTGGGCGTCCGGTTAGGCTCGCGGCTATGACCGGCGCCGCGGGTTTCGTCTTCGACCCGACCCTCACGGAGTACACCTT